>Ga0116164_10000271_pt1 | contig 48754 bp, 54 predicted proteins | sample AD_UKC109_MetaG_FD_89888 | JGI IMG/M metagenome (GOLD analysis project Ga0116164, IMG submission 89888) | Active sludge microbial communities of municipal wastewater-treating anaerobic digesters from Hong Kong - AD_UKC109_MetaG | ecosystem: Engineered > Bioreactor > Anaerobic > Digestate... | reverse complement strand
TTCGTACCTCAGATCCTTCTCTCGTCAAGGGCCATGTACGCCGCGATGGACGTGCTCAAGCCCCATATAGAGACGGACGAGACCACCGTCACGGGCAAGATCGTCCTCGGCACCGTGGAGGGCGACATCCACGACATAGGGAAAAACATCGTCAAGCTGCTGCTCGAGGTGGCCGGATTCGAGGTCTTCGACCTCGGAAGGAGCGTACCGCTCCAGAGCTTCGTCGAGACGGCGAGGGAGAAGAGCGCGGACATCATAGGGATGTCGGCCCTGATGTCGACGTCCATGCTCGGCATGCCCGAAGTCATAGAGATGCTCAAGAACGCGGGGATACGCGACCAGGTCAAGGTCATGATAGGCGGGGCCCCGATAACCGAGCAGTACAAGGACAAGATAGGGGCCGACGGATTCGCCACCAACGGTCCGGGGGCGATAAAGCTGGCAGAGGGCCTGATGAAGGAGAAGGGGGCGTGAAGTATGGAGGTATCCCAGAGATGGCTCAGCTTCCTCAGGGGCGAGGAGGTCGACAGACCGCCGGTCTTTCCTTTATCACAGGGGCACTGTGCCAAGATCATGGGCGCGCCCAATCTCGGTGACTACTATACAAAACCAAAGTTCAATGTAGAGGCGCAGATTATAGCACGAGAGATGTATGGCTATGACCAGCCACCAACTTTCATAGAGCCAGGATATGGGTGCGAATGTTGGGGGGGCAAGGTCCTACAACCATACAATCCAAAGATGGGGGCTCCGGTACCTATTAGGCCCGCCTGTCTGACACCAGAAGAGTTGGAGAAGGTCGACATACCAGACCCAAGGACAGCAAGTTGGATGCCAGAGTATAGGGAAATGATGAGACTGGCAATTGAGAAGAATCAGAAACCATACCCCATCATACCTGGAGGCTTCATTTCAACGACAGCGCCGATGTTAGTCCCAATGGAGACCTTTATGATATGGTTGATGGAAGCACCAGACCTAGCCCACAAGGCGCTTTCAAAAACGGCGGAATTCGGAATATCCCTGGTCGAGTCCTTTGTAGAGGACTTTGGCAACGATACATGGTATCCATTTGAAGGCACGCCGACCGACTCCAATGTGTTGATAGATCCAAACATGTTCGCTGAATTCCCCTTGAGATATGCCAAAAGGCTAAATGAGAAAATAGTGGACATGGGCCTGTCCATATGGATACACTGGTGCTCAGACCATAGTGGCAACATGAAGGCGGGACATGTGCATAGCATGCCTGTTGGGCCGGAAGGATTCATAAATATGGGTCCAGAGGTTCCAATGGATGTCCAGGCTGAAAAGCTGGGAGATAAATACAGACTAGTCGGAAATATCAATCCGCCTCTCATTATGTCTGCCGAGTTCGATGAATGGCAAGACATATGCCTCAAGAATATCGAGGAAGGCACAAAGGCAAAGATGGGATACGCGCTTGGCGTGGGTTGCGAACTTCCACCGCCGGCCCCTCCGTCAAATGTGTTCGGCATGGTCAAGGCAGCAGAGGAATATGGAAGACGTTGATCTTCCTTTATCTTTTTTTATTCGAACTAAAAAACATGTTTCTAGTAATTAAACTAAGATCAAATGTCCTCTAGATGGTGTCGTAATACTTGGAAAAGGTATTTGACATGCGTTCTATTCCTCTTCCGCTCATGGTGCCGGCCAATGGGAATTCCTGATCGCATTTTGGGCATCTGGCCAATTTACATCCCGAGGCTGATCTTGCACACCCGGAACATGCTATCGCCCTGCCGTAAATTATGTTGAAAACAAAACCACATTTCGGACATTTCAGAGTTTTGGAAGATTCCGGTACATTGATTCCCTTAGATGTCCTCATCTTGTCAATGAATCGGTCATAGTATGCAGGATCCCTATATTCTGTATTTTCAATCTTCTTCATGGATCTTGTTTTCATGCTAGAAAAATATCAGTGAACGTTTATATAAATAATGGCTGAATCACCTTCGTATGCCAAATAGATGATTTTAAAGAAATATTATTCTTTTATAAAAGACATAACTAAAAAAATAGATAGGTCAAGGGACCTTTACGAGGTTTGTATATGCCAGCACGTTCTCCAAAGGCGTCCTTGGGGACAGACCACAGCCCGGCGCCAGCACCCTCTACACCGTCATCTATGCATTGCTGCGCCTCCGCCTCAACAGTAAGACAAAATGGCACTCTGACGCTCCCTATACCTGCATGTTCCCATGCGCCATAGGCAAGGTCTGCCATCTTATTGGCGTTCTTGTGGGCATCCGGCCAATATGACCCCGTCTTTTCCATGAGAGATACAGTACCAGTCTGGAGGGGACAACTGCAGGAGACCCTATCTGTTTCCTTCCCTTCGAGGGTTCTGATATATCTTTCCTTGGGTGATAGTTTATCCATTCAAAATATTGAAAACAGTTCAGTTCATTTATATTAATAGTATATTCCATATTGGTATAAAAATAATATAATACAGGATAAATAGGAATAAATCACGAAGATAATATGTTCATGACAAGTATCATTCCTCATTTTTCTATTCTAGAAAAACTGCCTAACACTACCAATGACCTAACGCTCAATTGGCCCAGCCACTCATCGTAGGCACTCGCCATCTGGCCCGAGTATATCTCATTGCCCCAGTGGGGTTTGATAATTCCATCCTTCCTGAGCATATCGATAATATAGTCAAGATTGCGGTCTATTGCGTCATCCCCTAAGCCAAATCTATTTGAATTTGAAGTTGGAACAAAGTCCAGGGGGCGCGGATTGTACCTGTCCCATTTGTCGGCATCAAGGCATACCAGTTGCTCCACAGCCTTCGTGATGTCATTTTCGAAAAGTGTCGAAATGCGCTCTGGAAGTGCTTCGTACAGTCTGATGTAGCAATATAGTTCATGTGGGGAACTGTATTCCTGCCTTCCCCTAAATTTTTCAAGCGCCACATTCACCAACGCATCCACATCAAGCGTGTCGACAAGGTCCCTGTACCCATAGATGTAACCTATAAGCTCCGCAGACGGATTTCCCCAATGCTCGTCGATCGCTGTCATCTCCTTGTTGTTGTCATAATGCCACCACGGGGCATGCGGGTGAAGATTGACATAGGGAGGAACGGCGAGCCACCCTTCCCTGGCCATGTCAAAGGTGCATTCAAGATAGTCAATGGCAGAAAGTGCCATAGATTCGGTCGCTTCCCTGTCAGGAAGAGAGTAAAGTATCCTGAGGGCAATAGATGTGGCCATGGCGGAGGATGACGGCAGGCGGAAGTCAGGTTCCAAAGCGTTCCCAAAACCGCCATCGCGATTCTGATATTGGGATAGGCACTCAATGACACCCTCGCTTTCCAGACCATGGAAATGATGGTCGAAAATGGCCTTGTCAATGTCCCTGGCAACTCCTTTTATCTGCTCTTCCGCTTGTTCAAACTGTTCCCTTGATAACATCAACAACTCACTCACCTCTTGAAAGGACACGATAGATGGTAACGTTGGATAGAGCAACACCTTGCCCCTGTGACCGATTTTTTTTATATTGTACATCCATCATGCCAGCACAGTTCCCATTGTATCTACAAAGATATAAATATTGTCAAAAATCAGAATGTTGAAAATTATCCGTGGGGCGGGCCTTGGCTGGCATGACACCCCAAAATGGCCACCCCTCTCTATTTGACCGTGACGCTCTTTGCAAGATTCCTTGGTTTGTCTATGGGAAGACACTTCTCCTTGGCAATATAATAGGCGAACAACTGCCCTATTATCGTTGCAGTTATGGAAAAGGAACCTGGAACGCTCCTCGGCAGGAGAAATGTCGGTTCAAAGTCGGGATTGTCCGATATGGTGATGACATTCGCCCCCCTGGCCTCGACCTCCTCCGTGTTAGAAAGCATATCATAGTCCGAGTTCTGTATGAACGCGAACACCGTCGTGCCTTCCTCGATCAGCGCTATGGTGCCATGCTTGAGCTCTCCCCCCATCATTCCCTCCGCGTGTATGTACGCTATCTCCTTGAGCTTGAGGGCCACTTCTCTCGAGAGAGGGTATGATATGCCCCTTCCTATCACATATATGTCCTTGGCGTCCTTCAGCAAGGGGGAAAGTTCCTTTATCTTCGCCTCAGAGCTGCGTATCGTATCCTCTATCATAGGGGGTATCTCATCTATGTCTGTGCCAAATCCCAAAAGGTTTGCAAGTTTTATCAACGTGAGTACTTGATTGGTGTATGTCTTGGTAGATGCGACGCATATCTCCTGACCCGCATGGATCTCGATAGAGATGTCCGAGAGCCTTTGGATGGTAGAGTAGGGGACATTTACTATCGAGACGATCTTTGAGCCCTTTCCCTTCGCATACTTCAATGCCTTGACCACATCCATCGTCTCGCCGCTTTGCGAAATGGCTATTACAAGTGCGTCGCTGTCGGCCAGCATGAAGTTATGGAACTCCGATGCGATAAGTGTATGGGCCTCTATGCCTACGGTATTGAGCATATACACCCCCGCAAGGGATGCATGGTAGGATGTTCCCGCTGCGACAAACAGGACCCTCTTGGCCGCCCTGCACAGGTCGGATATTTCATCCATCTTCTTTTTTTGGACTGTGTTCATGGATTCGATGAGAATCCTGGCCATGTCAGGTTGTTCATGGATCTCCTTTATCATATAATGGTCATGTTTCTCGTCTTTGTGGCTGGTACCTGTCCAGCTGACCTCTGTGATCTCCTTTTTGATAGGGCCTTTGACATTACGGAAGGAATAGGAATCTGGGTTGACGATGGCATATTCATCATCATCAAAGAATATGGCCTTCGTGGTCTTGTCGGAGAATGCGTATATGTCCGATGCCAGGACGAATCCATCGTCCAAGACCCCCATCACAAGCGGCGAGTCCCTCTTGATGGCATATAGCGTCCCATGTTCCTTCAAAAGCATCAATATGGCAAATGTCCCAACGGCCTCGCCGATAAATGCCTTGATAGAATCCTCAACGTCCATTCCCGAATCAAGGCTGTCCTGTATGAAGTTCGCGATGACCTCCGTATCGGTCTGTGAGAGGAACACGAATCCCTTGTCCATTAGTTTTCTTTTCATGTCCTCATAGTTTTCGATGATGCCATTATGGACGACCATTACATTTCCGTTGTTGGAAGTATGGGGATGGGCATTTTCCTTTGTCACCTTTCCATGTGTTGCCCACCTTGTATGAGATATGGCCAGCCTTGTCCTTTTGGAATCGAATCCTTTGATGAAATCATTTATCTCACCCACAGCCTTTATGACAACGCCATCGGAAGTGGCGATCCCAACCGAGTCGTATCCCCTGTATTCCAATCTTTTCAGAGCTTTTATCACGTCGATTGTGTCAAACGGACGTTTCGATACCATGCCGACAATACCACACATGTCTGTTCACCTCAACATATCGGATTGATTATCAATATTATATATTATTAGTATATAATGGAATGGCCTTACATTGTATATTAATGTATCGGATGCAATGATTATCCTGCTTTGCAAGATGTGCACCGTGAATGATGATTAATGCCAATATTGAATAAGAATAATGATTTGAACGATTTCTTGGCCCATTATATGAAACGAAACTGTATTATAAAATGAATATTGTGATTATCAGACTTAAGAACCCAAATAAAGCCCCTATTGACCATAATAGAAGGACAAGGGAGTATTCCTTCAATCTGAACCTTGATGTGAGAAAGTTGGCCACGGAACTATAGGGCGGCGGCGTCAGATACCCATATTCGTCCACCTTGGTCGGACCATAACTTACACCCTTGAATCCTACCTTGGACTTGAGAATAAATTCCATTATCTGTGGAACGAGAACAACGATGCCAAGAATGACATTTCCCCCAACGATAACAGATATGCCGATGGCCCCACCGATCAGTAGTGTGCCAGTATCCCCAGGAAACACCCTGGCAGGATACTTGTTGTATACGAGGAATGCCAGCAATGAAGCGAACACTGGGAGAAGAATCCACTTCATTGTTTCATTGCCGAGCAGCTGGGCATCCAGGAGCAAAAAGCCTGTCGATATCACGCCGAGGCCTATGGACTCGCCGTTGAATCCTTCCAGAATGTTGGTCAGATTGGACGAAGCTGCCAGGCCTATGATGGCCAGGACTGCGTAGAGGACCCCATATCCGATGACAAACAAGGTCAAGTCGATGGAGCCTCCACTGTAGAAAAGCAAAGGTATGGCGGACAGCAGCAGCAATGAGAGTTTGGTCCTTTGCCTGATGGCGAAGATGTCATCTACGATGCCAACGATAAACACTATGGACAGCGAGGCGATAACATAAGTCCAGAGACCACTCCCATCCGTGAATGCAATGTAGGCATAGGATGAAAGGATGCCCAGAAATATCGCGATCCCCCCCATCTCAGGAACGGCGGGCCTGTCTTTCTTGTGCCTATCCAGGCCTATCTTCCCTAAGGACGAGAAGACCCTGATGTGCAATGGGGTTAGGCACAAGGTGACTACAAATGACAAGAACGCCAATGTCGATAAGCCCATAAGTTTGCATTGGGGACTGTATTTTAAATACTTCTGTTTTTAGGGACGAGGACGGTCAGGACAAACGATATAAAGCGCATATCATATGATACTCCATGGTCGGGCAGAAGGGTGTAGAATATATCTCATTCCTTTTGAAACACAAGAACGTGCTGCTTCTGTGCAGCGCCATTTTCATGAGCATGATAGGCTTTGGAATGATATTTCCCCTGTTGCCCACCCTGGCATCCACCATGGGCGCATCGAAAACCGAGATAGGCATCGTCGCCTCCAGCTTCGCATTCACCAGGATGCTTCTGGTCAGGCCCTTCGGGGCGCTATCCGACAGGATAGGAAGAAAACCGATGCTTATCTATGGTTTCATAGGCTATGGCATATTCATGTCAAGCTTTGCCTTCGCCCACGATATCCATACCTTGATGTTCCTGAGGGGCATGCAAGGTGTTTGCTCTGCCAGTGTCTGGCCGGCGGCGTCTGCATTGATAGCGGATAGCGTCAATGTTCGGGAAAGGGGAAAGGCGATGGGATACCTAGGCATGTCCACGAGCGTCGGCCTGATGTTCGGTCCAGCCTTCGGAGGTTTCCTAAAGGACATATATGGCATGCAGCTCCCATTCATATTGTGCGGGCTGATAACGGGTAGCATGCCGATATTGATAAAGAGGAAGATCCACGAGACCGTTGAGGATGTCAAGCCAATATGGAACAAGAGGGATATCAAAGGATGGGGGAATCCATTTGCATGGATAAGGGAAGACTATGAAGAGATAAGAAATCATTCTTTTTCAAGGACCATATTCAGCATATTCGCAGCCGGTTTCATATTTAATTTTGCATATGCGCTCATAGAACCCCTGCTGCCGGTGTTCGTCACGGAAAAGATAGGTGCAACGTCGACAGAGGTGGGATTGGCATTCACTGCCGCAGGTATCGTGGGGTCAGTGGTCAGACCCCTGGCAGGAGACCTTGCGGACAGGATAGGAAGAAAGAGACCAATAATATTTGGGACCTTGTATTCGGGGCTCCTGACGATACCGATGGCTTATATAAGATCATCCACTGAAATGATAATGGTGATGGGTGTGAGATCAGTTGGATGGGCAGTGACAGACCCTTCCACGCTTGCATTGCTCTCTGATGTCAGCGATGAAAAAAAGAGAGGAAAGATATTCGGCTTACACCAGTTGTCATCCGGACTAGGATGGATGCTGGGACCCTTGGTAGGAGGAATAATATATGATCTGAAGGGAGGCGAACTTTCTTTTCTGTTGACCGCATTCGGGACATTGCTGACCGCAGTGATACTCATAATGAACCTGGAAGAGACCTTGGAGGCAAAAAGAAATGTATGACACCTTCATATTCGACCTTGACGGCACATTGGTCACTCATGAGATGGACTTCGCAGCCCATAGGAAGGAGCTTGAGAAGATACTTTTGTCCAGAGGGCTGCCGGAAGAGAAGCTGATCTGGAAGGATGGATTCATAGCATCTTTCAACATTTTCTGCAAGGAACTGAACTCATTGGGATATGATGGGGACAGGGTGATAGACGAGCTTATAGAAAGCATCAGGCTCTATGAGGTCGAGAGGGCTTCATATACCAAGGCAATAGAAGGCGCGACAGAGGTCCTGTCCTATCTCAAGGGCAAGGGGTACAAGATAGCCATAGTGACCAGGAACAATCGGGACGCCGCAAACATATCTATAGACAATGCAGGGTTTAGGGAATATGTCGATGTCATCATCGCAAGGGACGATGCGTCTGCGATGAAACCAAAGGAAGACCAGTTCGTCATTGCCTTGGAGAGACTCGGATCAAGTCCTGAATCAACAGTCGTCGTGGGTGACTACAGTCATGAGATAACTGCGGGGAACAGGCTCGGTTGCATGACGATAGGCGTTCTTTCGGGAAGCGGCGACCTTGAAAGGCTCAAGGGGGCTGAAATAATAGTATCGTCCGCCAAGGACATCATGGATTATTTCTAAATTGACCAATTTACTTTATTTTAATACAAATATTTTTATTATAATTGATTTCAAGAAGAAGAAAGGTAAGTATTATGTCAGTTTATGAACTTATTGATAAGATATCAAAGATGCAGGCGGAAGGTAGGGACCTCATAAGACTGGATATTGGTCAGCCGGACCTTCCCGTTCCCGAAGAGATCAAAGAGGCCACGAAGAAGGCCATAGATGAGAACAGGACCGGTTACACCCACTCCATGGGCATTGCCGGGCTCAGAAAGGGGATAGCAAAACTGCACAATGTTTCGGATGAGAACGTGATAATCACCGTAGGCGGCAAGTTCCCAATATACTCCGCCCTGACCAACAATCCCGGGAAGACGACCTTGATAAGGCCATGCTGGGGCGCATACCCCCTCATACTGAACAAGCTCGGCAAGGAGTTCGATTCCATAGACACCAGCTTCGAATCGGGATTCCAGCCAGATCTGGATGCGATAGGCAACACGGACATGCTTGTCATCAACTACCCCAACAACCCCACTGGCGTGTGCATATCCAACGAAGACTATGCCAAACTGGCGGACCTGTCCAATGACAAGGAATTCACCATAGTGTCTGACGAGGTCTACACAAAGATGGCTTTCAGGGACACAGATTCCATCACCAACCATGATTGCGACTACATATGCGTAGGTTCGTTCTCAAAGACGTTCTCTATGACGGGCTACAGGTTGGGATACGCGATATCATCCCCTGAGAACATAAAGAAGATACAGGAACTTCAACAACTTACCACTACAAGCCCAACAGAGTTCGCCCAATTCGCCGCGCTTGCTGCCATGGACATGATGGACAAGACATCGGAACGCATAAGCAGATTCTATAAGAAGAGGATGGACGAGGCTGTGTCCCTTCTTGAAACTGCAGGTTTCGAAGTCGTTCCTGCAGAGGGCACGTTCTACCTTTTCCCAAGGCTTAAGGCGGATTCCAACAAGTTCGCGATGAGGCTGCTCGAGGAGGGCGTTTCCGTGCTTCCGGGGAGCCCGTTCGGCCCATACGACAATCATTTCAGGATATCATTGGTAACGGACAGGATGGACGAGGCCACAAGGAAGATGGAAAAGGTCAGAAAGGAGCTCGAATAGGGCTCACATCCTTTTTTTTGTCAATGTCTTGACTATGTTGTACAACAATAGGCCTATTACGAAACCGATTATCACCAAGTAAGCGCTGTTCATGGCCTCTAATCAGTAAGGGGGAATAATAGTGTTTCTATATCGGGACTACATGAAGTGCTGTGCTCTTGAAGAACACGCCCACTTCCGATCCCACCTCTAGGCCCATGTCGTTGATGGACTGCATCGTCACCGCCACAACTACTGGGAAACCACAATCAATCCTCAAAAGATTGAAGAATCCGTGGTATTCCATGGAACTGATAGTCCCCCTGAACCGATTCCTCGCACTTGTGAGCTCGCCGGAGCCTATAACTATGTCCTCAGGTCTTATCAGCAATCTGGCCCGTTCCCCTATGGGGGACGTATATTGCCCTGTCAGAATCTCCTTGCCGTCAAGCTTCATCAGCAGGCCCTTTGGGGAATTGTCAACTATGTCGACATCCCATATGTTCTCGACCTTTACGAACCTTGCGACATCCACTGACACGGGTTTGAAAAATATCTCCTTGGGGTCGCCCACCTGCACTATCCTGCCATCCATCATTATGGCTATCCGGTCTGCCAGTATCATGGCCTCTTCCTGACTGTGGGTCACGTGGATCGTTGTGATGCCCTCCCTCCTATGAAGCGCCTTCATGTCGTTGATGAGCTTTTCCTTGGTGGCCTCGTCCAATGCTGAGAACGGCTCGTCCAAAAGCAGTATGTCGGGCCTCACGGCCAATGCCCTGGCCATGGCCACCTTCTGTTGTTCGCCACCGCTGAGCGTCGTCACGTCCCTGCTCAGCAGATGCCCGATGTCCAGCATTGATGTCAGCGCCTCAACGATTCTGTTTATCTCCTCCTTTGGCAGCTTCCTTACCTTCAGCCCATATTCGATATTGGACCTTGAGTCATAGTTCGGAAAGAGCGAGTAGTCCTGGTACAGAAATCCCACGTTCCTTTTCTCTGGCGGAAGCGTCGTGACGTCCTTGCCTCTCAGTTTTATCGATCCCTCATCGGGATAGTAGAGACCTGCGATTATCTCCAGAAGAAGGGTCTTTCCTGCGCCTGTGGGGCCGAGTATCACAAAATACTCCCCTTCCCTGACATGCAAGTCTATTCCCTTCAGGGAGAATATGCCATCCCAGTCGTTGCTGATGTCCTTGATTTTCAACATAGATTATCACCATTTTTTCTTAGAGACCAGCCTGAGTGCCATGAACGTGATAAAGCACATTATTATCAGAAGGACCGCTATCGGCTGCGATTCGCTGAGTCCGCCGGTATTGAATCTGTAGAGGATGAGGGTCGATGCTATCATAGGATAGTAAGCTATCACCACCACGGCTCCGAACTCGCTTACTCCGCGCGCCCATGACATTATCGCGCCGGATATCACGTGACGCAGAGACAGGGGCAGGGTAATATGTAAGAACGCATGTGTTTGGCTGGCACCCAGCGTCCTTGCCACATTCTCATAGTTGGGATTCACACTGGCAAAGCCGTCCTTGGCGGCATTTACGAAGAAAGGATAGCTTACGAACAGCATTGCCGCCACGACACCCCACATAGAATCCTGGAAGACGATGCCTATGCTCTCAAAGAAACCGCCAATGGCGCCCCTCTTCATCAATAGGGAGAACAAGGCTATGCCGGCGACCGTATGAGGAATTATTATTGGTATGTCGATGAAAGACTCAATGACCTGCTTGAACGGAAAATCGTGCCTTGCCAACACATACGCCAAGGGTATCCCAAAGATCATAGCTATGATGGTGGCCAAGAACGATGTGTACATGGTAAGCCATATCGAGCGCAACACTGTCTCGTCCTGCATGACCTTGTAAAAGTTATCTGTATTGAGAAACAATGTCTTGAACAGTAGATTGAAAAGTGTTCCTGCGACAAAGAGTATTATTCCAAGACCTACAAAAAAGAAAAAAAATGAGAGAGGATTTTTCCTCACTGAACAAAAAAACCCTGAAAAATTCATATCTCTTCAAGATATTCTTCAAGACCGCCTGGCACGAGATCTATGTCGTTTACGCCTGCAGGTACTATCGGTGGTTGTCCATCCTCTGTGAATATGCCCTGTCCTATCCCGTTTATCACATATTCAACGAAAAGGGCCGCTTCTTCGGCGTTTGGCGCATTGAGGGGGATGGTTATGCCATATACTATCGGCTTCCCTGTCTGTGTACCACCATTGGATAGGATGATAGACACATTATCGTATGTGTCAGCGTAGCTCACTGAACTCAGATTGATGGATGATGGGAGCCTGATGTAGTTGAGATCGTTTTGAACTGCCACTGAGAGATATTCCCAAGCGTAGTCAAGACCTCCCTCCTGTATCATCGCGACCAGATCAACTGATTTGTCCCTTATTGTGAGATAGTCCGTGTCTGGGTCAAGGGCCTCCGGGGCCGTGATTGTGTAGACGCCCGAACTCTCTTCTACCGAGATGGCGCTGTTCGCTACGATGAGGTCGTCGAATATCATGTCATCGCCATATTCCAGCTCTGCCAACTGTATGACCATGGGTGTCCTGTACCCACAGGGATCCAGATTGGGGTTCGAGAACGCCCATAGCACATCGTCCCTGCGAAGGATGTCATACCAGTTGTCGGCAGTTATCTCGTCGGCGTAGTTGCTGTTGTCAGAGTATGTGAGCACCATTTCGTTGCTCGCAAAGAGGACATACCAATCCGCATAGTCCGGCATCATCATCGACGGGATCAGGGTGTAGTCGGCCGATGCCAGCACATCTGCCTCAACTCCGGTCTCAATTATCTTGTTGACGCATGAGACGCTGCCGGCAGCTTCCAATTGCACATCGATATACGGATATTCGGCCTCGAATTCCGCCTCTATCTTCTCAAATGGCGAGGCTAGGCTTCCCGCATGCAGGACCTTCAAGGTGACTGCCTCATGTTCCTCCTCGTCATCAGAGGATATGCATCCGGAAAACATCGATATTGTTATCACGAGACACATTGCCGCCATCAAAACTAACTTCATTTTTTTCATTGATTCACCTCGTTATTTACATCTAGAGATAACGAAAATATTGATTAATTTAAATCTTTCTTCACTCTCAAGAATTATTTCTATTAAATTTGGACTTGACACCCTGATTATTCCTCTACAAGCTCACCATTGATTTTCTGCCAATGCCTCAAAGCCTTTATCACGGCCTTTCTGGACCATACCTCCTCGGGGAAACCCCTCATCAACATCAGGATCGATATTGCGCCCACGATCTCCTCTTCCTTGGCACCGGCATCCAATGCCCTTTTCACATGATAGTCGATGCATGTCTCACATCGATTGATGATCGATATTATTATTGCTATCAGTTCCTTGGTCTTGAGGTCCAGTGCGGTCTCATCCCTCATTATCCTTCTGACCATCTGATCATAGGCATCCCATAGCTCTGCGTAGTGTTTCTCAATAAGCGATGGCATTTCAACACCTTCTATTAGATTACAATGACAGAATATAATGTTTGTCATGTTACTCGCATTGTATCTTTGCACGGACCCTGGCACCCTAGTAAAATATATATTTTCAGAAAAGCAAGTGAAGATGATGATCTTTGGAAAGAAGGAGGACGAGGTCAGCGACCTGATAGAACAACACTCCAAATTGGTCCAGAAATGCTTGGACTACTTCAAGGAAGGTCTGGAATCGTATCTGAACGACAACTTGTGCATATGCGACGACATCAGGGAAAAGATCGTCAGGAAGGAACATGAGGCCGACGAGGTTAGAAGAGAGATACAGATGAAGCTCTATGACGGCGCCTTCATGCCCCTCTACAGGGACGACATCTATCTCTTCATCGATAAGCTGGACAATATCGCAGACGAGACCAAACACCTGATAAACGTCCTTGTATTGGAAAAACCACATATACCAAAGACACTATCAGACGATTTCTACAATCTGATGAATGAGAGCGTATCCCCATACAAGGACCTCAAGGTGGCCCTGAGATATTTCAAGAGCGACAAGGAGAAGACCTTGGCGTCGACCCTGCAAGTAGAGAAGAAGGAGAGCAAGGTGGACCTGATGGAGCATGACCTCAGAAAGAAGATATTCAGCATCGAGGACCTTAGCCTGGCTCAAAGGCTTCATATGCGCTCATATTCACTCCACCTGGCCTTGATATCCGACATCATAGAGGATTGCTCGGACATCATAGAGATGATGCTAGTCAAGAGGCAGCTCTAGGTCAAGGGACCTTATGTAGTCTGCCAGTTCGTTCCTGCCAATCGTCTTCAAGAGCCACCTCAGGTCTTCCATCGTGTCAAGATCCCTGAAGCTATCCGATCGGTATACTCGTAAGGGGATTCCCATTTCCTCGGCTTCCCCTGTGTGTAGGGCAAAACTGTTTTTTCCAAATCGTGGCGTGAACTCTACTTCCCGTGGTATGAAAAGACCGCTGGTCCCCCCGTCCTGGGACGGTGCCGTCGAGAGCGTCATGGAATTGCCCATCAGTTTGAGCACGTCGCTCGTTGTCAGTAGTGGGAGGTCGCATGGAAGCACCAACAGGTCATCGTTGAGCTTTCTCCTGATGTCCATGATGCCGTTGTTGATATCGTCACTGTCCCTGACCCCGTCGATGGCCGCCTTATGGGTCCTGGGGAGCACGGTGACCGGAAAGTCCTCAAGCGCGTTCAGCACGCGCGAGAACATTATCAGTACCATGTTCCTTCTTTGGTCAAGATCAAAAAAAGGAGAAAGGCGTGATTTTGCGTTCTCTATGTTCAAGAGCACGACGGCATTGACCATACGCCCAACTGCTTAAGCTTGTATAAAAGCCTTTTGCACAAACGAAAAAGCCTTTGTCCTGAAGACAAGAAGCCATGCTACAGACACTTCCAATATGCCCTGGATTATGTTCAGAGAGAGGATGCCCCACCAGGGTATCATCTGCAATGCCATCTCCGGGGTAAGCCCAGGAATGAACAAAGGCAAGGCAAAATAGTAGTTGAGCACCGTGGTGGTGATGCCCCTGACCACCAAGGCCAGTGCCAGTGCAATAAGGACCTTCTTAGGGTCCCTGTACGAGGATACGTCCTCCCTGTCCATGCCCTTCGTGGCGAAGAAGAAGGCGAAGTAGAATATCGCCGATGCGATTAGGACCACTATGGGAGAGTAAAAGACGTTGTCCTGCGCCCCCACAAGCTTGTACATTGCCCCAAGCAACCCTATCAGGGAGACCATGCTCACTATGGCCGCAATGACTACCACAATGTCCTCCTTCAGGGCGTCCCTCCTTATCTTGACGGAGAGTATGGCGGGCGTGATTATCATCGGCATGGTGGCCAACCATTTCATCGTACCGCCTATGAGGCCCTCAGATGCTATTATGGACACTATGAAGAAAAGACCGAAACATACCGTTATAGAGGTCCTGAAACCATAGAGGAAGAACGCAAGCAGGACGGGCAAGGCCACGAGGTCCACACTTATACCCCAAGGCGACACATATCCAAGCGGAGGTTTCAATAATTGGAATATTGCTATTAGAGCTAAGAACATTGCTACAAGCGCCACATCTGTTGATTTCTTTAACATAGAAGTGGACTTTTTGAATTGATTAAAAAGTTTTTAGGTAATTAATCAATATTGAGTAAGCTTCTTTCCTCCGTAAGATTAAATAAATCGACCGGGACAATAAGAGGTATGGAGGTCGAGGGCAAGGAAGACTACTCATTGGAGATGGAAGGCATGCAGGTAAACATCAGGAACGGCGAGAAAAAGAGCATATGCCCGCACATTGCCATCGTGCTCGAGCAACACGGCATAGTCTCCATCCCCGTCGTCGATGATGTCACGATAAAGAAGATGATCATGGAAGAGAAGAGGGGGGCCCTACCCATGAAACTGCCCGAAGACTTCTACGACCTCGTGAGACATAGTATCGACAGAACGGACGATGAGAAGAAGAGGAAGTTGATGATGGCATTGGCAAAGGACCTGCTGAAGGAGAGGGTGGAGAAGATATTCAAGCTATGCCTGAAGGACAAGACACCTAAGGCGGAGCTGCTGTCCTCCGAGATGACACTACTTCTTAAACTGTCAATGTCAATAAAAGAATACGAGAAAGATACCATAGGTGTGTGACCATATGATAGAGGACTACGACAGCATTGTCACTGGATTCAGGGGCTTCATCGACACTTACCCAGATGTGGCATATCCCAAATATAAGATGGCCATAGAGGAGATGTCACTGGAGGAAAAGAAAAGCTTGGAGATCGACTGCGACGACCTGATAGGTTATGACCAGGACCTCTATCTGAAGTTGGTAGAAGACCCCATGGGTGTCTTGCCCATAGTGGAGGAAATCCTGCATGACAACATGCCAAACGTGCCGGCTCACAGGCTCCATGTCCGTTTCCGCAATCTCGATGCAACGATGTGCAGGGGCATCAGGGACATAAGGGCGGACGACATGCACAAACTGGTACAGATAACTGCCATTGTCGGCAGGGCCTCTGAAGTCAAACCAGAACTTACCGAGGCGGTCTTCGAATGTGAGAGATGCGGAGAGATCATCTTCATCAGGCAGGATTCCAACGACTTCAAGAAACCGATTGCGTGTATCAATCCCACCTGCGGGAAGACGGGGCCTTTCAAGCTTTTGGAGGACCAGTCCACATTCATTGACTGGCAGATGTTGAAGGTCCAGGAAAGACCTGAATCACTTAGGGGCGGACGAATGCCCCAACACATCAATTGCTTTGTTAGGGACGATATCGTGGACAAGGCCCAGGCTGGTTCCAGGGTCACCCTCACCGGCATTCTCAAGACGGTCCAGGACAGTCAGTTCAGGGTAAAGAAGACAACATTCTCCAAGTATCTGGATGTTAATGCCATCGATGTGCTGGAGAAGGATGTTGACGATACGGTGATAACGGATGAAGATGAGCAGAACATCATAGAGCTCGCGAACGACTCAAATGTGATACCTATGATAACCGGATCGATAGCTCCAGCGATATACGGTCTCAACGATGTCAAGGAGGCAATCGCACTCCAATTGTTCTCCGGTGTGGTCAGGGAGCTACCGGATGGTACCAGATTAAGGGGTGACTCGAACATATTGCTGGTGGGTGACCCAGGTGTGGCAAAATCGCAGATCCTCCAGTATGTGGCCAGACTCGCGCCGAGAAGCGTCTACACCTCCGGAAAGGGCACCTCAACCGCAGGTTTAACTGCCGCAGTTGTAAAAGACGAAACTACGGGGGGCTGGGCCTTAGAGGCTGGCGCATTGGTCCTCGCTGACGGTGGGATGGCCTGTATAGACGAGATTGACAAGATGAGCAATGACGACAGATCATCAGTTCACGAGGCGATGGAACAGCAGACCATCAGCATTGCAAAGGCGGGTATTGTCGCCACGCTTAACGCAAGGTCCTCGATACTGGCCGCGGCAAATCCAAAGTTGGGAAGATTCGACAATTATAAGGGTGAGTTGGAACAAATTGATCTTCCTCCCTCCCTGCTCTCAAGATTCGACCTCATCTTCATCATGAAGGACATCCCCAACAACACAGAGGATGAGAGGATAGCGGCCCATATACTCAAATCACACAGGGGATTGAGCGAAAAGGTCATGCCCAAGATAGATTCAGAGATGATGGTGAAGTTCATATCCTATGCAAAAAAGAAGGTAGAACCCGAACTCAGCGACGAAGCCGAGAAAAAGCTACTAGAGTTCTATATCAACTTAAGGAGGAGAGGCCAGGAAAGTGGGGCCGTCCCGATAACTGCCAGACAGCTCGAGGCGCTCATACGTCTCTCCGAGGCAAGGGCGAGGATGAAGCTATCGGACATCGTGACGGAGGAGGATGCGGATGCCACCATAGCCCTCTACACCAGCGTCATCGAGAAGGTGATGATAGACAAGGAATCCGGCGAGATGGATGTCGATATGCTTATGACGGGAAAATCATCATCACAGAGACACAAGATGATAGCCGTATTTGAGATAATCCATAACATAGAGAAGAACTATGACGAGGGCGCCCCATTTGACGAGATCGTCAAGACCTCCAAGGATAGGGGCATCAACAGGGAATTCGTAGTTCGCGCCGTTGAGGAACTGACAAGGAACGGCGAGATATTCGAACCGAGACCCGGGTACTTGAAGACCGTGCAACTGAACTATTGAGATGAAATGGCCTTTCTAACAACATCGACAAAGGAATCGGGGCCCACGCCAGGGGATTCCACCCCCTCCCTTTCATAGAATCGTGATATCCTATCATGCAACCGTGACAGTTCTGTGTTCCTAAGCTCATCCTCAAGTTCGAACAGTTTGTCCTCAGGATAAAAAAAGAAGTCACCCGTAAACTTCACTGACCTTATCAGGTTGCCCTTGTGGATCACCCTTGCGCACAGGAGTCCCCCGGGGAACTTCTTCTCTGCATAATCATCATCCATCCTGTCAAGTTCCTTCTCCTTTCGGAACGGATGGCGTCTGACATTTCCGCAATGGAGACATGTGGTGGACACCATGCCGGACCTTGTCCTGACCCTTGACGTCCTTCCCGGGACCAGGGGGGTGTTGCATTTCTTGCAGAAGAGGCCCTTTTGTTCTGGAGCGAGCTTAACCTTGTGCTTGCGGATCATGTCCCTGGCTATCTGGACATATCGCCTGGACCTCTCCGGCCGCTCATCCAGATTGTCCAATGAAAGTTCAAGCATCCTCTCCACATGTCTTGATGCTATCCTCTTTCTCTGGTGCTTCACCCGCTTCCATTTCATATGCGAAGAACATCGAACAAGAATAAAAATCTAATTGAGATTCACAAGGAGTATATGACATGGTTCACCACAGACCACGCCATCAGTTCCTCATCGAATATTGAATATCTTGGATAATCCATGTCTACACTGAAGTCCCCGTGGGGGAACCCGCCTATTATTATCACCGAATTGTCCGCAGGCCTGTATTGTCCGCCCTGAAAATGCATTAGCTTCACGTCCATTCCCTCAGAGATGTCGTCAATCAGATCTGTCAGCCCCATTTCCTTGATCTTCAGGAGCACTGTTTCCTCATGGCATATCTTTCCGGTCTCAAAGAGCTTCTCCATCAGCCCGACGAATCTGTTGTAGGAACGTGGAACCCTCCATTCCGGAGACATCTCTATCACCTGGTCGTTCCTGGTGTGGATATAGAACTCAAGCCCCCCCGTCTTGTTCAATGGGGACTCCAGGGCATTTAGAAGGGATACGTGAACAATGTCCGGCCTTCCCCTGCGATAGGCATCATCAAGGCCCTTCATGGCGGAGTGGTGGAAATTGCTGTCAAGGAGCACAACGTCCTTGTCGCCAAATGCATTTCTGAACTGGCGTCGGCGCCTTATCTCCTCCGGGACAGGTTCAAGCTCGCTTTCGGCAAGGACTATCTTCAACATCCCTCTATGATGATTGATAAAAGATATAAATCTTTTTAGTTATTATATATGATATAGGACAATAGGTGATAGAGATGAAGATAAAGACATTGATGGGAAAAAAGGTATATGATTCGGATGCAATATCTATCGGTAAGATCACCGATGCCGAATTCAACGAGGACACTTACCAGATCGTGGCCGTGGAAGTTAGCCAAGGCATCATGAAGAAGCATAAGGTCGAGGTCGAGAAGATCGACAAATTGGGAGACTCCGTCATACTCAATGTCAAGTTACTGGACCTCTGACCAGGGATATCTTGTATATGCACCATTCCCAGTATTCGGGTCCATAGTTCTCAGAGATAAAATCGATGTTCGTGTCATCGATAAGCAGCCTTGAGGGTCCGCCGGATTCGGCGTTGTTGGAGAAGTTTATATCCAGTTCCTCGTTCCCGTACATCACAGCGAGCAGGAAGGAGTCCTTGTACTCTATGATGTTCGAAAGAGGTATCGAGACCGTCTTGCCCTGTATATTGGTGAAGACAACGTTTATCGAATATATATCCTCCTCGTCCGAGATATCGGATATGTCTGACATATAATCAATGAAGTCATAGACACGAAGGGTGGAGTACTTCTTTGTGGCGGTTAACCAGACATCGTAGATGGACTTCTCGGCAAGACCGCAATTCGTGGCAATCTCGGACACGGATATCCTTTGGGAGGTTCCGTCGATGTCGACGAATATGATGTCGTTGGGCGTCTCGCCATCCGGAGCATAGCGTAGCGAGAAAAGCCCTACGGCCCCCAGTATCACCACTATCACCATCAAGGGGTACAACAGCTGCAACCTCATAATCTCACCAAATCTAGCAATTGCCCAAAGCCAATATTGAACTCACACGTTATAAAACTTCTTCAAATAATCTCCACTATCATGACAAGATAACGCACAGGGAATCGAATATTATGGATGTCGTCCAATGCAGGAGGAATGACGGAAGTATGCTCTTCGAGTCCCAATCAATGTATCCAAACGCCAAGCCCGCGAAAAACGAGTAGTATACCTCTGTCATCGGTTTTCCGATATGCACCAACGCATAGGGTACGGCCTGGACCAGTATGGACCACCTGCCCAGGTCCCTGAGACCAAATGTCATGAAACCTCTATAGAAGAACTCTGTCGACAGCATCAGTACGCCGACCATCAGTTCCCATCTTACGAAGTCCAAAGCGCTGTTGTAGTAGAACCTTGGATAATAGTTCTGGTACTCCGACATGGAGGCCCCTATGAGCATGAACGGAACGGCGGCGAGGAAAAGGATGATGAAGTACTTTCTCAGTTTTCGTTTGTCCCCCAGAGACAGCCCATAATCCCGGGGGTCCTTCCTTATCGCCATGAGGACGATCGCCGGCAAGGCCAGATAGAAGATCGCCTCCTTCCATATGAACTCCTGAAAACCATGGGTCCTGTAGGACCTGTTGATAACTATTATGGCCAGGGAGGCAAAAAGAAAGAACAAGATACCGGCCAGGCGCTTCCTCTGCATGAAAAGTAATTGTCGGTCCCAATTTAAAGATATTGTGTGATTTAGCTAAAAAATAGAAAAAACTGTCTGATTTGATTTTATAAAAGAAATTATTATTTTTATTATATTATAATATATTTTATATATAACAATAATAAAATAATATATATTAATTATATCATTTGATAATAAAAAGGTTTTAATAGGTTATATCACATTATTTTTTAATAATGGTCAAGGACGATTACGAAAAGGGATTCGTTGATAAGATACTCGGTGACATCTTTTACACAACAACGCAAAATATAAGGGAAGAGATCTCAAACAAGGTTCCGGTAGATAGTGAAACCAAGATTTTAGTGGTTGCCTGCAGGACTGGAGAGACCGTATTCTATTTTGCAAAAGAATTCGACTGCAAGGTGATCGGAGTCGACCTTTTCGATGAGAACATAAAGGAAGCAGAGAAGATAGCCAGAAGGGAGAAACTCACAAAAAAGGCCTCTTTCATAAAGGGACATGCGATGAGACTGCCACTGGAAGATGACAGCTTCGACCTGGTCATATTTGAAAGGTCACTCTCCTGTTATGATGATAAGTCGTCCGAGATCGAGGAATGCGTCAGGGTGCTGGCCCGCGGAGGCACATTCGTGATGGCCGACTTCACCGTTGACCAGATTGAAGAGGATGAGAGGGAGGACCTCAAGGAACTCACATGCCTTGTATCCGCCCTGTCGATGCAAGGGTATCTTGAACTCCTGTCCAAAAGCGACCTCAGGGCCTATGGCGAGGTGAAGGAGGACATAGCCGAGAGGAATACTAGGCTCTTGATACAGAAATGGAAGAAGATAAGGCTTTTCTCAAACATATTTCTGAAGGCCTCGTCGGCAGATGCCGGCAGGTTCGAGACCCTGATGAGAAAGGGTGAGATGATAATCAAGGAAAAAAGGCTTGGATATGCACTCTTCATCGGCGTAAAGGACTAAAGAATCTCCTTGTCCACCAAAATCCTGTTGTGTGTCGGATATTCCTTTATTATCGAAAATATTATCTGAGGGTCATCGACCATCTCTTTCAGTTCTTCGACAGCGCTCCATGTCGTCATTATGGAAGTGCCCCGGACCTCGTACATCCCAGTGTCGTCCTCGAAGTTGTCATTGATGATGTTGATGACCATTTCCAGGCCGGAGTGAGTCCCCGCCTCTATGAGCCCTGTGACAAGCAATCCGTCCTCATCGATGTCCTGATACCTTGTTCTAACGTTCCCGGCCCTTCTCTTCAATCGTTCCCTGAGCTGTATGCCGTCCTTGAATCTCGACGAGCAGTAGTGCACCGAGAGGTCCATATCCCTTGTGGACTCGACTATCTCCAAGGCAAGCTCCTCGCTCCCGATGACGGCATTTGAGTCTCCCGAGAACTCGAATCCCCTCGACCTCAGCGCTTCCATGTTCGTATCCGAATACTCAAGCTCGTTGAGATTTATGAAGGCAGCCCCTACATTCTCCAGATGCTTGCAGAATCTCAATATATTCTCCTTCTCGCCCGGGATCACAGGTATCTCTGCCCCCACATCGATATCGAAGGATAGGGCGAGGCCTATCTTGTCCCAGTCTTCCTCCTTGGGATGGAAACGTATCTCGTCCACCACGTTCTCCAGATAACCCAGGATCGTCCTATCTATAAGATTTCCAGGAGTGTAGAGATGTATGTGATGGCCGTCACCGAAGGTCTTCTTGAGCAGGCTTGCGTACTTGATGGTGTCATCGGCGAACATTATTGGATCGCCGCCCGTGATGCCGGTGCCCAGGGCATCCATCTTCCTGGCCTCGTCGACGACATCCTCATCGGATGCCACAGGTCTTTCGTTCGCCCAGGTCTGCCACTGCCCCTTCCTCTTGGTGGACAGTGGGCAGTAATAGCAGTTGCTGAGACATACGCCGTTGATGAACAGCACCATCTTGGCCCCTTGGGCGCATAGCTCGCATCCTTTTGGTATCTTGCCGTGGAACGTGTCTTTCGGGAAAGGGTCCATGGAACATGGTCACCAAAAAGCTTTAAATACGTTTTCTATATTTGAATAAGCTGTGCCCTCGTAGTCTAGCTGGATATGACGTCAGCCTGCGGAGCTGAAGATCCCGAGTTCGAATCTCGGCGGGGGCGCCATGATTCTTTATACTCCCGTTTAGGGCATATCGTTTATAATTATAAAAAAATACAAAGACATCAGATGAGCTCTGACATCTCGATTAACTTTTCTAATATAAAAACAGGATCGAAATCGGTCAAGCTTTTGTATGACATTATGACTAGAACATCTTTCTTAGCAAAACGCATTTCGATATATGTATAAGATTCCTCTTTTTCGTATCTGGATACTCCAACGTAATACTCAGTTTCATAGCTCGTTGCTTCGGTCCCGGAAGCTGGAACAAAGGTCCATCCATCACCAAAGGAGAAGTTCTCTTCGATGACATCCAAGGGGTATCTCATTACCAATTGAGTTAAAGTTTCCAACGGTTCGCCATTTTCATCAGGATGCCAAAATATCGCACACACGTAATCGGAAGGTTCTGGAAGGCCAGAATAATCTGTGAAATCCAAAGGAGTTTTAACGGAAATGAACGTCCAGCCATCGTTTGTAGTATAACCTTGAACACTAACAAACTCCCAGCCATCTGCAGGTTTCTCGATGAGAATTGTTTCCATCCACCCAGGTAGCTCATCTTCGGTAAAGAGAAGATCTTCCAAAGTACCATCGTATAACTCAGCCTCATTGCCACCTATGTTGCCCACGACTGTAATTGACAACAATAGAACTCCAAGTACGGCTAAGAGACCATATCTTAATTTGGTCATGATATGAAATAGAACTAACAAAATAAATAAATTGTCCCGATTTGGTATTATAATGATGGATTTCTTAGATCTACAGCCAATCAAGTTACTGGAAGGTGCTTACGCTAGAATTTGATTATATCTATCGAACTGCACCATTCTTGAAGTTGTCGAACCAGTGATCCAATTCTTCATCGCTATCGGCCTTTAAAATTTTGAAAATCTCATAGGCGAATTCTACAGCTGCTGTTTCATTTGCAGTGACAAACCCGCCATCAACAACCACTTGTGCTTGAACATATAGAGAACGTCCATTGTAGCCTTTTTGATTTTGAAACAGTTCCAGACTGTCACCCGTATGTTTTACATGATCAAGAAAACCATGCTTACACAAAAAGGTTGATGCACCACATATCGCTGCAATGGGAATATCTGATTGTATAGCCGTATGGATAAACTCAGCAATCTCATCATAGTCATTCTCTTCCCAAGAAAGACCTCCTGGCAGAATGACAATCGCCACATTGTCTAAATCCTGATAATTATCTATGCAATGATCAACGCTTGCTTTGATGCCGCCCATTGATATCTTAGGGCAAGTGTCAATCGCGATGGTCTCCACCACATAGTCGGTATAAGAGTTGGTTGCTGCAATAACATAACTTGCCTCCCAGTCACACCAACGGTCAGTTAAAAACAGGAGTATCTTATTTTTAGTCCCTTTCATTACCAACACATCTCTAATACAAATAATCCAAAGTTCAGGTTCCAATATTTCGTTTTATTTCGATATATATGTTATGCCACATATACCGTTTCATCACTATAAATATCATATTGCTAAGTTCCTTCAAGGCGCGTAAATTCCATCTGTATGCATTTCTTTGCCGTTTCAGACCCTCATCGTTCCGTATCTCCAACTCAGGATCTCCTGTGCCGCAATGGCCAACATCGGCGATGTTCATTTCAATCTTGGAAACGGAGGACAATTTCTTGGTATTAATCTTGAACATGGCATCCAATATACTATCATCAATATATGAAACAACAGTGTCTCAAAAAAAAGAGAAAAATAAAAAAATTAAGGATATGGACAGATCATCATTTCAGGTGTATCTTACCCACTTCGTCCAAATGGAATATCTTTGAACATTCGAAGCATTCCAAGGCATACCCAATGTTCTGACCTGGTGATAACGGACCGTGCTTGAAAAGAACGTACACGTCCCCTTCGCAGAACGGACACTTTACATCATCCTTAACATTAGCTAAATTGTATCTTTCAGCGTCTACCAATGTTATTTTTATCCACCTCCATGCAAAAAGCTTGCACTACAATTTGTGAATACTAATTAAAATAATTTATTGTATAATCGATGGAAAATAAGAATAAAAACAGAAAATTATTTTTTCATGTTTTTCCATATCAGATTGGCGAGGTCCACGGTGTCGATCTCTATGTTCTCCGCCTCCTTGATAGTGTCAAGATGATACAGGCAGAACGGACAATACGACACTATGCAGTCGGTCCCCTCGGCCCTGTCGAGGGACACCTTCCCTATGGCGTTGGATATCTCCGGAAAGTTGGGTTTTACGCCGGCGGGCGCGCCGCAACAGAATATCTTGCCATCAAATGGTTCGTCGACATCATAACCCATGGCAACCAATAGTTCCCTCGGCACATCAAATATGTCCTTCATTGGGCATGGATCCCTGATGCTCACCCTGCCAGAGGACTTCTTTAATTTTATCTTGCCCTCGTCGAACAATTGCTTGAAAAGCTCAACGGCGTATATGACCTCATAGTTTGGCTCCCTGTAGAGCCCGGGATAGATGTCCTTGATGACCTTGTAGCATGCGGGGCAGGATACCAATAGCTTCTTCACGCCTTGGGACTCTATGCAGTCGGTGTATTCCTTCGCATATTGTTTGATCTCGTCCATATGCCCATTGTCAATGAGGAAGAGTCCGCAACACCTCTCGTCCTTCAGCAGCATGGGCTTTATACCACAGGCATTGAGGATGCGAACAGTGTCCTGTGCTATGCTTACGTTTCTCAGAGTTACCCAGCATCCGGCCATGTATGTCAGTTCGGGGTCATCTGAGAACTTCAGGTCGTCGGTGGCCCACATCTCCGCCCTGTTGGGGATGTCCATACCCTTGGGATTATACTTTGTGAATATGTTGTTCGCAATGTGTTTTGTCTTTTCAGGTTCCCTGCCCTGGTCCGCAAGCAGCTTACGTTCGTACTGTATTATGCCATAGATGTCAATGCTCTCCGGGCATACATCGTTGCATACCCCGCAACGGGAACAAAGATAGACCGTGTCTAACTCGTCCTGGGTGAGCTCTTCGTTGTTCTCTATCTTTTCCAATTGCTTGATCTTGTTGTTGGGCGTGTATATATCCTTATCAGAAACAAAACAGATCGGACAGATGCTGCCGCATTCGCCGCATTCTGTACACATGTTCACTTGATCCAAATAACTAGACATGATCCCACCACTTCCAATTAAATGCCAGGTTCAAATCATATAAGTTTTATGGCCTCGTAAGCTTGTATATGTGCCTGACCAGAGATTTGTGCACACGTACCTGTGCCTTGGCATCGATCATGAAACCATAAGTGGTGAAGTCATGTTCCATCGGGAGTACTATCACGGCCTTTTTCCCACATATCTCATATATTATCTTAAAGACCTTGGAGTAAAGTGAACTCCTGTCATCGTTCCCTATCACGGTCGACTTGCCGTATGGAACGTCGGTGACGATCGTCTCGTAGGTTGCGGAGATGTCCAGTTTGGATGAATCGCCCACCGCTATATCCCCGTCTATCCCGTAGAAACCAAGATTTCGTCTAGTGCCCTCTACCATCTTCTCCTCTATGTCAACTCCATGAACATCCAATCCCATCAATCCCGCCTCTATCAGTATCCCCCCTGTGCCGCAGAAGGGGTCCATCACCTCATGCCTGGCCTCCGATAGATTCACCAAGGCCCTGGCGAGCCTCGGGTCTATTGAGGAGGGATGAAAATATGGCCTATGTTGCGGTTTCCTCTCATTGAAGGATTTTGGGTCGTTCACGAACAATGTGTAGCCTACGTGCACCATCCCATCGACGTAGAGGGCGTAGAGCTCCTGGTCCGGGGACGAGAGGTCCACATTCGCGGAAGTTTTGGACAGGATCTGTTCGGATATCCTCCGTTCCTCCTCCATCGAGTTCATGTCCTTGTCTATTTTCCGCACCCTGAAGCTGAAGCTTCCTTCCGTGAGCACTTCGCTCAAGGCATCTTGAGGAATGAGACCCTTGCCAGGCGTGAGCGCTCCGAGATACCTCATCGCCCTGTGGGTAAGCGCCAGCCTGGAGAGCATCTCAAGGCAGAGGTGCCCAGTATCCAGGACAAGTGTCTGCCTGCCCCTGATCTTGACATGGCAATCCATGCCATATGCCCTGATAAGAGAGGTAACTTCCAAAAAGGCCAGTTCCTCATGCTCGCCATTCAAAAAGAAGAGATATTCCAAAACACCACCTATATGTGCCTCAGAAAGTCCACATCGCCAGCCAGTATGTGTGAGACGGTGCCGTCATCCTCCTCGAGTATCAAGGCGCCTGTATCGTCGATGTCCACTACCTTCCCCCTCTTCTCCACTCCAAGGAACGATACCCGCACGCGATTGCCGATGGTGTTCGATATCTGTTTGGAGTATTCCATTATGGTCGAAAACTCTTTTCTCTCAAAGTGGGTGTACTCATCTTTGAACTTGTTCAGGATACTTGCCATGAGCATGTTCCTGTCGGTCTCTTTTCCAATTATCTCACTGATCGATATGAAGCTCGAATCCTTTGGAAGTTGATTGTTAACGTTTATCCCTATGCCTATGACCACATAGTGCATGAGATCGATATCCGAGGACACGAGGATGCCTATGCCACAAAGCTTCTTGCCCCCGTAGAAAATGTCGTTTGGCCACTTCATGCTCGGTTCTATGCCATAAAGCTCGTTCATGGCCTTTGCAACGGCGTTTGCAACGACGAAGTTCAGGATTGGGGCCATTGAGGGAACGCACCTTGGCCTCATGATGAAGGAGAACCACAGTCCCCCTCTCGGAGATTGCCACTCGCGTCCCATGCGTCCCCTTCCGGCAGTCTGTATCTCTGAGACTATCAATGTTCTCTCCGGAAATCCGTCCAGGGCATGTTTTCTTGCCTGAAGATTGGTCGAATCTGTAGAATCGTGATGAAAGATAGGTTTGAAGTTCGTCTCGAGGACTATGAACTCGGGAACTATTATGTCTGGAAATGATACGAGCCTATATCCCTTGTTCGTTTTCGAATATATCTTGAAACCGTCCTCTTTTAGTTGATTTACCTTTTTAGAGACGGCCTGTCTGGTGATGCCGAGCTTCTTGGCTATGTACTCTCCTGATACGAAGGTATCGCGATTATCGATCAGGAATGTCAGGATGTCCTTGGCCATTAATAAAGAAGAATAGAAGAACATTATAAAAATATTGCTATTTAAATTAAAATTGTCAAAAAGGGGCATCTACCCCTATCTGTCCAGATGGCGATGAGGAAAACAAGGAGATATGGAGAGCCGCTGTTCAGATCCCCATGTCCCTCATGAGATCGTTGATTATGCTTGCGTCCTCCCTCTCTTTCCTCAAGATCAGTTCATCAAGGCCGAAGAGCTTGTAGAGCGACTTGCCCTTCTTGATGTCATCGATTATCCGCTCCTCCATCTCGGTGGACTCGCTGGCCTTGCCAATGACCTGATCAACATGCTCTGCAGGTATCACCACAACGCCATCGTCATCGCCAAGGATGTAATCCCATGGTTGCACGCAAGCTCCAGAACACGTAATCTTCGTGCCTAGCTCGCCCAGTCCCCTTATGGTCCCATCCCTGGGAGATGAACCTATGGCAAACACTGGAAAGTCCAGCACCTTTATGTTCATCGTGTCCCTTACCGCACCATTGATGATAACGCCCGCCAGTTCCTTGACCTTTGCCTCATATGTCATGAGACTGCCCCATATCGCGGCCTCGGTATATCCTCCACCGTCTATGACCAGAACGGAACCTTTTGGCGCCTCGTTCAAGGCCCAATAGCATGTTAGCATGTCCCCAGGAGGGCTCGAAGCGGTAAACGCCCTTCCAACAACCTTGCTAACGGAACCGATGGGTTTGATGTTTGAGGCAAAAACGCCCTTTCCGTCCATCACATCTGCCACTGATGCGGTGGTCAATTTGCATAAGATATCGATCTTTGCATCAGAATTCATCTACTTCCTCCCAAATAACAATAGTCATTCAGGATATATAAACATTATAGAAAAGTGGACTGGCCGGGATTTGAACCCGGGGCCTCCTCCATGCCAAGGAGGCGCGCTTCCAGGCTGCGCTACCAGCCCTCAGGCGAAGGTCTCCCTGAACTCCTTCAGAAAGTCTTCTACCTTCCTGAGACTCTGTGCAAATATAAAGTTTCCGGAGATGAAAACCTCATCGGAAAGACGTGAAGCCGCCACTGAAAGCTCCTCCACGTTCGGCACTTGTTCTGGGTACAGGGATTCCCAGACCTCCTCGATATTATATCTTTCAAACGAGTTTATCATGATTTCATTGAGCCTGTTCTCAAGCTCGGAAATCTGATTAGCATACTTTTGATTTTCCAACCTAAGTTCATTGGCCTCGTATATGGCCTCAGATTCATCCTCTTTCTCTGAGGTCTCGTAAGCATCAACGGAGGACATCCAGCTGATCGCATTGTAATCCTCTTCAGAGGGAGATGTATCGTCAGGAGCTTTCTCATATGAAGAGGAGCCTTCATCCTCGTAATCGTCGGCATAGTTTCCATATTCGCCCCCAGGTACGTTGGTGTCATCGATGTACGGAGACCCATCTTCGCTATAATCCTCAAATTCCACCCGCATTAGTTTTAGGGCCTTTAGGCCAGACCTGATTATCGCCTTCTCGACGGAATCCTTCAGAAGCATGCTGTCATAGTACTCGACATTCTGTCCATTGGGGAGCCTTATGTTCTCAACTATGGTGCATACGCCTTGCAACGCCTCGTTCATCGTTTCGGAGAGCGTTCTGCCTGCACCGTCCGCATCCATTGCTACCAGTACGATATCGGCACCACTGGCAGCATTGATCGCAATGAAAGGGTCTGTGGTGGGTATAATAGAGGTGATGGACGCGCCATAGTCGCTGCCCAACGAGGAATGCTCCAAAGCATCACATATCTTCCTTACATCATTCAATCCTTCAACGACGATGCGAACATCAGTAACCATATTTGTTCCAGTCATACTTTCTCATCCTACTAGAAACACCATATCCGCAAGAACCGCACCTGTGCTTACGAATATGATAGGAATGGTTACCGCATCTTCTGCAACGGATGTGGACCTTTGAGTTCCTCTTACCAAAAGAAGGTGTTCCCTTACCCATAGTCATCACCTTAGGTCAGGAGATATGAGAACGACGTTGTCGCCGCGAACGACTGCATATCCCAGATTCCTGATAAGCTGTCCATCCTTTAGCTCTTCAGCGTTCTCAAGCACTAGATTCATATGAATATCGTAACCTTTAAGTATTCCTCTAAATTCTCTTCCACCCTTCAACTCTACAAGGACGTTTTTCTCTACAGATTTGTGGATTATATCCAATGGTCTTTCGGCCATATTAATCACCCCTATGATAACATTAACACGTGATTACTGAGGTATTTAAATTTATCTGAACCACCATCAGTTTACCAAATGTTAATTGAACGTTATGAGATATGACAACCTCCCGTTATAATATAAATGTTTCTGTGTGTGGTGTCCTTTGCACAATCTTTTTATGATGGCCTGTTTTAGACATGAACGATAAGATGAGGTATCCTAAGGCACTTTTATTCGATATGGATGGCGTTCTGGTCGACTCCACGGAATCCTGGAGGGGGGCCCTGAACGATGCGTTGAGGCGATACGGTCAGAGAGAACTGTCAAAGGAGGAGTTCCTGGATCAGTACTGGGGTGCCGACCTTTTTCAGATACTGGAAAAGTTGGGATTGGACATGGGGATAGGCAGGTTTTGCAATGCCATCTACCCTGAGCACATCAGAGATGTCAAGCTGTTCCCAGAGACTATAGACACGCTTGAGAGGCTTCGGGATGTTGACAAGGCACTGGTCACCAACACGACGCTGGACTGCACTGAGAGGATCCTCGACAAATACGGCATAAGGCAATACTTCCTTGAGATAGTCACAAGCGACCAGGTACAATACGGGAAGCCACGTCCTGACATGCTTATCCTGGCCTGTGAAAGGCTTGGAAGGACGGCCGGAGAGGTCATGATGATAGGCGACACCATCAACGACATAATAGCCGCCAGGGATGCAAGATGCACATCGATAGGCATAGGCGTCGACGGAGATTACCGGATAGGGTCGCTCAAGGAACTACCATCCCTCCTGAAAAGGATAATGGACAGTACATAACGGATGACGCCATTATCTGTTGCTTTCATCCCAAGCCCTGGTTGCCAACTCCCGCCCGATCAGGAACATGTCATACAAGATGGAAGTGCCTATCGCACGATCGGATTTGATTCCATGTCGAAAGGATTCAGCCTCATTGCCAATGAAAAGAGGTAGGGATAATGTCTCTGCAGGTGGCGCATGTAATCCAGCCATTCGCCCACAAGCTGTATGTAAACCCTTTTTAGGTCGCCCCTCAGGTGTTCCAGGTCGGTTGCCGGCAGCTTGTCAAGGTCTTTCCTGCTCTCCAATTCCTCGACCGCATGGAAGACCGCCTGCAAGAGGTCAGTGAACGATTCATGCTCCAGAAGCATGGGGTTTTCCAAAAGCCTTACCAGGAAACCTCTTTTTCCCACCAGGAACTCCTTGAGGCATTGAAGGTCGACCTTCCCGATATCCACATCGTAGCTGTATTCCCTTAGCACTGCCTCTGCCCTGTCGAACTCATCGTCGTTCCAGTCGTTCTCGACTATCAGGGAATCCCTTATCTTGTCAAGATTCGGGTCGCTGTCGGAAAGGTGCACCAACAACCTCGTTCCCACCTCGCTGAAGAAGGCCCCGATGACGATGTTCATCTTTTCCATCTTCTGTCGCTTGTCCCTGATGTTGAGGACTTTGTGTATGATCAAGGTCACCAAGAGCACATCGATTGGTACAAACGCTATATCGCCCAAGAGATAGATGAAGATGTGGTGAGAGTCGCTGAATATGATATAATGAAGAATGTATAGGATGGCGGATGCCGCCACAAGCGCCATCGCCAATTTTAGCTCCCATCTGATCCTTTTCATGATATGAAACAAGGGGACATGACTATTAATATTTAGCGATTTTGACATTTTAGGACCAAACTCACCCAAAATTTTATAAATGATTTGTATAATGAAAGTCATAATTCGGAGTCTGATCATTATGAACGCTGTTGATTTGGAGGCTAAGGCACTTTCAATGTGTGCTGGTCGCCTTCATGCCCGATAAGATGGATACAAACCTCATTGATGAAAACGACAGTATCCAAACCGACTCCATCGCAATCTCATCGACTATTCTGGGAGGTTCCAAAAATGATTTCCAAAGGTGATTTATTTCATGGCCCGCAGCTTTGACTACAAAGAGAAGGAAGAAGTAATGCTCGTGCTGCCCAAAAACACCGGACTCAAGGAGTACACACAATTGTTCATGGACAAATATCCTGACTACAAGGAACTCAAGGTTGTGGAGGTCAGGGGTGAGGATGTGCCGTTCTGGATAAGCCAACTGGCAAGGAAAGGGAAAAAGGTGTACGGATTCACCGGCAGGGACCTCTATCATGAGTATGAGCTTGAGAATCCCGATGAGGAGCTGGTCGAGGTCATTGATGTGATGGAATGGAACGATCCCACTGCCATGTATAATAAACCGGCGCTGTGCCTGATAGGCCCTGAGAAGATGTCCATGGAGGATATGCCCAAGGACATCACAATATGTGCGAGCAAGAAGTACAGGTGCATAGTTAAGGATTATCTAAACAGATATAGGGAAAAAGGATACAGATTCAACGAGGTATTCGTCAACGGAAGTGTGGAGACCAGCTGCAGCGAGGGCATATCGGACCTTGCGATAGATATTGTATACTCTGGCAGGAGCATGAAGGAATGCGGTCTGAGGATCTATGATGTCATATTTAAAAGCGATTGTGTCATCCTCGGGGGTAGGTCAAATGATAGAACCTAATCAATACATCCGCAAGGTCAGCGGTTACGTCCCCCCCATGGAAGGGAGGAGAAAGAAGATCAGGATGGACTTCAATGAGAATTGCATAGGTCCGTCGCCCAACGTGATGAAGATAGTGAGGGAACTGCCCTCGAACATCATATCCACGTATCCAGAGTACCGGAACGCCTATGAACTGTTCTCAGAAAGCTTTGGAGTGGACCAGTCCAGGATCCTCATAACAAACGGTTCCGATGAGGCGATACGCCTTGTCTTCAATGCCTATGTATCATCGGGCGACAAGATAGTGATACCTGTGCCCACATTCACCATCTTCGACCTTGAAGCCAGAATGTTCGGTGCAGATGTGAGCGAGGTGCCTTTCAACAGTGACCTGTCATTTCCCAAAGATGCCGTTATAGGGGAGAGCGAAGGGTCGAGGATGACGGTGATAGTCAATCCAAACAATCCCACGGGCAGCAGCGCGAGCCTCGACACCATAGAACGAATTGCAGAAAATGCAGACCTGGTATTCGTGGATGAGGCCTACTGCGAGTTCAAGGGCGTTAGCGCACTAGGCCTGTTGGACAAATATGACAACATCATCGTTACCAGGACGTTCTCAAAGGCCTACGGGTTGGCGGGGCTCAGGATAGGGCTCCTGTTCGCGAACGAGAAGATCATCAAGACCTTGAAAAAGGTCATATCGCCCTACAGCGTGAACATGATAGCGATCGAGTGCGCCATGGCGGCGATCAGGGACCAGGAGCACATGCGTTCATGTGTAAGTGAGATCATGAGGTCCAGGGACATGCTGATGTCGGGCCTTAGGTCTATGGGATTCAGGGTATACGACTCGGATGCGAACTTCTTCATATGCGATCTAGGAAAAGAGCACGACAACGTCTTGAAGATACTTAATGACAACGACATCCTTGTGAGGGACAGGAAGGGAGACCTGCTTCTAGAGAACTGTGTAAGGATAAGCGCAGGCACCATGGATGAGTGCAAGACCTTGCTCGACGTGCTTGGAGATTATTACGGTGGTGCCAAATGAGGTCTTCAAGGATAGAGAGGAACACGAACGAGACACAGATCGTGATCTCCCTGAACATTGATGGCAAGGGAAGGTATGATATCGAGACGGGCATAGGATTCCTTGACCACATGTTGGGAACCTTTGCCAAACACGGTCTGTTCGATGTCGACATAAGGGCCAAGGGCGACCTGAACGTGGACCAGCACCATCTGGTCGAAGACCTTGGGATCACGCTCGGAAAGGCGTTCGACAAGGCCTTGGGCGAGAGGATGGGGATCAACAGGACGGGTTACTTTGTCTTTCCCATGGACGAGTCCCTGGCAGTGGTGTCCGTGGACATCTCCGGAAGGCCGTCGCTCCTATTCAGGGCCGACTTCAAGAGAAGGATGATAGGGGAGCTCGACTCCGACCTCTTCTATGATTTCTTCAAGGGATTCGCAGACTCCATGAAGGGAAGCCTCGCCATCAGGGTGCTTGAAGGAAGGAACGACCATCACAAGGCCGAATCTATATTCAAGGCCTTTGCAAGGGCGATGCGCATGGCATGCTCGGAAGATCCCAGAATGATAGATGAGATACCAAGCACCAAGGGATTGATAGAATGATAGGGATACTCGACTATGGCGCAGGCAATCTTGCAAGTGTCAAGAACGCCATGGACTTCCTCGGATACGAGGCCGAGATGGTGACAAGCGCAAAGGACATTGAAAAGTGCGATGGCATCATATTTCCGGGACAGGGGTCTTTCGGTTCGATGGTAGACATCCTGAAGGAAAGGGGGATGTACGGACCGTTGTACGACTACATCATCGGCGGCAGGCCTTTCCTTGGCATATGCCTGGGCCTGCAGGTTCTCTACGAAGGCAGCGACGAGAGCCCCGGATACAAAGGCTACGGCATCATGAAGGGAAGGGCCCAGAGGTTCGAGAAGGGCAAGGTGCCCCAGATAGGATGGAACGAGATATGTCCCTTCGCCGATGACATCCCCGGAGGTTGGGCATATTATGTCAACTCGTACAGGATAGTGGACCCCAAGAACGCCATCGCGATGAGCGATTACTATGGCAGATTCGTGGCCGCTGTAAAAAAGGACAACATAACGGCGTTCCAGTTCCATCCCGAGAAGAGCGGGAAGTACGGACTGTCGTTGTTAAGGTGGTGGTATGGATGCTTGCAAAAAGAATAATCCCATGCCTCGATGTCAGGGACGGGAGGGTGGTCAAGGGCACCAACTTCGTCAACATCAGGGATGCGGGGGACCCTGTAGAACTCGGAAAGAGGTATGATGAGCAAAGCGCCGATGAACTGGTGTTCCTCGATATAATGGCGTCCCAGGAGAACAGGGGGACCACCATCAACATGGTAAGGAAGGTCGCTAAAGAGATCTTCATTCCATTTACCGTGGGCGGCGGGATAGATTCGATAGAAGCGATAGGCACGATATTGAAGTCGGGAGCCGACAAGGTCTCTGTGAACACGGCGGCCGTCAAGGACCCAGAACTGGTAAGAAAGTCATCCGACTACTTCGGCAGCCAGTGCATAGTTGTGGCTGTGGACGCAAAGAGGAACGGCGACGGATGGGAGGTGTACACCCACGGCGGCAGGAGGCCCACGGGCATAGACGCCTTGCAATGGATGAAAAATGTACAGGACCTCGGCGCGGGGGAGATACTCCTCACATCGATGGACTGTGACGGCACCAAGTCGGGTTACGACCTTGAGCTTCACAGGCGGGCGGACAAGCTGCTCTCCATACCGATAATAGCGTCAGGCGGCGCAGGGACCTTGGAATCGATAGGCGATGTCCTGACGGAAGGGAGGGCCGACGCAGCCCTTGCCGCATCGATATTCCACTACGGAACATACACCGTGAAGGACGTGAAGGAATATCTGGCGGGGATCGGAGTTGAGGTGAGATTATGATAATACCTAGCATAGACATCATGGACGGCAAGGCGGTGCAGTTGGAACAGGGCAGCAGAAAGATGCTCGAGAGGGACGATGTGCTGGACCTGGCAAGGACATTCGGTAGATATGGCGAGATAGCCGTTATCGACCTTGATGCCGCCATGGGCAAGGGCAACAACATGGAACTGATAAAGGAGATAGTAAAGGTCACGGAATGCAGGGTAGGGGGTGGCATAAGGACCCCCGAGAAGGGCAGAGAGCTCCTCCGCAGCGGAGCAAAGAGGATAATCATAGGCACGAGCGCATCTCCCGAGTTCCTCAGGAACTTCAGGAAGGAGGACGTGATCGTGGCCATAGACACAAGGGGCGGCAATGTCACCGACCAAGGATGGAAGAACGACACCGGCGTGACCCCGATGCGCAGGATAGAGGAGCTCAAGGAGTTCTGCGGAGGATTCCTCTTCACAGACGTGGAGAGGGAAGGAAGACTGAAGGGATTCGATACACGGCTCGCCAAGGAGATCAGGTGCGCCGTTCCCAAGGGGACCTCGCTCACCGCCGCGGGAGGGATCACCACGATCGAGGAGATCATCGAGCTTGACAGGAACGATATGGACTGTCAGCTGGGCATGTCAATATACACGGGCAGGATAAGGCTTGAGGACGCCTTTATCGCCCTTATGGACTTCAAAAAGGGCGAAGGCCTCGTCCCCACAATAGTGCAGGAGGTGGGCGGGGATGTGCTGATGTTGGCCTACTCCGATGAGGAATCACTAAGGCACGCCCTTACACGGGGCGAGGGGGCATACCGCTCGCGTTCAAGAAAAAAGCTATGGGTGAAAGGAGAGGAGTCAGGCAACACCCAGGAGCTCGTGAGAGTGAGATATGACTGCGACAGGGACACGCTCCTGTTCACCGTGAGGCAGATGGGGGTGGCCTGTCACACCGGCAGATATTCCTGCTTCGATGACAGGGAGTTCGGATTGACAGAGTTGTACGATGTACTGAGGTCCAGGATAGACGATGGCGACGAAGGATCATACACGTACAGGACCGCCAAGGAAGAGAAGAACATAATGTCAAAGATCGCAGAGGAGTCAAAAGAGGTTATAAACTACACCGACAGGCCAAATCTGGTGTGGGAGATAGCCGATCTGACATACTTTTTATTAATGTTAATGGCAAAGAAAGGTATTGGACCAGAAGAGATAGTCAAGGAACTAAGAGGGAGGAGAAGATGAAGATAGTGAAATCCGTTCCAGAGTCATTCTATCACAGGATCCCCTTCGAGGAGACAGAGATCGTCAGGGAGGTCATTGACGATGTCAGAAGAGATGGGGACAAGGCCGTCATAAGATATACTGAGAAGTTCGACCAGTACACTCCGAGTTCGCTTGAGGTGGGAAAGGACGACATAGAAAGGGCCTACGAGAATGTTGATGAGAATGTGACAGAGGCCATCATGAAGGCCCATGAGCACATAAAGGAGTTCGCCGAGATACAGATAGCATCTCTCAAAGACTTCGAGCTCAAGACCAAATGGAGCGTATTGGGCCAAAAGATCATACCAATAGACAAGGTGGGATGCTATGTCCCGGGGGGCAGGTACCCGCTGCCATCATCGGCCCTTATGTCGATCACGCCCGCAAGGGTTGCAGGCGTCGAGAAGATCGTGGTCTGCTCCCCAAAGATCAGGGACGAGACCATCATAGCCGCCGATGTCGCGGGTGCGGACAGGATATTCTCCGTTGGCGGGATACAGGCCATAGCCGCCATGGCCTACGGCACCGAGACTATACCTCACGTGCACATGATCGTAGGACCTGGGAACAAGTACGTGACCGAGGCGAAGAGGATGGTCTACGGCGATGTTGGCATAGACTTCCTGGCAGGTCCAAGCGAAGTGGTCATCGTCGCAGACGACAGCGGTGATGCATCGCTGATAGCGACGGACATGATGTCACAGGCCGAGCACGACCCCTTGGCGCAGGCGCATCTGGTGACCACCAGTGAGAAGCTGGCGTTGGACGTCGACAGGGAGATCAGGGAACAGTTGAAGGACAGCCCCACGAGGGATGTCGCATCACAGTCCCTCGAGAACTCCTACGTCATCATCGTGGACAGCATGGAGAAGGCCTATAACATAACGAACAAGAGGGCCCCCGAGCACGTCGAACTGCAGGTCAAGGACGAGGAGACCGCCAAGGCTGCCCTCAAACACTACGGCTCGCTCTTCATCGGCAAGGACTCTGCAGAGAGCTTCGGGGACTATGCCTCAGGGACGAACCACATACTGCCCACAGGGGGAGGCGCAAGATTCACAGGAGGACTTTCGGTCTTCAGCTTCCTGAAGATACAGACATACCAGAAGATCACGTCTCCGGACCTGATAGCCGACATAGTGGCAGAACTGGCCAAGGCAGAGGGGCTCGACTCCCACATGCGCTCTGCGCTAAAAAGAAAGAATTAGGCGCCCGGTGGCGCCGACCCTATTTTTTTAAGGTGTGAAGTAGGCTCTTTTCGAGAACACGTTGTACAGCGCCGCCTGGGGATTGTTCCCAGTGACCTTGTCCTTGACTATGAGCGTGGTGACGAGCGCGTTCGAATGTTTGGTAAATATCATGTCGTGACCCAGGCACAGGCCGATCAGGACGTTTATGTCCGTCCCCCTGTCGTTGAGGATCTGTGCCTGCACAACAGGATTGCATGACGGTTCAAAGGCGTCTGGCCCCCTTATCTTGTTCTCCTTTGGAACTCCCACATCTTCCTTATTTATTCCGCCACATTTGCATAATATGGCGTCCACCTCTAGACCAAACGATTCCAAGACCTTTCCTACGATGGCAGCCTCATTGCTGACAGCCTTGCAAAACGCCAAGCCTATATGGGTCATTCCGGACGCCTTGGCGTACTCTACGATCTCCCTGAGGCGGGGATAGCATGGTGCGTTCTTGCCGTTGACCTTTGCGAAGCCATCCTTCTCCACCTTCGTGGCCGGTATGTTCAAGGCCCTGAACTCCTCGTCCTTGCAATCCTCACAGACTCTCTCAAAGATCTCTGGGTACTCTATCATCGGACAGCCTTCAGGGGCCTTTTCCTTGGTCCAATTTCCTGCAAAACAATAATAACCTGGACATTTATCGCATCTTATAGAAGTCATCGTTTGTCAACTCCCAGTATTCAAATGAAAAAAACTATTTAAATAATTTAGTATCGGGGCCCATTATCCAGATCTATCTCTATGTTGTGCACACTATGACCATGAAATATATTTTGTAATCGAATATTTCGACATCGAAATATTTATATACCAAAAACAATATCCTATCATCCAATCAATCAAGAAGTGATATGATGAAGAATAGGGAGGAAATAGAGGCCAGGGCAATAGAGTTCTTCGGGAGGATGCACCATATGAAGAGGGACTTCCACCAGTTAAGGAACATGGCAATGATGGACCTGGAGGTAAATCAGGACCAAATGATGATCATGGGTATGTTATCCCATAAGGGCAGAATGAAGGTAAGCGAGATAAGTGACGAGATCGGGCTTTCGATCAGTACGGTGTCGGGCATACTGGATGGCATGGAGAGCAAGAAGATATTGAGAAGGATAAGAAGCGACGAAGACCGAAGGGTCGTATACGTGGCCTTGGAGGAGAAATACAAAGACTTCTTCGAGGAGAAGCACAAGAAGATGAAAAAGAACATGTCGCGGCTCTTGGAGAGGATGACAGATGAGGAGATCGACACGATTCTGAGTGCGATGGACATACTGAATCGCACCATCGCGGCAGTGGAGGGGGAATGAGCGCAGGTGCCCATAAAAGGGTCACTAGTGATCAACAAGGCTTTATGATATGTTCAATGGACATGTCAACAGACAACAAGGAGAATGTATATCATGGACGACAACGTAATAGAGGTCAAGGGACTGAAGAAGAAATTTGGTGATTTCGAGGCAGTGAGCGGCGTGGACTTCGAGGTTAGAAAAGGAGAGATATTCGGCTTTCTCGGCCCCAACGGGGCCGGCAAGACCACGACGATCAATATGTTATGCACGATGACAAGGCCGACAGAGGGCGATGCCAGCATATGCGGTCATGACATCTTCAGGGAAAAGGGAAAGGTCAGGGAATCGATAGGCATCATATTCCAGGAGAACACGCTGGACGAGAAGCTGACCGCCCATGAGAATCTGATGTTGCACTGCAGATTCTACAGCGTTCCCAGAGATGAGAGGGAGAAAAGGGTCAGCGAGGTGCTCAGGATGGTCGAGCTCGATGACAAGAGGAACGAGGTGGTGGAAAACTACTCCGGGGGCATGAAGAGAAGGCTTGAGATAGCCAGAGGGCTCCTGCATTATCCAAGGGTGCTCTTCCTGGACGAGCCAACTGTTGGGCTCGACCCGCAGACGCGGACCCATATATGGGACTACATCCTTGAACTCAAGAACAGGGAGGGGATCACGATATTCCTCACAACACATTATATGGACGAGGCCGAGTACAGCGACAGGATAGCCATAATGGACCATGGAAAGATAATCGCGCTGGACACGCCGGACAATCTGAAGAAGAAGGTGGGCGGGGATATAATAGAACTGGTCACCGAGGACAACGAACGGGCAAGGGGAGAGATAGTGTCAAAATATGGCAAGGAGGTAAAGGAGAAGGGAACGACGCTGAGCTTCAATGTGAACAACGGCAGCGAGTTCCTCGCAAGCTTCATCAAGGACCTTGATGTAGAGGTAAGGAACATAAACCTCCATAGGCCAACGCTCAACGACGTGTTCCTGAGCCTTACTGGAAGGGAGATAAGGGACGAGGTCTCCAATGGCAAGAAGAAGCCCAAATTCGGTCCGCATCATTAGGAGGTATCAAATATGGAAGCAATTTTCGCAGTATGGCAAAGAGATCTTATCAAGTTCTTCAGGGACAGGGCCAGGTTGCTGGGCTCGTTCGCAATGCCCCTTATGTTTCTGCTGATATTCGGCATCGGCATGGACGGGGCGCTGTCATCGATGCTCAATGTCAGTGGGATGGACCAGCTCTCGAACTTCAACTATGTATCGTTCATATACCCGGGGATCATCGCCATGACGGTGTTCTCGACATCGATATTCTCGGCCCTCTCGGTTGTGAACGACAAGGAGGAGGGCTACATGAAGGAGATACTGGTGTCCCCGGTCTCCAGGACGAACGTGGCCATAGGCAAGATACTTGGAAGCACTACCGTGGCGGTCATACAGGGACTGTTGATGCTGCTGTTCATACCGTTGATAGGGGTCGAGGTCGGCATCATGAACATCGCGAAGCTCCTGCCGATAATGTTCCTCGTGGCATTCACCCTGTCGTCCATAGGGATGATGGTGGCCAGTACGCTGAAGACATCCACAGGATTCCAGGCCGTCATACAGGTGATAATATTTCCCATGCTCTTCCTATCGGGCGCATTCTTTCCCCTGAACGGAATGCCTGATTGGATGAACGCGCTTGTGAAGATCAATCCGATGACGTATGCGGTCGACCTGTTCAAGCATGCAATGCTCGATGTCAACTCGATGAACGAAACGTTAAGGCAGGCGATGGGATTGAATCTAAGCGTGTTCGGACATCAGGTCAGGACATGGGAGGAGATAGCCTTCATAATGGCCCTGGGCGCCCTTTTCGTGATGTTGGCAACCTTGTTCTTCAACAGGAGCGAGTAGCTCCCCTCTTTTCCTTTTTTATTATGTCAATTTTTGACTACATTTTGACTCATTGAATTAATAACCGATAATTCCCTATTTCATATAAATTGGTAACCAGGTTTTATATTTCTTTCGATATTCTAAAAACTTGTCGACTATAATTTATCCATGGCATATAATGCCGCCATGCTTGGAAATAAATTAGTATATTCTACTTATAGAAAATTTATTTCCACCTGCAAATAAAATATCCATTTGTAAGTGATTTTATAATAATCCCATTCCCGAAAAAACATGGGTAATTTGCAACGTGGAAATATTGTTGTAATATTTATTTTACTGTTGACATTACATACGGAAAGATGACAGTAATTGTTACAGAATGGAACAATTATTTTCCCATAAGGCGAGACGTATTTTTATTATTATCCAAAATAGCATCCATAGCCAAACCTAGTTCCAACAATAATGATAACGGTAGCAATAATCAGGACTATCATCAAGAGAACATTGAGAAGATATGGATACCCTCCCGACAAGCAGAAGACGGCAATTGAGCTTGTGTTGAAACAGGCTAAGATGATGCGTGAAGATATAATCATAAAATAAGAGAAAATAGATTATTTTCTATAGAAGTATACCAATAATCCAACAATTGCCACAATGCCCAACAAAGGGATATAATTAAGATAATCATTCTCGTATTTTGTAAGGTTCACATCTACAGTTTTATCTTCACCAGGCGATAATGTTAGTTCTAGGGTATAAACTTCATATCCAAGTTTTTCTATTCCTAAAGTATAGTTGCCTGGATTTAGTTCTAGGGCAATGGGGCTCTTTCCTATAAATTCCTCATCCAGGTACACTCTTGAATCCACATCCGAGTTTACAAACAGTTGAGCCTTTGATAATTCTAGGTTCACATCTACAGTTTTCTCTTCTCTCGTTGACAAAGTAATTTCCTGAATATAGGTGTTATAGCTCTCCTTTTCGAGTCTTAATGTATATTCTCCGGATTCTATAGAAACATTGATTGGGGTCTGACCCATATAGACATCATTCAAATACACGTTTGAAGATGGATTCGAAGATATTATCAATTCAGCGTTATTATATTCGGGAGGGCCTAAGCAATAAACTATTCCACTGGACTCAAAGTAAATCATACCTTCATAGATCGTAGGTGCACATTGTACATAATCATCAGTTTCATATTTCCACTTCAAACTTCCATCATAAGCATCAAGACAATAAAGAGTATGATCCCAAGATCCAAAATATACTTTGCCATCAACTATAGATGTGCCTCCCACTATCATATCGCCTGTTTCGAAACTCCAGTTTAAATACAAACTACCATCAGGGTCATTTATACGTTCGTGATCATCTAAAGAGTAAAAATTATTGTCTCTACACCCAAAATAGATATTTTCATTGAAGATTACAGGAGATGTAATTATATTATCAGTTTTAGTTACCCACATCAAGCTTCCATCATAGGCGTCTAAACAATATAAAAAATTAGAACAATCCCCAACGTAAATCATATTATTAAAATAAGCAGGGCAGTGTATAATAAAATAAGCAGTTTCAAATCTCCAAATCAAGCTACCGTCATGGGCATCTAGGCAATATAAATAAAATGTGTAATCGTCCCCCTCCCCTTCACCAGAACCAAAATATATTCGATTATCTAAAATCAAGGAACTATTAGGAACAAAACCATGAAACTTCCAAATCAAGCTACCATCGTAGGCATTTAAGCAATAAAGGTGTTCGTCCCAAGCTCCAAAATAAACACGACCATCAACAACGATTGGTGAATCATCTATAAATGAGTCAGTTTGATAACTCCATTTTAAGCTTCCATCGTAGGCGTCTAAACAATAAAAATAATCATCGTATGATCCAAAATAAACAAGCCCATCAACTACAGCAGGAGCAGATGTTATCATTCCATCCGTTTCAGTCATCCAGATCAAGCTACCACTATAAGCGTCTAGACAATACATATTATACTCAGTAGATCCAAAATAATCAGTATAATCACTAGACCCAAAATAAACAAGCCCATCAACAATTGTTATAGATTCGCTTGTACAACCACTTCCATCATACTCCCAAATTAACTCTAACTCGTCTTCCATTATGCAATCATTAGTATGACTACGTTCTGGGTCATGTCCATACATTGGCCAATCATCACTACCTTGAATAAAAGTGATTCCTATAAAAACAATCAATAAAATCAATGTAAAGATATATGTTATTTTACCGAACATAGCAATGATAATTAATATTCATGATATATTAGTATTTTCACTGATGTTCAGTAAAATAAAAAACTAATAGGTCATGTAATCAATTCTTCCTCTTCTAAAACATCTTTTATATATGCCGCACTGTAACTTTCTCCCTTTATCTCCATGACTTTATCTAATAACTCAGAAGGAGATATACCCCTTTTTTCATTTTTTATTTCGCCAACAGCGCGCGGACCCTGTCGGCGGCGTTCTCGGCGTGATTCGATATCTCGCCTATGAGGTGCACCGTTCTCATGAGATGGTAGAAGTCCTGGTACGACATGTCATTGCCAAGGTTGAACAAGGTCTTTGAGACCTCGTGCTCCATCAGGTCGGACTCATATTCCGAATGGCTTACCATCTTTATGTACTTCTTGGTCTCGTTCCTCTCCTCCTCCGAGAATGATGACTCCAAAACCTCGGGGAGATTGAAAACGGCGTTCTGAAAATAGTCGATGGTCTCGATCGTCTTGTCTATAAGCCTCTCGAACTCTTTGGAGATATCCTCGCAATACTCGACCTCCCTCATGGAGAGCCACTGTACGACATCCTCCTCATAGTCAAGGATCTTGTCCTGTTGGGTAAGCAGAAGAAGGAAATTGCTCTTATCGACTGACATGTGTATCCTGCTGGGAAGATGATTTCTGATATTGCGTTTCAGCCTATCTGCCTGTTCCTCTTTTTCGATGACAATTTCCCTGTATTTCCTAAAACTTTCAAAATCGCCTGAAAAGTAGGCATCGACCGCCTCTTTCAAAACAATGGTGCACTCATTGATCACTTTGGCGTGTTCGATAAGGTTTACAAAGGGGTCCATGCTAAGCGTCCCTATTATGGGGACCCTGAATCTGTCAAGGAACTTCTTGGGCATATTATCACGTTACAGAAATATTATTCTCAGCATCCCATATATAACTATACTGGTTATTGCCGATATTGGCAACGTTATCAACCAAGATACGATGATTTTTCTTATGATACTGAAGTCTATCGCAGATATACCCCTTGCAAGTCCAACCCCCATCACCGCCCCCACAAGGACCTGTGTCGTCGAGATTGGCAGTCCGAGCTTGGAACATAACAATACCGTCATCGTCGTCCCTATCTCCGCGCAGAAACCTCTTGAGGGCGTTATCTCGGTTATCCTCTTGCCAACCGTGTCTATGACCCTATAACCCCAGGTGCCAACACCTATCACGATGCCGACGCCCCCCATCACCAGTATGTACAAAGGCACCGATGAGTTCGGGTCTATCGCACCGTTGTTCAATGTGTTGACGATCGCCGCCAGGGGGCCTATCGCATTTGCCACGTCGTTGGCGCCGTGTGCAAATGCCACCGAACAGGCGGTCATTATTTGGAGATATCCGAATATCCGCTCTATTTGACGATACTTCTCAGCATCGCTCCTGGCTTCCCTGACTGACATGTTGTTGAACATGTATGCAGAGCACAGTGCCGCGGCGACCCCTATCAGGAAAGAGATCTCCAGGGACTGGTACATGGAGAACGAAAGGCCCAGTTTGCTGAGGCCCTTGTAGAATATGGACAACGATATTATCGTGATATTCAAAAAGACGAGATAAGGGCCGACCTTGAACAAGGCGCCTAGCGAATCGTGCTTGGAAAAGATAAGCCTGGTTATTATCTTGAAGAAGACGAAGGCGATGATGCCGCCCAGAAATGGCGATAGGAGCCAAGAAAGCCCTATGTTGACAATGACTCCAAAGTTGACCAAGGAGGGGGACAGCAAGATGCCGATGCCCACCACGGAACCTACGATGGCATGGGTGGTCGATATCGGAAGCGAATAATAGGTTGCTATGAAGACCCATATGGCGGCCGCCAGAAGACATGCCAACATGGCCAGGGTATAGATCTCTACAGAGTCGAGAAGCTCGGGTTGGATTATGCCGGATTTGATGGTTGCAGACACGTGGGAACCCACGAGGATGGCACCTCCAAACTCAAAAACACCGGCCAGGATAACGGCCTGTTTCAGCCTCAGGGCCCCGCTGCCAACAGAAGTGCCCATTGAGTTTGCCACATCGTTGGCGCCTATGGTCCATGCCATGTAAAAACCTGTTATCAGCGCAACGCACAATATCGCAATCTCATTGGTATTCAAGAGCCCTAACATCACTCAAAAGACATATAGTCATTATATATATTTATTCTAAATAAAATATATATAAATCAATATTATATATAGCATATAATTAAAATAATCAATGATATATTAAAATAAACAAAAAAAATAAAGTACTAATTACATAAATGATAACTGCATATGTTGGGATGAAAGAGCGGATCGGAATCCCCCATATAGACGATGACGCAGAGTAAGTCAGATTCCTGAACATTAGGCTCGAACAGATCGCAGGCAGGAGGAAGAACGGTTCGGAGATGCAATGTTTGTTCACCGCCAACCTGTGGGCGGTTATTGGGGCATCGTCAAGGCAATATAAACAAGGTACTGTGCAGGGGATGCGGCACATCTGAGAATGATATGGGAGGACGTTTTCGACATTGCATGGCAGATATGAAACGGGCCTAGTGAACATCCTCCTCATTTATATGAAAAAAATCGTCGTGGAGCTTGGACCATCTATCATCCTTTGAGTTCTCGTTTATTACTCCAAGAAATTCAAATATCCTGTCCAGGGTCTCATCATGCAGGTAGTGCTCTATGCGGCATGCGTCAATGTCCGCTATGCTCTCGCCTACCCCCAGTGTTATAAGAAACCTCTTTATCAGCTGATGCTTTCGCGTTGTGTCCCTACCTATGGCCTCGCCTTTATCAGTAAGGACGACACCCCCATACTTCTCATGTCTGATATAACCCTTTTCCTGAAGCTTTTTGAACATCAAACTAACAGATGACGGACCTATCTGTAATAGATTGGATATATCCTTGACCTGGGCAAATCCCTTTCCTTTCTGGATCTGGAATATGACCTTTAAATAATCCTCAATCCTATCGGTAGACATGGAAATCAAGATAATATAGGAAGTATTTTCATAAAAAAGTATTGGGATTCAAAAAGAATCCCAATGGAGCAAGGAATAACGGAATAGACATGTCTGTTTTTTATTATCACCACCCTATCCTATTTGCCATGGCGGATGCGACCTTGACACCCAGCAATACGAACAATGCTATTACGAAGGTCTCGAATCCCGCCCTAGCGCTGATGTTCTTCATCAATAGCACCGCAAGCATGTCCGTGCCAACGTTGAATGCCAACGCCCCGTATATCCCATAAGCCTTGAATGCCAACACCATGCCTATGAGAAACGGTACTGACAACATTGTGCCCAATACCACTAACTTGAACATTTTGGTATCTGTGGAATTCGCTATAACGTTCATCATTCCTGCCATTCTCGGACATACCACGAACATCGCGAATGCCGTTGCAGAGATAAGGAATGGGTTCATCGTGTGCACCTTGTTCACCCATACATCTCCTTTTCCAAAAGGGAAAATCCCTTTCTGGTGATTGCATAAGACATTCCCACATCACTGCACAGGCAGTTTCCACATTTGAAGGGGCATCTTGAACACGCCTTTCCTTGTTCCACAATCTCTATCAGGCCTTGGTCCACCATTGTGTTTATGATTGCTCTGACGGTCTGTTCCCTGAGGCCGAGAGTCCTCGAGATCGAGTCCAAGGTCCCGCATTCTGTTATCTGTTGCAGTACATCCACGGAATATCTTCCCATTCACATTGCACCTCTTTTCAGTTTTTCTTTGATTGCCCCCTTATCCTGGTCCTATAGAGGATCAGGACGGGGATTACTGTAAAGGGCAACAATACCAGGGACGGCATGTATGGGCCGCCATAGGAGGCGACAAGGTCGGAGAAGGTGTTGAACCACGTTCCGTCCTCAGGGCCCGGGATAGAACCCAGTATCATGCCCAAGAGTGCCATTCCACCTACGAGCCATATCATGATATTGCCCATCACCAGCTTTGCCTGTTGGTGTACGTCGGACATGTTGTTGACCGATGAAGTTATGAAAAGACCGCTGAACAACAGGATCAATCCCCTCCATATCAGGAAGTCTTCCTCATCGCACACTATTAGCGGTCCATACTCGAAACACCCTCCCGTAAGGGAGACGATGATCTCGGCCACGCCTATCAACAGGACTATTATCCCAAATACCGCAAAGTAGCCGCTGAAGGCACCATAGTTCTTGTTAACGTTCATCTTATACACCTGCCAATACCAATATCCATCTCAGCAGCCCGCCCCACAGGAATATCACAACGAAAAGCGCCACAAGGCTGCCCATGAGGAATACGAATCCCTCCTTCACGCTGTGTTGCCACCCTTCCTTGAGTATCATGGCCAGTGTGGCGACACATGGGAAGTACAGGCTTACCAGCACCACCGATGTGATGAGCTGGGACATCGTCATCTCTATCGCTCCAAGCTGGGCCACCGCAAGGTCCTTTCTCATGAAGGCAGTTATCAATGGCGCAACGGTCTCGCTTGGCACGTCGAACCAACCTGTGAGTATCGGGGTCATTATATCTGCCAGCCAATCTATCACACCCAGCAGGTACAGGCCGTTGACAAGGAAGACGCCCAGGAGCATCAATGGTATGGCGCTCACAAGGAAACCGCGTATCCTTGTCCAAAGCTTCCTTCTCACGTTGTTCCATCTAGGCCTGTGGTAAGGCGGGACATCAAGAAGCATCTCGGGCGACCTTCCGGGAATGAGCTTGTTGAGCACGTAACCGAACACAAAGAATCCCAGTAACAGGTACAATATTATCATGCCCACATATCCAGGGACCACCTCAAGCATCACGCCCAATTGCGCGCCGCATGGTATGAAGACGGCCAATAGTGACATCATCATGAAACGTTCCTTCTTCGTCTCAAGATTTCTCGTTGCGGCCACCGCAGGAACGTTGCAGCCAAAGGACAGGATCATGGGCACTACAGCAAAACCATGGAGCCCTATCTTGTGGAACAATGTGTCTATCAGGACCGCCAACCTGGGCAGGTATCCTGTGTCCTCCATGAATATCATGAACAGATAGAACGCGAATATCGCCGGCAAGACTACGCCCAAGGCAACGAAAAGGCCCGTTGTCAGGACCCCGCCCGCT
>Ga0116164_10000267_pt1 | contig 49123 bp, 39 predicted proteins | sample AD_UKC109_MetaG_FD_89888 | JGI IMG/M metagenome (GOLD analysis project Ga0116164, IMG submission 89888) | Active sludge microbial communities of municipal wastewater-treating anaerobic digesters from Hong Kong - AD_UKC109_MetaG | ecosystem: Engineered > Bioreactor > Anaerobic > Digestate... | reverse complement strand
GCCGACAACTTCACCGACAACGCGCTGGTCGGCTGGAACCTGTACGGCAACAGTTCCGGCTGCACGGTCACCGAGCAAAACACACGACTGGAGATGCACGCGGAGACGGCGACCGATGGCGTGACCGGCTTTTCGCGGGCGACGCGCACCGGCATGATTTCCGGCGATTTCACCATCACGCAAAAGGTTGTCATCACCTCCGACTACGACGCCAATTTGCAGGTAGGGCAGCTGTGCGGCAACTTTCTGTGCTTAATGTTTCCGTATGAGGCGAGCACGGAGGCCAATTGGTGGATTCCCTCTGTGATCCTTGAGCGTAAAATCTATAAGGGATCGCCAACCGGATACAATCGTTTGTATGCGACCTACCAAACCGAATCCGGAGCAATCGCCGATTACATTTCTTTCACGGCCAATACCTTTTGGTGGCAGATCGTGCGTAGCGGCTCGACGATCACGGCTAATTGTTCGAGCAATGGCATAACGTACACCCCACTGAAGCAATTCACCGATTGCGCCACGTCGCCGGTGGTGATTCAAGTAATTTCCTACACCACGGACGACGGGTACGACCACGAGGGTTACACGGATGATCTGATCACATCGTTTACGGGAACGAGTACCTGCTACTCCAACTCCCTGCCCAAGACGGCGATCACCGACTTTGCCCTAGCCGACAATACGAGCACCGCCGGCACCTCGACCATCGCGCTCGGCTATGGTTACGGAGCCTGGATCGCCGACACCGACGAGTCGACGCCACAGTCGAGCGAGTGTGACGGCAATGTGCGCGGCGCATACACAACCACGACGAGCAGTAGCGTTTATGACGTGCTTGGCGGTATTTCCAACTCAGTAACGGCGATTTGTCTAAGCGACGACGCAAAAGCCATTACCAGCACAGCCGGGGCCGGCGAGCTCATCGTCTCCACGAGCGACGGAATGAGCGTCGTCGATCTGACCGATGACTCGCTGGAAAATTATTTCACCGAGGATAATGAAATCGGGTATGGCGGCATCCTACTGGATGACGATGTGAACGATATTGTTTGGGGGTCGTCCGTGTTCATCGCCACCAACAGCGGCGGAATGTGGGCCACCCTGAATAGCGATCCGCCGGCCAACGGCACGACCTACGTGCACAATCACAACGGCGATATGGTCAATATCAGCACCGACACTCCGACTGAGGCCGACTACCATCACTCTGAATTATATAGGAGAGCTGTGGTGAACGGCTCCGGGTATCAGGTGTTAAAGAACGATGGCTTCGGCGGTTTGGGGGCGGTTGTCGATTTCCCATGGACGGCCACGGGAAAAATCAGTTACTTTGATACCACTGCCAATGATACCGACGATCAATACATCTACAAGTGGATCCATAAGGATAACTCGGGGAACGCATCCTCCGGCGATCCGCAGAGCGCGTATATCGACGACCCGCTTGTCGACACAGTTTCCGCCTGCGATCCCGACGATTTTAGTACGGCCAGAACACGCACGCGGGCTGTCGTGGTTAACGTCAGCGCTTCCTCGGGGTCGCTTACCGATGTGGAGGATGCCGTTGAGTGGATCAAAATTAAAGAAGGCTCCGGGTCCAGTTACGACGACGTGCCCTACCAACGGTATGAGAGCGGCAAGAATTACAATTTCTGTCTGTCGTCCGGCACCGGGGTCAAAACACTGTGGGTCCGCGCATATTCACAGTCGTACCGGTATGATGCGACCGGCGCTTCGGACAAAAGTTGCACGATCGAGCTTGTCTAGGTTGCCATCGTTATCCCTGCCGGAGGCGGCGTAGCAGCGCTGTTACGCGCATTTTTACACAACACGCTGGATCATCTGCCGCGCAGGGGCGATGACGATTGTCTGCGCGAGCTGCGTTGGCTTTACGATCGCCGCAATCTGGAGGAGGCATGCAGCGATCTGGCCACCTGACTGCAGAAGCGGGGCGATAAGTATCCGAAGTTCTGCGATTGGGTGAAGGAAAACATCGAGGAAACCTTAAGCCTCCCGCCGGCGCACCACAAACATATGAAATCGACGAACATGCTCGAAACATGGACCTGCTGCGCGAGCACAAGAAGAAACCGCTGCGCAAACGAAACCGGAAACAAACCATGAACCCGGAGATGCCGCGAATCCCAATTTACAGAACTTGACGGACACAACTTTAACAAAGGAATTCGAATCTAATGGATAATTGGAGTCAGATTAAAGACAACCTGCAATCATGCTTCTGTTTCCTGACCGGATTATCGAGCGGCGCCGTGCTGTGGCACGATCCGGACGAAACCATGCCGGCCGCGCCTTACCTGACCCTGCGTCTGACCGAGGACAAGGGCCTGGTGCGGATGGATCAAAAGGACGAGATCGTTCTTCCCACCCGGGACAGCGGCAGCGAGCAATTCACCGTCGTCGGCCGCCGGAAATTCACCATCAGTTGCGTGGCGCACGGCGGCGACGATCCGTCCACGGAGCCGGTCGATCTGATGCTCCAGGCGCAACTGGGATTTTGTTTGCCGGCGGTGCTGGAATATTTGAAGAAGCGGCAGATCTACACCGTCGCCGTCGAGCAAGCGAATTCGGGCGAGCAGTATCAACTGCTGATCGAAGGGGTGCCGATCGCGATAACGGCGGCGAGTTCGTCGCCGGAAACGGTGCGCAATCAGTTGGTCACGGCGATCAACGATTGCGAGCACATCCCCTTCAAAGCCGAAGCGGCGACCGCCGTTGACGAACTGACCATCAAAAGCCGTCCGGGAGTGCAATTTCTCGTTGAGCTTGCCGACGGCGAAACACGCTTGACCCTTACCGATACCCAAGCCGCCGTCGACCTGACCTATCTGGACGACGATGGCGTGCAGGATGTTTCGGAATTGGTAGAAGGCGTTTATCTGGAGCGCGCCCGGATGGACGTCCACTTCTCAACCATTGTCCGCACAACCATCACCCTCCCGCTGATCGAAAGCGTGGAGATCACCGACATGTCGAGCGGTGAAACCTATTTGATCAACACCTAAAAGGAGTAACTAATGCCTGATATCCGTGACATTGTGAATGTCCAGATTTACCTGGAGACCGGCGGGATCGACAAGGCCGGGTTCGGAACGATGATGTGTTTGGATCCGCATCTGGTCAACTACAATCGAATCAAGGAATATGCTTCGCTCGATGAAATGAACGACGACGGCTTCGCTCCCGACGATTCGGCTTATTTGGCGGCTCTTGCCTATTTCTCGGCCGATCCGAAGCCCAAGAAAATCAAAATCGGTCGTCGCGGCATCAATAAGCTGTATCTGTGGTTCAAAGGAACGTTGGACATCGGCAACACTTTCCAACTGTATATCAACGAAGAGAGTGTTGAACACACCAACGAAACCGGCAGCGAACTGACCTCGGCCGATTTGGCTGCCGCAATGGCGACGGCCATCAACAACACGCTGGACGATGTCAGTGCGGTCGCCGACAGCGAGGTCGTTTACGTTCAGCGTACGGATGAGGATCCGGATGGACTTTGGATCACCGGCGATGAAGGCTTCAGCGTTCATCTTCTGGTTTACAAACTCGAAATCGACGATGATCCCGGCCCCGCGGCAAGCACCACCTATGGCATCACCATGGACGGACAGAATTATACCTTTACTACCGATGAAGAAACCTCGGTCGGCGAATTTATCGGCAACATGGTCGATGCCATCGACGAACAAGGTCCCTACTATGCTTGCAGCAACAATGCCGTTGATTCGGTATTCATCGGCAAACGCGGCTTGAGCGATCCGGGTATTCAATTCGAAGGAAGCAACTGTCCGATCGAAGAGCTGACCCTGGCGCATGTCACTTCGGTCGAAGACGCCACTGATCATGAACAGATGATGACGTATTACAGTTCCATTCTGGAAGATATTTCCATTGCGCTGTACAACGTCCAGGATTCGGACGATTCGTGGTATGGCCTGATGGAAACCACGCGTATTCCCGCCGATCAGTTGAGTATGGCTGGTTGGGCTTTTGGAAGCTCGACTCCCAAGCTGTGCGGTGTGGCCAGCGACGATGAGGACATCGCCGATAAGAAGGCCAACGACGACATGACCTCGATTGCCTTTCAGTTGAAGAATACGGGCAACTTCCGGACCTTCGGTATTTACCATCCCGACGCCGACGGCAGTGAGTCGGATCCCTACCCCGATGCCGCTTATTTCGGCGCGCGTCTGACCATCGATCTGGATGTGGAAACCGCAACCTGGTGCTATGCGAATTGCCCGGGCCTGCCGGCCGTCGACATCACCAGCAACGAGTTGTCCAACATCGTGGGCGACATGAGCAATGGCTCCGACGGCAAGGACTTCAACGTCTACGTGTCCATGGCTGGCCGCAACGTGATGCTCAACGGCAAGACCTGCGGCGGTGAGTGGATCGACGTGATCATCGGTCGCGATTGGCTGCAGGCGCGTATGACCGAAAACATCGCCCTGGCGCTGCTGAACCGCAAGGTCATTCCGTACACCAACGCGGGCATCGCGATCGTCAGCTCGGCGATGAACGCCACGCTGTTGCGCGCCCAGGGGACCGGCTTCCTGGCCAACGATCTGACCCTGGGGCCGTTGGGTTATTACACCGAGATTCCCGACGTCAACGACGTCGAAGATGCCGATAAAGCCGCGCGCGTGCTCAAGGGCGTCAAGTTCATCGCGACGGTCTCCGGCGCCATTCACGTGGTGCAGATCATCGGCACGCTGACCATTTAACCCATTCCACCATAAGGAGCGGAGACGTTGAGCATCGAAGTGCGCCAGTATGATCCGAAGGATGTGAAGCTGACCTTCTTTTTCACGCCGATCACCGGATTCGCTTCAGGTAGCTTCATTACCGTCAAGCGGAATAAATCGACCTGGACAACGGTGGTCGGCGTCTCCGGCGAGGTCACCCGCATCAAATCGACCGATTACAGCGGCACCATCGAGTTCTCGCTCGAGCAGGCGGCGGATTCCAACAAGGAACTGAGCCTGATGCGGTACGTCGACGAACTGTTGCACATGGGCATCGGCCCGGTGGAGGTCACCGACGGCAAATCGGTGTACGTATCCGCCCAGGCCTGGCTCGACGGCGCGCCGCAAGCCGATTTTGCCGCCGACGCCGGCACGCGTAAGTGGAAACTCCACTGCGCCACGCTCGACATGTTCGAGGGCGGCCTCGATTGATTTTTAAACAAAAAGGAAGAAGGAGAAATTAATGCCTTCCAATATCATTTCCTATGATCCGAATGAAGTCACTCTGACCATTGACGGACAGCCGGTCTCCGGCTTCGCCGAAGGATCGTTCGTTACCGTGAAGCGCGACGCCGAAACGTGGAAAGCCAAAGCCGGCATCGACGGCCAGGTCACGCGCTCGTTGTCGCACAGCGAGCTGGGCAAGGTCACCTTCACCCTCACGCAGTTCGCCGATTTCAACGTCGACATGCAGAACTTGTTCATCGACGACAAAAAGAAGAAGAAGCCGATCGATGTCGAAGTCAAGTACGGCAAGTCGGTGTGGTCGGGCACCGGGTGGATCGACAAGCTGCCGGACGTGCAGTTCGGCAACGATGCCGGCACCCGCGCCTGGTCGGTCTCGGTAGCCAATCTGAAGTTCGCCGAGAAGTCGGAAGCCTAACTCCAACATGTCTTTCCGGTTGAGGTATTATCATGGGAATCGAAACGAAATCGCGTGAGATCGACGGACACTTTTATGAGGTCCTGCCCTTCAGCGCCACCAAGGGACTGGCGCTGTATACGAAAATTTCCGCCGCCGCCGACGGCGTGCCCGATCTGGGCAAGGCGCTTTCCACCCTCGGCGGTGATGCCGCCGTCGCCCTGACCAAGGAACTCCTGGAGAAAGTCCATTGCGACAGCAAACCGGTGCTGCCGATGTTCGATCGGCATTTCGCCGGCCGTTATCTGCACCTGCAGAAGGTCCTCCAGTTCGTGATGGAAATCAATTTTTTCGAAGAACTGGCCCAGCTCATGGAGGAGGCCGGTCAGGAAGAAGCTCAGACGACGGAGACGAGCGACAATACGTAACCGTCCCGGAACATCTGCAACCGCGGTGGCCCATCCTGCGCCTGGTGGTCCACCGCGTTGCCACCCTACAGGAATTGGATACCCACTACACGTTCCTGGACATGATTGAGATGAATGAAGCGTTGGCTCTTATAAGACAACTAGGGTAATACTATGGGATTATTTGCTTGGTTTTTTGGCGACCAGTTATCGGATTGGCGAAAGTGGGTCAATGATCGTCCATTAAAAAATTATCTGGCCACTTTCGCTTCCTACTGCGTGGAAAAGGAGCGAATAGAAAAAAATTTCCGGACAATTTTTTCCGACCAATACAATAATCATCCTCTCGCCGGAGGCGTATGGCGAGCACTTGTGGAGTTGGCGCAATCTTATGAACGTAATATCACCGACTTGATGGATTACGCCAACAATTTCAATCTAGTGCTCAAACCAAGTGGAATAAATCCGCTCAACTCAGCACAAATAAGTTCATTACTGGTGGAATATGGTCTTCACATCGCCGACTCGTTGGTTCTTTCGGACCAAGAGACGATGGATGACCTGCGCAATTATGTGGCCGGGCTCTCGACCGCTAAGATTCAACAAAAGTATAGGTTTTACCCAAAGCGGGCTGACGTAGAAAGTTATCCGGAAACGGAAAAAGATTCGATCAATTACCGTCTAATATCAATATTTTCCAGTTGGGATTTGAATAAATTCACCGAGATAAGCGACAATAATCTTCGCAAATCGGACTATTATTATTATATACAAAACATTCGTAGAATTGTCAACGAATACGCATCGCTGCTTGCCGGCATTCTCTCATCCGATCATATGGTAAGTGTTTTCCGAGATCAACAATCGTATCCGCTAATCTTCCCTCGTTACGAGCCAACTTTTCAGATGCGCTTTACTTTTGAACAGGCAAAAAAGCATTTTTTAGACCTAAGGGAGGTTGATCGCAGCAGGGCAGTAAAAAAAACCATCCTCGACCTTGAATTGTTGCTTCTGTCACATGATGAGCAATTTTTTAAGCGGAAGGAATTGTTCTCATTTCTCAGGTTGAGTGGATTTTTCATGCCATTTGTCCAAATCGATCCTAGATTGAAAGTCGGATTGACTGCCATTACCTTCGTCAACGATTTGGATCAATGGATAACTAAAAAACTCATTACCAAAAACTTTGTAAAAAAACTTCACCATGCCAATGAACTGACGGTTAATGACCTCATTGAAAAGTCATCGTTCACAGCCAAGGCAAAAGATGTAAATTTGCCTTCGATCTTTAACATTGACAGCCCGGATTACACTCATTCCCTTATAACGGCGACCATTAAAAAAAAGCCATATGTCGATTACCTCGAGGACCTGCGCGAAGAAGATTTGAATATTTGGGATAGTAATTCAAGATGGGTTTCCCAAAACGAGCAAACGAAGAAACCTTTCCTCAAATTGGATATTCCCGAGGGATACATGCCTGTATTCGCCGCCAACACGAATTCAGCGGATCTTGGAATGACCGAAACAGAACCCGAGGAACCACCGGCAGAGCAACCTTACGATTCTCATTTTGGATCCTTGATCACTTCGCTTCAGCAATTGGACCAGGAGCCGACGGAAAGTACGCCGGACATTCTTTCTCCAATCAATTTGGCCTTGAACGATTTTACTTCGGAACCAATGATCAGCAATTATAACGAGGTGGAAACAACCGATACGACGGCAGCCTTGGCCGCCACGGCCGACAGCCTTCCACTTCCATCCGATGAGAATACGGTCATCACATCTGAACAATACGATTACGTATGGAACCTGGCCTGCACAATATTCGAACGAAGAATCAATAGTTATTTTAGCTCGCATAACTGTGCAATTGTTTAACGATTCAATTTTGGCGTAAGAGCAACAATTATGGCGAAAAAATTATCAGTTCCAGGATTGTATGGACCTTCCAAGACCAGCTGGTTAATCGAAATAGCTAAAGCCCATAAACTATACATGAAGTATAAGGAGGTCCTGAAACGAGATCCCTTTCTGGGATCGCAAGCAGAGCACCTGGAAGATCTCTTTGCCCTTTCGACTACAAAAATCAACACCAAAGACATTAACAAAAGCTATTATCGCTCCATGACGGAAATCCGACATCTGGCCGGCAATTACAGCAAAGCCGTTTCCGAATTGAGATTGTGTTGCGCATCAAGCGATTATATGAAAATTATTTACACATTAACTATGTTGCATTTGGATTTAGGCGTTTATAATCAATATAATGACCAGAGAACGTATTTGATGCTGACCAAGTCGCTTGACGGCGACTTTGAATGTTTGAATCAACTGCTGCCAGAAGACAGCGTCATTACCATGCATCTAACAGGGACCACTTCAAGTCCGTCTTACGAGTATCTTTACTTACTTAAGGATCATTTCAAAGGCATATACGATGATCCCAGTCTTACTTCAGCGAGCATATTGAAATACATCCTAAGAGAAGCCAAAGAAAACGGAATTCTTGGCCTATTTCGAAAACCTCAAAAAAAACTGACAAGCGGAAGAGGAAACCTTTCAAGAGAGGAGTCGACAAGGAGATCCGTTTTATTTGATATCTATCGAAATTTCGGCCGTGCCTTGAGCGATGCCATCGGCGAGGAAACATTGGAAGCTCTTCTTCCATCCTATGAGATTCCCAACATCGCAAGCATAGAATTTTTTCCCGAGGAATTGAAAAAGAGTTGGTTCTGGCTGCAATCGACTTTACGAATGCCGTTGGAAAAGAAACGCGCCTATATTGAAATGGAATTGCAGGAAATCAATCATCCCTGGCTCACAAGCATTGATAGCTTTTTAACCTCCGCCCTATTCGACCTATTTATCGGACGAGCGGAAAAGTTATTATTCTTTATTCAAAATAATCACATCATTGACTCATGTCGCGATCCGGCAGAAAAAGCCCGCAAGCTCAAAATGATGGAAGACTTGGAATCCTATTATGAATTACTGAAAAAAGCAAAAGACGTTTACACAAACGAGGCTCCGGACACCAATAAAATTAAACTTAAAAACGACATCGAACGATACATAATCAATATTATGGCAATTGCATCCTATTTTACCAATGACGATTTCTTTAAAATTTACAATAGGAAGCCATATTACCTTGACCCAAATTTATTGGACCGGGATCGCGCCAAACAAATGTCTAAAAGATATTATCAAAACGATTATTCCAAGCCACGAGGCATTGAACAAACCGACATTGCACAACCTTTGTTCCCAAACTTAACGCCATTGAATTTGGAGATCAAAAATAGTTATCAGGACACACAAAACATCCTTAATGACATACAGAGCGAGCAACAACCGAGAACGGATCAGCGAAACATCATCAGGTCGACCAGCGAGAATTTGCTGTCATTGTGGGAGGATATTATCAATAACGCCTATGAATATACCTTTGATGTTCACCTGGGCGATCCAACCCTTGAACTTAGGGCCGCTCCCCAATAAACGAGGATAAAATGTCACTTGCCTTATTATTAAATGCTCCGATCAAGACGGAATTTCGCGAGGCGGAGGATTTTCCGATTGCCGATGAGGAATCGAGCACGTTCGACGATCTGCTCGATACGGTGGAAAAATTCATCACCGGCACCGTTGGCGACGCCATGCTGGTGTTGGACGCGACCAAGACGGAAAACCACACCCTGTCGACGGAAATCCCCTCGCATACCATTCAATTGGTTAATGAACAGGATAAAACCAAAAAGACATCGACGATTCACGATCATGTGTATTTGAAACCACGGTCATTAACCATCAGCGGAGTCGTTTCCGACTCGCCGGTCGTCTATCTATCCGGCGTTTTCAATTACGGCGCCCTGACCAACCTGGTGGATGCCGGCGAGATGTCGCCGACCGTCAACGCGTACAATACCCTGGTCGACATCTGCAACCGGCGGATCGTGCTCGACGTGGTGACCAGCCTGGAATACTACAAGAATATGATGATCAAGAGCATCACCATCAATCGTTCAAACACCACCGGCAAGGCGCTCGATTTCACCGCCACTCTTGAAGAAATCGGCACTGTTTCCTTCGATCCGAAAAGCAAATCGCCGGACGACACCTGGTCGAATGTTGCCATGGGCGATAAAGTGCAGCCGATTCCCGACCTGGCCCAGGTGGTCACCGGCGTTTACTTCACCGGCAAGGTTCTGGGAAGCATGTTGTTTTAATTGAATTTCCATCTCAAAGAGTTTTAATATTATCTTTCGCGGAGATCATCATGCCCGAAAGCAGTATATACGAAAGTGACGAAACCTTTGCTACCGTCGATCAACGGGTCGCTCATTATAAGGCCAGCATGAGCCAGATCCCGCTGGATCCCACGTATCCGGCTCAGGATGTGCGCGTGAAACTGGGCGAAAAAACCTATCGTCTGCAGTTCATCTGGAATCGTCGGCAAGCGCTATGGTCAATGAATATCTCCACCGACAACGGCACACTGCTGTTGTCCGGTGTGCCGTTACACCCGGACAGCATACCGCTGCAGCCCTTCAGCAATTCAAAACTGCCGCCGGGCCAAATCATTGTTTGGGATACGGGCGATCCTGAAAAAACCCCCGGTCGCTATGAATTCGGCACTCAAAATCGCGTGAGGATCTTGTATTATGGACCGAATGTTTAATCGCCACATCTTGATCACCGTCGCCTTGCCGGAATCGCCCGACGATGAAATGGTTATTTGCAACCAAAGTCTTCACCAGACGATCGATATTGCAAAAAGTTATACCAAAGAGCATCCGATCAAAGCCGATGTAGTTCTGACCAATCTGGCGGAACCGGCTATTGAACTGATCAAAACGGACAATCTCTTTACCGTCCGCGCCGGTTATGCCGGTTTCAGCTATCAAACCGATTATATCGATGATTACTTTAAATTGCCGATTCTTTTTCGCGGCACAATTGTCGAGGCGGAAACCAAACAATGGGGCAATGATCGACCGACGACGATTGCCGCCCATGACGGCGGCACCGGTTTGAAGAAAATCGAAGTGCATCAGGACTTCCCGGAAAACACGCCGGCGCGCGATTATGTCAAAGCATTGTTCAATCCAAAAACCAATGCCTACATCGACGGCAAAGCCAACCTTGGCGATCAGTTCGACAAGTATTATCTGACCCTTTCCTCGGATATCGATACGGTCATCGATGAAGCGGTGCCGGCCACCGACGTGTATTTGCGCGGCAAACAATGCGCCGGAATTTGGGCGGATTACGTCAAAGCAATAACCACCAAATACAAATTGCAGTTCTGCGTGGAAAATCACATCATCAAGCTGTGGCCGGAAAGCAAACCGTTCGGCGGCACTTTGATCGTCAAACCGGAGTTCGGTCTGATTGGTTTGCCTTCCGTAGGCGATAGCGGCGACGTGACTTGTGAAATGCTGCTGCGACCGGATGTTTACCTTTCACAGCCTTTCGAAATTCAAAACAGCACGATCACCGGCACGTTCAATATCGCCCAAATATTTCATGAATACGACGGAAATAAATTCACCACCAAAATCATTTCCGAACAAACGAAAAAGAAAACCACCGACAACAAAGCAACTGAAGAATGAATATTACCAGGCATTGAGCCTGGCTGATCGATAAATCGTTTTTCCGAAAAAATCGAGGATACAACCATGGGCCTGCCTCCCAAACCGACGCTGGCTTCGGCGGTCAAGTACGCCATCGGCAAGAAAGTTGCCGGAGTGCACACGGCCATGCCGGGTCTGGTAACCAAATACGATGCCGCGCGGCAATGGGCCAACGTCCAGCCGTGCGTGATGTACAAAACCGACGAGGACGACGACGCCGTCGCCATGCCGGAACTGAAAAACATTCCGGTTGTGTTTCCGCGCACGGCGACGACCTATCTGACGTTGCCGGTCGCCAAGGGCGATCACGTGTTGCTCGTTTTCGCCGAACGTTCGATCGACGATTGGCTGGCCGGCAAAGCCGACGAAGCGCCGGTCGAGCCGTTCGATCCGCGCATTCACGATTTCAACGACGCCTTCGCGGTCGTCGGCGTCTTTCCGGTCTCCGTCGCGCTGGAAGAGAACGACGAAGATGTGCGCCTGGGCCGGCAGGATGATTCCGCGCAGGCGAATATTCGCATCCGCCCGAACGGCGACATCGTTCTGGAAACCAACGGCACCATCCTGCTGGGCAGCGAAAGCGCGAGCAATGCCATCGTGCCGCAACCGGCCCTCGCCACCTGGGTGAGTGAACTGCTGCAATATCTTTCCGACATGGCGACGGTGGTGAGCCCCGCCGTGAAGGGAAATGGGGATCCGATCTCTTCAAATCCATTATTCGCCACCGCCTCAATCATGTTGGAAAAACTGGCCTTGTTCGCCCAATCGACGCAAGAAGGCGGCTACGGCGTCATCAATTCAAAAGTGAGGATTTAACCAATGGCAACCGATCTGGCCATTACCAAAGACGGTGATTTGGAATTCAGCGACGACAAACTGTCCACCATCACCGCCGGCGAGGTCATTCGCCAGCGGCTGCTGGTGCGCCTGTCGACGTTCCGCGGCACCTGGTTCGCCGATCCCAATTTCGGCGTGCCCTATTATCAGAAGGTGCTCGGCCACCAGTTCAATCCGGTGATCATGAACGCGATTTTCGTCAAGGCCATCACCGACACCCCGGGCGTCGTGCAGCTCAAGGAGCCGATCCACTACGAATGGGATCGGCGCCTGCGCGTTCTTACCCTGTCGTTTACCGTTATCGCCGATACCGGCGAAGAAATTTCTTTATATAAGGATATCAACGTATGAGCACTACCCAAACACAGTATGGCGTTGTGGAAAGCGGATTCGTCCTCAAGCGCTTCCCGGAAATTCACCTCGATCTGGTGCTGGCGTTAAAAAATTCGCCGTTGTTCGGCAACAACTTTAACGTGGAACCGGACAGTGCGATGGGCCAACTTCTTCAGATTTTCGCCGAGCGTGAAGCGCGCCTGTGGGAGATGGCCCAGGCGATCTACTACGCGGCTTATCCGAACACGGCGTCGGGAGCGGCGCTGGACAACCTGTGTGCGCTGACCGGCATCAAACGCAAAGCGCCGAGCTACTCGCGTGTCGCGGTAACCTTCAGCAATGGCGTGGAAGGAGTGACCATTCCTTTCACCACAACCGTCTCGGTAGCCAAAACCGCCGAACGTTTCGTCGTGGACACCGACTCCTACGAAACGGAACCGGTGTTCCCCGAGGACGGATCGCAGACCGTGATTATGATCGCCGAAAATTCCGGACCGATTGAAGCTCCGGTCGGATCGATCGTCAATTTGTGCACGAGCATCGCCGGCGCGCCGGACGTAACCGTGATCAATAACGAAAAGGCCGACTTGGGCGACTACGCCGAAACCGATTCGGATTTGCGCCTGCGCCGGCAATTGTCGCTGCAGATGGGCGGTTACGGCACGGTCGAGTCGATTCGTTCGCGGTTGAGCGACGAGTTCGACGGCATCACCGAATTGCTGGTGTTTGAGAATCACAAAGATTACGAAACCAACAATCGCCCGCCACATTCGCTGGAGGTGATCGTCCGCGGTTCATATACCGACGCGGAGTTGGCGCAAAAAATCTGGGAAGTGAAACCGGCCGGCATCGAGACCTGCTCCACGGCGGGGGAATCGGAGTGCCATGTCTGTCAAGTGATCACCGACAGCATGGGCCTGTCGCACGACATTCACTTCACCAAGGCTGAGTATTATCCGGTTTGGCTGCAAGCGGAACTGAAGGTCAATCGCCGCTTCAATCTGGGGCTGAAACAGAAATTTCAGCTTAATCCGATAGAAGTGGACGAATATTCGGCGTACGTCTGCGGCTATTATCTCTCGGCGGATACCTTCAGTGAATTTCTCGAAATGCTCAATAGATATTTCTATTTTCTCGACATCGTCGCCGTCCCCGACACTCCCAATTACACCTTGGAGCATCGATATGCCGGTTGTCCGTTCAGTATTCTCCCGGTGAGCGGAATGACTTACACCCTGGTGCGGCCGGCCGACGGGGACCAGCTCGACTTGATCGGCAACATCGTCACGTTGGCCGAGGAAATTCAAACCATCGGCAAACCCGCGGTGGCCTACAAATACTTCGAGGCGGTCAATCGTATGGACGGAGTCGAGTACGCCGATATTCATTTGATAACCGCCGATGAAAGAACCGGCGAACTGATCTATCCCGATAGTCAGACAATGAAGGCTTATCAAGTGGCCGAATTTGCCGCCTCACGCGTTCTAGTCATCATCCAGGAGGTGCTCGAATGAGCGACTTTCCGACCAATATACTGATTGAGAATCACGTTGCGCGAGCGCTGGCGCGTTTCACCGACGTCTTCCGCAATCAGCCTCGGCTAAAAACGCTGGTTACGTCCAATCCGGTGAGCAACACTATGGTGAATCTGCTGTTGTATCCGCCTACCGGCGCCGATTCGGTTTATAAAATCGTTCTCGACGGAACCGAGTTTACACTCAGCGGCGCCGACTATCTCAATTGGGAATATCCGGACAACGTCAACGCCATCGGAGAGGATCTCGCGTTGCTTATCCGGGACCAAAGCGATCTGGGAATTTGGTCTAATTTCAGCTCCTCCATTATCTATGACGGCGAGATGACCGTTTTTGTATTGACGCTCGTGACCGAAACGTATAATTCGCCCTCGCCCCAACCATTCAGCATCGAAGTGAGTGGGCCGATTTCCTACGGCCTTTCCAGTGTCGACCAGATCCAGGAGCTCGAATACATGCTGGCCGACATGTATCTGAAGCGCACGTTGGCCGACGCCAAAGGGCTTCACCTGGACAACCTGGGCGAAACGCTCGGTTATCGTCGGCCGCGCGGACAAAACGATGATGAATACCGCGGCGACCTGGCCATCTGGCACAACTATATGCAGAGCTCCGGCGAACCGGAACGGCTGATTCACCTCGTGCGCGAATTCGCCAATGAGACAGACGACGTGATGACCACGACTCCCGATTACCTGCCCTCGTGGCTCGAGGATCAATCATTGCAATGGGCGGAAGATCTGGACGTCGAACTGAAAGAATATTTTCCCGGTTTTGTGATCATCACAACCAACAAACTGCCGGTCAATGCCACACGATTGGGGAATATCATTGAGCAAGCTTCCCCCGCCGGCGTGCATGTCGATGTCGTTGTCGCCGACAAAGACAACGCCTTCTGTTTTGATTCCATTTCCCTCCCCAGCGGCTTCCATGGCTTTGACAGCTCGGCAAATCCGGGAGATGGCGGCCGATTGGCAGACTTACTATAACGACTGCCCGAACATCGATCGTTCGCGCCGTTCCCGGCGCCGATAGATACAAGGTCAACTTTTATCCACGGTAGGCAATCCGCCGCCGCGTAAGGAGTTTGCATAATGGTATTTCGACCGAAACAATTGCCGGAATGGGCGACGACCACCACGTTGGTTGCCGAGCCCTCCGAGGAAAAAAAAGGGTTGGGTTGGGAGCCTGGCGAAGTGCCCGACGCCAATTACTTCAATTGGTTTCAGAACCTGGTGTATGAATGGGTCGCCTACCTTGATCAACTACCGCAAAACGTGGTGAAAAGCGGTCGCTACGGCGAATGGCGACTGAATTTCGATGAGGATGAGGGCTCCTTTTATTTATCGCTTGACGGCGGAACGGTGGATTTCATCAACAACAAAGGTTATAAAATTACCATCTCCGAAGATAAAGTCATCACGCCCACCCTCAATAATTATGACGCGGCCTCCGGATACCGTCTCGACGCCATCTCGCTCGATTACGATGCGGAGGAGAGGAGTTACGCCTTTACCTACAACGAGAACATTGATGATCCGCTTGGCGGATCCAATAACTATATCGCTTTCATCCTGGTCGGCCACGGTGATACTTACATCATGGCCGGTATTCAAATGTTGCCCCAGCTCAACGCCCCGCGCCTGCGCCTGAGTTTCGGGGACGGTCGATCGGTGGACAACGCCGACATTACCGGTCTACACATGCTGCAGGAAGCGATCGACCGGCTCAACGCCCATGGCGGCGGCATTATCGAGATTCTCGGCAACGAGTTCGGCACCTGGCACGACCAGGGGGACATTCGTCTCAAATCGGGCGTGATTATCGACGGCATGAACAAAAGCCTCGTGCGCGTCGGCGCTAATTCCAAGAATCCGAATTATGTTTTCCGTATGGAAGGCGGCATGTTGTCCGAGTGTGAATTGCACGAAGATCCCGACGATCCGGGCGTCTACAATCGCATCTCCGGTGAAACGGCCGGTTACCAAGCCAATTTTTTTGATGTCGGCATCGGCTCGAAAGTCCAGATTCGTTGCACCAAAGACCAACCGGCGGTCACCTTCTCCGAAGAGTCGGATGAAGAGTGGGGGATATACAACAGCCACCTGTACGTCATTAAAGAGATCGTCTCGGAAAATACGAACGATGGGAAATACGCGGTTCTGGTCGATGAAAATTACGATGACGTCAACCTGGTAATCGACTTTGACCGCGACATCAATGAACTGCAGGGGTATTTGGAAACTCGAGTGTACGTGACCCAGGCCGGCATCCGCAATTTAACGCTTTGCTCGGACTATCCGCCCCAAAATGGCAGCGGTTATTTGATTGGCTGTCTCAAAGCGGCATACACCTATGATTGCTTTATTGAGGGATGTAATTTCATACATACGGATCCGATCAACCCGGTCCTGGATGTTTCTTATTTCACCTCCTCGGCCGTCTTATCGAAAGCTAACGCGTTTAAAGGCACCGCCGCCTTGCACCTGAACAAACACCATTGGATGTTGCGCATCAACAAAAACCGATTCCGGTACTGCGAGGCCATGCTCTTTTCCCTCTTTTTCAAGAGTACATCCTTATCCGAAGGGCAGTACAGCACCGTCCTGATTACCGATAATATCTTCAGCAACCGCGTGAAAATCACCGGGGTTGTCATGGGCGTCTATTCAGGCAACCTGAACTACCAAAATCCTTATAACCAGTCAGAGCTAATCGCGGAATCATTCGATCTGGAATCCGATTTCAACAAATATTTTGGGATTCTCAGTGAATATGAAGCGAAGGAGCACAACTCCGACGGCAGCCATAAAGCCTCGCTGGCCGGCGACGGCCTCGGCGGCGGCGACGGAACGCCGTTTTATCTGAAAGCCGATCCGGCAACCTTTACGTTCAGCGGCGATGACAAGTTGTTGACCGTGAAACCTCACAGCATCACCCATGAAAAACTCGAGCGCGTTCACGGGTGTTATTACTATGGCGGTTCCGGCGCAACCGATCCGTTTTTTCAAAATTCCAATTTACTTATTGAAATTCCGGCAAATAATGCTGCCTGGACGCCAACTCTGGGCACCGCGGTATCCACTTCAACCGCTGAAAAATTTTCTATCACCATTAATGAATTAATCGGCTTGCGTGTCGGCGCTCATATCAATCTCACATTGGATGGGGGCAGCCTTGGGAAGTATCTTGAATTACGCCTCTACAATAAGATCACTGATGATTTTAGTTTTATTCATGTTTTGGATCGTTTTTTGATACAAAATTCTTTTGTTTCATTGGTAGATTGCAACATTTGTTTAAACGGAAGTTGCCTTCTGGCTCCTTTACCATCGACAGAGCTGTACTTCGCCATTTATAGAAGCGCCAACTTCTCTGTCCAAATGCATTTGGGAGAAAACAACAATCGCCTCTACTTTGAAGAAGTGTAACCAAAACGACCGATTTAGAAATCAACATTACTCGCAAATAATCCCGGCGTCGCAAGGTTGGAGAACAGTATGTATAACTATCCCGTAAAGTATCCCACTTGGGCTTTCGACAGCACAAGTTTAAAAAGTGAGATGGGCCTGGGCAAACGCCGAGCCGGTTGGGAAATGGGGGAAAAACCTCCCGCGCACTATTGGAACTGGTATAAAAACCTGATTGAGAATTGGACAAAATATCTGGATTCCTACTTCGCCGCCATTAGCCCCTGCGGACGTTACGACGATTGGGAAATATACCTTACCGGCGGCAATATCAGAATCGACGTTCCGGAAAATGCCCTCTACAAGACAGTCCAAGGCTATACGGTGGGTTTACCGGCGACTACCACCATTACTCCCGTCGCCTATCCTGACGGAGAGGAAGGCATTCGCACTGACGCCATCGTTTTGAATTTGGATGACGGCCCCGACAATGTAAGCTTCGCATATCAGGTCGACTTCGATGTTTGCACAGGTTTTTACAGCAGCAATCTGGTCGCCCTGGTCATCGTTTCCGATTACGAAGATCCCATGATCGTTAAAGCGCCGCGCATCAAAGATTTCCGTATACGGGCGATTTATGGTGACGGTAAGGATTCCACCAATCCCGATGTTGTCGGTCTGCATAGCCTGCAAACGGCGGTTAATTACTTGAACATGCGCGGCGGCGGCGTGGTCGAAGTGTTCGGTCAGAACTTCCGTGATTGGCATGACGTCCATGAACTGAATCTGAAGTCGAATGTGATCATCGACGGAATCCATCAAACCGAAATCAAACTGGGCCAACGATACTACACTGAAACAGGAGAAGATCCGGATGACGACTCGCAGCCCTCATACCTAATCAGACTGAAGGGCGGCAAACAGTACTTGAGCTGTTTTTCTTATGATCCCACCGAAACAAAACATATAAATTGTTTGAAGTGGGTTGATCCGGGGCACTTCAGTTTCTTTGGTTACGGTATCGGCACGCGAATCGTGATCAACGGATCGAGCGATCCGCGTGAAAGCGGCTTGAATTATATTATTTCGAGATTTGATCTGGATGATATCGAAGACGGCAACGTCCATTCCGTCTATCTGACGACCGAAACCGGATTGGTGCCGAATCTCATGCAAGAAATCACCGATTTTTTTGATACCGTCCATAATGAGATAAACAATAACATCGGCAATTTAAGAGTCCATATGTTGATTCGTGGAGCCGGCTTGCGAAATCTGACACTCCGCGGAAACGGGCTCGAACCGGAGGAGGGAACCACATCCAACGTGGTTGTATTTGATCAAACCTATGATTGCTTCGTTGAAAATTGCCGTTTTATGTTTAAAGACACTTCCGAACTGGCCGGTGAGATGAATTATCTATATTTGGAGGATTACAACGATTTTGTTTCCATTCGAAACAATATCTTTTGCCATTCGTCATATCTCACCGCCGACCTCAATACCCGCTCAGACTCCGATTTGCTTCTGGGAGTAGTACAAATAACCGGCAACATCTTTTTTAGCGACGTGTACGTTCATTCCAATGAAAGTATTGATGTCGGAGGTTCCGGGGAGGTTTCCGTCCCAAATTCCACCGTCAGCGGAATCTTCAGCCGAAATATTGTGGTGGAAAGCGACCTGGAGCTGCCCCAATCGCTACTGGGTCTGCAAGGACTTGGCGAACGCAACGAACATCATTTGAATGGTTTGCATCACGCCTCGGTTTTCAACGGCCAAGGGTTGATCGTGCCTTCCTCCAGCTCCTCCCAGTTCCAGGTGAACCTCGGATCTTCTCCCGACACGATTCAGTTCGACGACGACGGCATGTTGTGGTTTCCCGACAAAGACACCGGCACTCCGCTCGACCGAAGATGCATTCAGCCGATTGGAATGCGTTATTTTGTCGCTTTTCAATCGCTTACTCTCAATAGCTGCAATTCTGATAGCGGCCAAACCTACATCCCGTTCAATTTTAAGCATATAAAGGTCTTGAGCAACGCCGCCGAAATCGAGAAATCAACCGATTATTGGCGTTTCGTCGCCAATCGTGAGATGGTTATTCGCATGAACGTCATGACCTCCATCACTAACTGGGAAGCCTCAAACGGCGATTCATTGCGGTTATTCTACCTAATTCAAACCAGAGATAACGCACCGAAAATCTATCAAAACCCAAGTACCGACTCTCTTACATATTATTACTACAATTCCGGCGATGACACCTATACGCCTGTCCATTTGGCGAATACCACCTTTCAGGTGGATGTCTCTCAGATAACCACTCTTAACACCGCCAACACCGGCGCCGTGAACCTGACCACCAATTTGACGCCGTCGGCAGCTCAAAACACCGCGGTGTTCTTGGTTCATACCGGCGTAACCCTTGACAGATTCTTTGCTTTTTCAGACCTGGACTCCAGCTACTTGTTGAGCCTCAAGGGCGAAACGGTGTTGAAACTGAACAAGGATGAAACAATTCAAATCGGCATCGCCAACACTTCCGAGGCCACTGCGAAGCTGGAACACGGCTTCGGCGATACCTACATTTGCATCGAAGAAATCTAGTCGTCGGCCACCGACGTTTTTCCCTCATGTTCTTTTTCCTTTAGCGACGCCGGCCGGACTGCCGTACCTGAGAACGCTTCTCGAAATAATATAATAAATAGTCGACGCCGGCGTCGCTCCCCTGCGGGGGCTTTTCATCAACGCATCTATCAGACGGAAAGCCAATGGCTTTGATTTGGTCCAACAGCGGATTGGCAGGTGGTTTCAACATCCAATCCAGTGGAGGAAACGGCTTGCCGATCAGCAAACGCTCATCCGTGCGCGGCGACTACACGGTGACCAGGAAAACGGCGACGGAACAGGAGACTCCCCCCGGGTCGGTGCGCTACGACGCGATCGAGGCCTCGGTGGCTTCAATTCCGGCGCGCAAGGAATCGCTGCGCGTGGTAGTGCAGCGCATTTTGCCGCAGGTCGACCGCCTGCACGTGTACTTGAACAATTATCCGCGGACGCCGTCCTGGCTCAAGCACGCGAAGATTGACGTGGCGCACAGCCGGGACCACGGCGACCGTGGCGACGCCGGCAAGTTTTTCTGGTGCGACAGCGTCGCGGGCTATCACTTCACGCTCGATGACGACCTGCTGTATCCGCCCGACTACGTCGCGACGATGATCGAGAAAATCGAGGACTACGGCCGGCACGCCGTGGTGACCGCGCACGGCAGCATGCTGCGCGAGCCGTTTAACGGTTATTTACAATCAAGAGATGTATACAGTTTTTGCGGCCGGGTGCGAACCGACACCCCGGTTCACATCCCAGGAACCGGTTGCCTTGCCTACCACACGGAGACCCTCACACTCTACCGATCCGACTTCGCAGTCGCAAACCTGGCCGATGTCTGGTTCGCCCTGGCCGCAAAAAGACAACAAACGCCGCTGGTGGTTGTGGCGCATCCGGAACAGTGGATCGTCGAGCTGCCGCGCGGCCAACAAACGTCCATCTATCGCCGGACGCTGACCGACGATTCGCCGATCACCGCACTGCTCAAAGACAATATGCCGTGGCCGCGGCCGCGCCTGCCCCTGCCCGCGCCGTCGACCGGCCGGCCGCGTCTGCTGCATGTCTACCCCTTCGATTTCGTGATGGGCGGCACCGAGCGCTTCATCTATGAGATGTGCAACCAGACGTTCCGTCTGTTCGACAATCACGTGCTCGTGCCGTGGTACCGGGCGAAATACCGCTTCAACAACCGCAACGCCGCGCTGCACGTCGTCGCCCGTTCGTTGCCGCACCTGGTGCAGGAGGTCATCGCCCATCTGAGCCCCGACGTGCTGATCCATCATCATCCGTACGATCTGCCGCAGGCGCGTTACGGCGCGTTTCTGCCCGAAAGCGGCCGGGTGATCGGCGTGATGCACAGCGATCAGTTGGGCAACGCGGACCTGCCGGCCTGCACCTGGGCGCGCCCGCGCAAGCTGATCGCGATGGCGCCGCAGGCGACGCCGCACGCCGGTTGGCAGGGGGTGGACATCGCGCCGATGCGCCTGGGCGTGAATCTGGCGCGCTACCGCAAGGTCGCGCGACCGGAAAATTCGACGCCGACCGCGTGCATCGTGGCGCGGCTGGACAAGAACAAAATTCCGCCCTCGTTTCTCAAAGCGCTGCAGCGCAAGGGCCTGGGCGACTGGCGGATCGACGTCATCGGCGAGGCTTACACCGATTACGGACGGCAATGCGCCGAAGCGTTGCGCGCGATTCCCGGCGTGCGCGTCATGGCGCCTTACGAGCCGGATTTCATGAACGAGGTGTATCCGCGCTACGACGCGCTGCTGGTGCCCAGTCTTTCCGAAGGCGGCAGCTACGTGATCGGCGAGGCGATGGCCTGCGGCCTGCCGATCGTCGCCCGGCGCGTGGGCGGCATTCCCTACGCGACCGGCGGTCATGCGCTGTTGGGGCGCAGCGACGACGAACTGCTCGACCTGCTGCAGCGACTTTCCGCCACGCCGTTGCGCGCCGCCTGGAGCGCCAAAGCGAGCGAGGGCGCGGCCTCGTTGCACGATTTGCGCGAACAAACCACGCAGTTCGTGCGCATCATCCAAGAAATTCTTTGAAAGGAAATAGGCAAGCAAACATGTGCGGCATCGCCGGAATTTACGGACCGGGGCAGCTCGAACCGATGTTGGCCCGCCTGCAGCATCGCGGGCCCGACGAAAGCGGAACCTTCGCGGACAAAAACGTGCAACTCGGCGTACGACGCTTGAACGTGATTGACCTGACGACCGGCAGTCAGCCGATCTACAACGAGGACGGTTCGCTGGTCGTCGTGTTCAACGGCGAGATTTTCAACTACCGGACGCTGCGCGACGAGTTGAAAAAGGCCGGGCACGAATTTCTCACCGAGTCCGACACCGAGGTGATCGTGCATGCCTACGAGCAATGGGGCATGCACTGCCTGCAGCGCTTCATCGGGCAGTACGCCTTTTGTCTGTACGACGGCATCAAGTTGATTCTGGTGCGCGACCGGATGGGCGAAAAGCCGCTGTACTACCATCGCCGCAAGGATCGCTTCGTGTTCGCCAGCGAGATCAAGGCGATGTTGCCGCAGGTGGAAACGCGGCCGCACCTCACCGACGAATTCTGGGCCTTTGAAATGCCGGCCGAGGGCGAAACGCTCTTCGAGGACATTTACGAAGTGCCGCCGGCGACCTACGTGACCTTCGAGCCGGGCAAGCCGCTGATCGTGACGACCTACTGGGAAATTCCGCAACCGCCGGACTACCCGCGCCGGGAAGACGACCTGGTCGAGGAGTTGCGCTTCCTGCTGACCGACGCGGTGGAACTGCGCCTGCGGGCCGACGTGCCGGTGGGCGTCTCGCTGTCGGGCGGACTGGATTCGTCGATCATCGCCTGCCTGGCCAAGCCGGAATACGTGTTCAGTTGCCGCTTCGCTTTGGGCGAGAAATACGACGAGTGGCATTACGCGCGACAGATCGCCCGGCACATCGGCGCGCACCAGGTGACCGTCAGCCCGACCGCGCAGGACATGCGCCGCATGCTGCCCACGATCGTCTGGCATTTGGATCAGCCGATCGCCACGGCCAGTCCGATCGGCGATTTCATGATCGCGCAGGCGGCGGCCGACAAGGTCATCGTGCTGCTGGGCGGGCAAGGCGCGGACGAATGCTTCGGCGGATACGCGCGCTATCTGGCGATGACCGGCGCGCGCGAGGACGCGTACCATACGCCGCTGCTCGAACCGTATCGGCCGATGCTCGATTACCTGTGGAGTTGCGCGGAGGAAACCGATGCGGCCGGGCGCTATTTTCACCTGCTGCAGCGCATGGCCTGCGACGAACCCGCGCGCCACAAAATGACCGTGCGCAAGTATTTCCAGAGTTATCAGGACCCCGTCGACGCGATGGGCTACACCGATATTCATCTGACGCTGCCGGCGCTGATTCAGATGAACGACCGGTCCACCGCGGCGTACGGGTTGGAAAACCGCAATCCCTTTCTGGATCATCGATTGGTCGAATTCGCTTTTTCCTTGCCTCCGGGATTAAAAATCAAGGAATGGCAGACAAAATATCTTCTGCGTCGGGCCGTGCGTGATCTTGTGCCCGAAGAGATCCTCAACCGGAAAGACAAAAAAGGTCTGGTTGTTCCGTTCGGACCTTGGTTGTCCAATCTGTTGAACGACTGGCGAGAGAACCTCCTTCTGTCCCTCCAGCAACGATTGGTCCTACCGGTCATGCCGGCCCGACGCAGAGAATTCGACCGCAGCCACTACACGCTGATCACGCTGGAACTTTGGTTCCGTAACTTTTTCCCCGATTGGAGAGCGGATCAATGATCGGTTTGGATCTGCTGCGTTGTTCGTGCGGCGGGACGCTGCGGCGGGACAAGAACATTCGCTGCGACCGTTGCGCCAAGACGTACGAACTGCGCGACGGCGTCATCGACTTTCGCCACGACCACGCCTACACGGAAAGTTTTTCGGTGCAATGGAACAAGCACCGGCAAACGCAGGTGGACAGCCGCGGGTATCAGTCCGGGTATCCGGGCGAGGTCAACTCGCGGGTGAGTTTCCATCGCAAGACGATGCTGGCGCCCGAGGAACTGCGGGACAAAATCGTGCTCGACGCCGGTTGCGGCGTGGGCCGGTACGCGGAGATCGTCGCGCCGCACGCGGGGCTGCTGATCTGCGTGGATCTTTCCGAGGCCGTGTACCATTGCGCCGAACTGCTGCGGGCGCAGGGTTTTAAAAACGCGCTGTGCCTGCGCGCCGATCTGGCTTCGCTGCCCTTGGCGAACGAGGCGGTCGACGTCGCCTATTCGATCGGGGTGATCCATCACACGGCCGAACCCGCGCGCACGCTCGCCGAACTGCGGCGGATCGTCAAAGCCGGCGGCACGTTTGCCGGTTGGGTGTACGCGCATCAGCCGTCCTACGATCATCCGCGGCGCGAGGCTTTCCGGCGCTTCACGGCCGATCCGCAAAACTGGAATTGGGTGTGGCAGTTGGCCGAGCTCGCGCCGCTGCTGCGCGATCTGTACCAGGCCGACCGGCAGACCGGCTGGCCGATGATGATGCAGGTGCTGGGCATCAGTTCGTCGACCAACGACGAGGAATGCAAGCTGGATACCTTCGACTGGCTGACCTGCCGCTATCAATACCAATACACCGAGGCCGAATTCAACGCGCTGCTGACCGCCGCCGGTTTCGCGACGATCCAAAACGGATTCGTTCCGGTCAACTTCAAGGCAACCAGACCATGACCGACATTCTTTATCTGCCGTTGAGCAACGTGTGCAATCTGCGTTGCATCATGTGCGGCTCGCAACACATGGAAGAAACGGTCGCGCCGAAATTCCTGGACGAGGATCTGTGGTTGACGATTCTCGATCGCGTGCCCGGCGAGTACGGCATCGGCATCAACAGCCTGGGCGAACACACGTTGCATCCGCGATTTTTGGCGATGATCGAAGACCTGGCGCTGCAACAGCGATTCATCAAAATTTCAACCAACGGCATGTGGCGCTGGCCGAATGAAAAACGCCTGGAATTCGTCCGGCTGATGTCGGGCCGGCGAAACGTGCTGCTTTTTTCGGTCGACGGCGGCACGGCCGAGACGGTGGAGAGCATTCGGCGCGGCGTCGATTTCCACCACGTGCTCGACAACGTGCGCTCGTGCATCGAACTGTCCGCGGCGTTCGGCGGGCGGCCGCGGGTCGTCATCGCCTATTGTCTGATGCGCTCCAACCTGGAGGAAATGCGCCTGCTGATGGAACAACTGCCGGGTCTGAGCGGTTTGTACGTCAATCTGCTGAACGTCAACCGCCCCGCGCTGTTCGCGCAGTCGCTGTACGACGAGCGGGAAACGACGATGCGGTTCATCGAGGAAGCGGTCGCCTTCGGGAACGAGCATCAAATCGAAGTTTCCGGCCGGATGATCGACCAAGCGCCCATCACACTAGGCTGCAACTTTCCGCACGATCCATGGATGGACCTGGACGGCAATGTTTATCCGTGTTGTCGCCGCTACGATGTGGCGCTGGGCAACATCGGGCAGGACGATTGGGCGACGATCATCTCGCGCACCGATCGTTTTCAGTTGGATCATCCGATCTGTCAGACCTGCCTGCGGCCGCAAGAGGAATGGTCGTGGGAGAATCATTTCGCCTCCGAAGGGCTGTTCGCGCAGTACGAACAATGGCGCAGCCATCACGATTCTCAAGAATAAGAATTTTATTATATGGATTATGTTTTATGAACAAGATTGCGATTCTGGGGGAGGCCTATTGCGGCTCGACCGTGTTGTCGTTGATGTTGGGGGCGCATCCGCTGGTGTTCAACGCCGGCGAGTGCGAGGAAATCACGCGCGGGACCGATCGCCCGCTTTGTTCGTTGTGCCGCGTGCGGGAGTTGGTCTGTCCCGTCTGGACCCGGCAGTGGCGGAACGAGTTGGCGCAATCACCGCACCCGCATGACGACATTCTGGCCAAAACGCAGGCGCAGGTCTTGGTGGACAGTTCCAAGTACGTTTTCTGGTTCGACAAGTACGTGCCGCAAAACGCGGCCGACTGGCTGATCGTGCACCTGGTGAAGGACCCGGAGGAGCAAATCGCCTCGTACAAAATGCGCGGCAACGAAGAGCGGCGCGACATCCCGCAGGCGATTCGGTTTTCCAGCGGGCAATACCGGCAAAATCGCCAGTGGCGCATCGCGATGCGCGCGCTGGGCGCCACGACGATGCAATTGCGTTACAAGACGCTGGCGACCGAACCGGCGATCAGTCTGCAGAAATTTCTCGCGCCGGTCGGCCTGTCGTTTTTCCTGCCGCAACTGGATTACTGGGAGTTCGAGCAACATTGCATCGGCGGCAACACCTATCCCTATTCCAACTATCGCGGCTTGGAGGAACGCGCCAGTTACATCCCCGGCGAAGAGTACAACCGCAACCGATACCGCGAGCGGCGGCGCAGCATTTTTTACGACGATAAATGGAAGGAAGTGCTGACCGCCGAGGAGTTGGCGACGATCCGCAATCATCCGGCGATCGTGGACATGCGCGCGATGCTGGCCGAGGACGAGTAGCGGCATGGCGGACAACAAAGCCCTGCGCATCCTGTATGCGTGCAACCAACCGCCCGGCTACGGCGGCGCGTCGACCGAAAGTTACGAGGCGATCAAAAAGCTGCGCGAGCTGGGCTGTCACGTCACCGGCCTGTTCATCGTCGGTTCGGCGGCGGAAACCGAGCGCTGCGATCCGGACCGGATCGGCAACGTCCAGACGATGCTCTGGCGCGGCAATTACGACGATCCGCTGCCGTGTCGCTGCCAGGCGTACGATCTGCTGGTGGCCAAGAATTATCTGGCGCCGCATTTCTTTCGCCGGGAGACGAACAAGCCGCGCGTGTACATCACCGCGGGCATCGACCACGTGTCGCATCTGAAGCGGCCGGCGATCGAGGTCGACGAGCGCCTGCCCGCCGACTGTCATGATGTGCGCGCCTTTCAGGTCGCCGATCACGTGATCGTGCACAGCACCATCGACTTGCTTTTGTACGAGCGTTGCCTGCCGCGATCATTGCTCAAAAAAATTCATCGCGACATCGTCTATACGCCGAACATCGCCGCTCGGCAGCTCGATCAACGCAACCTGATTCCTTACGGGCAACGCTCGTACGATCTTTTGTTTTCCGCGTCGAACTGGCAGCGCCCGATGAAAAACGGCGCGTTGATGCGCGAGCTGTGCGCGCATTACCGGAACGCGCGCAAGATCGTCGTGTGCGGCGAAGAGGCGCGGGCGACCGCCGCCACCACGGTCGGGCTGGTGCCGCATCGCACAATGATCGACCTGTTGAAACAAACGAAGGTCGTGGTCATCCCCTCGCTGTACGATCCGTCGCCGAATCTGTACGCCGAGGCGATCTGGGCGGGCTGCAACGTGGTGATCAACCGCAGCGTCGGCAACGGCGAATTTCATCCGCCGGAGTTGATCGCGCCGGAGGTGTCGCTTGCCGGTTATCGCGCCGCACTCGAGCACGCGCTGGCGCTGGAGCGGCAAGCGATGTATCGCACGCCTTCGCCGCAATGGGCGGCGCGGCAGTTGTACGACTGCCTGCATTCCATTCACAACCTTCATCGCCGGGACGCGGGACATGGCATCAATAAAAATTTTCGTCTCCGTGCGTGACCGTCTGCGCTGCACGCTGCACTGCGTGGAAAGTCTGATCGACACCTCGCGCGGACGGGCGGACATTTATCTGTTCGACAACGCCTCCGACCTGCAGCTCACCGGCCTGCTGGCGCAGTACAACCGCTGGCTGGAGCAGGAGCTGCTGGCGCAGTTGGTGATCAACCGGCCGGCGGCGCTGGCCGACGCGTACTGGTCGAAAAATTTTTCCTGGCGGCAGTTTCTGGAGTTGGTGAGCATTCTGCCGGCGTACGAGCGCGAATACCTGGTGATGGTCGACAACGACACCATCGCGCGCCCCGGGTGGATCGACGCGTGCCTGGGTATTTTGCACGATACGGGAGCGGTGCGCCGCAACGTGCGGGTCGTGTCGCCGTACGACGGTCCGCCGGATCCGACGACGGATCCGCAATTGTTTCCGGTGTGGGAATCGTGCCGGTTGGGCGGACAACACGTGGACATCCGCCCGCGCATTTCGTCGCGCTTCCTGTTCGCCGAGTACGACTTCTGGCGGCAGTGGCCGGCGCCGACGTACGAGAAATGCTTGCTCGACGGCCGCATGAAACACATGCCGACCGACTGGTATTACTGGCAGCGCATGCGCGAGAAGGACCAGGTGTTCGCCGTGGTCACGCCGCCGATCTGTCAGGATCCGCCCTACCGCTGGCCGTCGGCGCGGCTCAATCACGGCATCGGCCCGGACGCCTGAGCGCGGAGAAACGACGACATGCGGATTCTGTCGTTCAAGCGGCCGGTCAAAGTGCAACGCACGGTCGTCCCGGCGCAACGGGGGCACGTCTGGCCGGACGGTTTCGCCCGCTGGTGCCGGGCGCATCACGCCGAACTGATCGAAGAGGACCGACCGCTGATCGCGCCGTGGTACCGCCCGTATCGTGGACAGGATCTGACGGACAAATCCATTTTGCTGTGGCGCAGCGGCGGCTTCGGCGACATCCTGTTCCTTACGCCGTTGCTGCGGGAATTGAAAAAGCGACACCCGACGGCGACCGTCGCGTTCGCCACCGCGCCGGCGTATCAAATCGTGTTGAGGCACAACCGCGACGTCGACCGCATTCTTCCCCTGCCCGTTTCGGACGAACAGTTGGCGCAATACGATTTTCATTTGCACTTCGAGGGGACGATCGAGGCCGCGAAGGATCCGCAGCTTCACGCGGTGGATCTGATGGCGGCGCGGGCCGGGATGACGGTCGGCGAAAAATTGCCGGTCTACGCCGTTGCGCCCGCGCTGGGCAAAGCGATCAAGGACGATTTTTTCGCGCGCGTCGCGCCGGTGGAAACGACCAAGCTGATCGCCGTGCAGGCGGCGGCGAGTTCGCAGGTGCGCACCTACCCGCCGCCCAAGCTGGCCGCGATCGTCGAGGCGCTGGCGGCGGCGGGCCATTGTTGTTTGATCTTCGGCCTGGCCCGGCACCGCCTGCCGTTGCGCGAGGACCTTAAGCGCGTAATCGATCTGACCGGCAAAACCTCGATGGAGCTGGCGACGGCGATGCTGTCGTTCTGCGATCTGCTGATCGCCCCCGATTCGAGCCTGGTGCATTTCGCCGCGGCGCTCAACGTGCCGACCGTCGCGTTGTACGGTCCGTTTCCCGGCACCGCTCGAACCAGATATTATCCGTTATGCGTCACCCTGGAAGCGCAACGCCATTGCGCGCCCTGCTTTCTGCACGGCGACGAACCCTGCCCGTGGGCGCAACGCCGGTCGCAATGCTGGAGCCCCTGCTTCGACTCCCTGCCGCCCGACCTGATCGTGGAAACGGCGCAACGCCACCTGACCCGCATGTGCTGAATCGCCTTGTCGTTCAACCGCTGAAGGAGACGCCCCATGCTGATACCGTTGTTCAATCAGGAAGGCGTGTTGGTCGCCTGGATGTTGCCGGACCAACATCTGTTCAATCTGAACATGGACTGGATCGCGTACATCGTGAAGCAAAACGTCTGGTCGGCCGCGACGAACCGTTGGCTCGGCCCGTTGCGCGCCACGACCTGCCTGGATCATCAGGGGCGCGTGGTCGCCTGGAATCCGGCCAACGCGCCGCGGGGTATTCCGCAACCGCTGCAGGGCGTGGGGCCGAAACGACCGCCCGCGCCGTTGCGTCCGGTGCGTCCGAAAAACCCCGTCGCGCCGCGTCGACCGGGGACGATCAAAGGCGGCTGGTCGCCGCTGTCGCTGCGCGAGTGGCTCGACCAATAATTTTTCACCGCGAGGATTGAATCATGACCAAGCTGTTTTCCCGCAAGCTCTGGGTGTCGATGGTCGGCCTGGGCCTGATCGCCGCTTCCGGGCCGCTGGGCCTGAGCACCACCGCGCTGGCCGCGATCGGCGGCATCGTCGCGGCATACGTCGGCAGCCAGGGCTACACCGACAGCATGCAACTGCGCCGGCCGGGGAGCATCACGCCGGTGGTCAATCCGTACCCGACCAATCCGTACTACGACGACAACAACGATTGAGCACGACGATGGCCGTTTACCGCATCAATTTTTATTCGGGCAGTTATCGCCAGCGCCAGGAAAGCGCGAACCGCGACCAGGCGATTTGTTTCGTCGCGCATCATCTGAACAGCGCCGGCCCCGACGCGAATTATGCGCTGTGCGTGGTCGGCAGCAACGCCGGGCAGAAGAGTCTGCTGTGGGCGGGCGATTACGTGCGGCGCGTCGGCACCATGTTTCAGGCGCCGTTGTACGCGAAATCGGGCCTGAGCATCGGGGGGATGTCCGGGCGCGGCAACAGTCAGCTCGTGCATACGCACATGCCGGCGATCCTGCCCGAGCCGTTGTTCGCCAGCAATCCGGCGCACGCGAAAATCATCCGTTCGGAAAACGGGCGGCAGATGCTCGCGCAGTGCCTGGCGCAATCCATTCAACAGCATTTTCCGTTCGGCGGACTGGTCGCGTTTTCGGTCGGCCATCAGGGCAAGCCGGCGCCGTACCACCTCGATCGCGGCGCGGTCGTGTGGGGCGAGCCGCCGTACATGGAGGCGCAGGCCGTCGAGGATATCCTGGTGCGCGCCAAACGCCTGCTGGAAATGCCGTAACTCTCTCCGCAACCATCCAACCGTTTTTTCCCCGCCACAAGTCCACGGCCCGGATCGTCACGATTCTGTCGGGAATGTTTTCGATCCTCGCCGCCCTCTTGCCGGTCGCCATGCCGGGATGATTCAGCCCGCCCGCAATTTTCGATCACGCGAGGTAACGATCGTGGACCGATTGATTTCCCAAGGCGGAAATCTAAAATGAGTTAATGGAGCGAAAGAAAGCTCCATAACAACAGGATCGGTCACGCCTATGTTGCTGAAAAATTTGCTGGTCGTCATCCCGCACAGCGGCCTGGTGATTCCGGCCGAGATAAAGCCGGAAAATCTGTCCGAACGATTCATGCACCTGGTGAAAAACGTCGACTGGTACACGAACTGGCTTTATGACTTCCAGGATATTCTCGACAATCAACAGTTGGTGTTTCCCTATTGCAGCCTGATCCTCGAGGCCAATCGGAGCCCGGATATCATCGAGGATTCCGTTCCCTTGCGGGACGTGCACGGCGAGCCGATCTACAAGCCGAACCACGAACCGAGCGAGCACCTGCGTAAGTTCCTGGCCCACAAATATCTTCTTTCCTTCCACAAGCGGATCGAGGCCGCCATCGCCTCGGGGGCGGAATTCCTGCTGGACGGTCATTCCACCGTGCCGGCCAGAGGGGTCGCCGACAACCAGATCGAGTTGATGAACTTCCAGCATTCCCCGTCGGATGAGAGGGTGAAAATATATTCGCCGCCCGCCTACGTCGAGACCTACGCGGAAGAACTGCAAAAGCGACTCCCCGAGGTCAAGGTGACCGTCAACACCTCCGAGTATTACACGGTGCACGGCCACGTCTGCGCGGAGCATTCGGTCAACGCCTTCGGGAGAGTCGACAAGCGCGTGCCCGCCATCATCCAGGAAACCTGCGAACGGCTGTATAAGAATGCGGACGGGACGCCCAACGTCGAGGCCATCGACCGGCTGCGGCGCGCGTTCGCCGAAGCGGCGCACCTGGCCATCCGCAAAGTCCGCAACATGAACAAGACGATCAAGATGATCAATCTTCACGGGCTGCGCCAGACCTACGACTTCGACTGCGGCGTCAAGGCGTTGCAGACGTTGATGGCGTATTACGGCATCGAAGAACGAGAAGACACCTTGTTGAAGGAATTGGACGCCGACAAGCATACGGGCACGCACGTCGACAAGATGATCGCCGCCGCCCGCAAAAGAGGATTCGACGTCGAAGCCGGGCAGAACTGGAGCCTGGAAGACGTGAAACGCTACGTCAGTCAGGATCATCCCGTCATTGTTTTGCTGCAGGCCTGGGCGGACGAATACCAATCCCTGGACGACTGGCGCAAGAATTTCGAGGACGGACACTACGCCATCGTGATGGGCTACAACCGGAACGTTCTGTTCTTTGAAGATCCGGCATCGTTTCACCGCACCTGGCTCAAGGAAAATGAATTTCTCGCCCGCTGGCACGACAAGGATCCCGCAACCGGCGAAACGGTGAATCGCTTCGGCATGGTCCTGCTCAGCCGTCAGCCGGTCGGTACCGGCATCATCCACATGGAGTAAAAAGGCGGCCGACGGCAACTCCGCCGCCAAGGTCATCAACCACCTCGCCTACAAGGTGTGGATAATTCCCCGTCACGTCACGTTTGTTCCGACACGATTATCTTTGCCGCTACCATCCATTGCCATTGACACAATAGAAGTAATATCAAATGATAAGAAAATAATACTCATAAATGCGGTGGAGGTTTTCAATGAAAACCATGAAATATGTCGTCATTTTGGCGATCCTGTCGGCGATCGTCGCGGCCGGTTATTATTACTACTTTATCGACACGCTATCGTTCTACGATCTGGTCGGCTCAACAAAAATCGAGTTCATCGACAAGGTGACCAAGCAAATCGACACCACGTTGACCCGAAACGATCTACGCAAAATCCGCAATCGGATCAACGAAATGAAAGCCGAATCCGGGCTCTCGAAAATGGACGATTTTTTCGAGCAGAAAGAATATCGGGACTTCATGAAAGCGCTGAACAAGCTGCCCCAGGCGGCAAGAAAGAAAATTTTCGAAGCGCTGGAGATCGACGACTAGCAGCGCCTGCCCGCCAAGCCGCTTGACGCCCTTCGCATTCCATCCGATTACAAAGGAATGGTATTGACGATGGTTCCCTCTTCCGGTTTCTGACCGACCTGCCAGCCTTCGCCGGTGGCCTCGCAAACATAATATTTGATATCCTGGTAAGTGTGATAATCGCCGGGCAATTTTTCTTCGAGGACCTCCACACCGACCATGCAATGGTCTTTCGTCAGCAACAAGGCGGTGTTGTAGTTGTGCAATTTGAACAACGCCGCCAGCAAAATCGAGAGGCACTCGCAATCGCCCTTTTTCTCCACCATGGTTTCGATCGGAAAACGAGCATAGTCTTCGAAGCCTTTCGATTCCTGGTCGGTCACATAAGGGAATTGGTGAACGAACTGCAACAGATTATCCAGGCGGACCAGGTTGCGTCCGGTAAAGTGGGTTTCGGCGATCGCACTCACCAACCGTTCCACACTCGGAGAAAGACCTTTAAGGATCTTGTCTTCATATTGGGACATCGGATGACAGCCGTCCTCAAGCAGTTCCTGATTGATGTTGACCATTTCGGTGTATTCCGCGGTTGGAACCGGAAATTTGGCCAGCCGCAAGTTGCTGCCCGCCAGACTGCTCCAGAGGTAGTTGCAAAAGAGCAAATCCACCGGCGCGGCTCCATCTTCCGTCGGTTGGGGCATGGGAGGATCGGGCGCGGGATCCGGCCAGGGCAAGCCTTCGGGATCGAGGGCGGAAAGGTCCTTCCTTGAAAACAGATTAACGACAAAGGCGCCGAGAATATGTCCGAAAAACAGATAGTGATACCAATGAACCGTGGAATAATAATAGACAAGTTGGCCGGCAAAAAACGCGACGAGCATAACGGCCAGTAACAGATCAAGCCGGTTCAATTTTCGTTCGCCGAACAATTTGAGCCAGAGCCAGGTCGTGTCCTGCTCTTTCCACCATCGTCCGAAGGACAACATAAGCGATGCCGTCAATGGGACATTCAAACAAAACGCCAGAAGAACGAGAAGCCAATGTTCGGTCTCGACCAGCCACTCGGATGCGGCAAGATACACCACGACCAATTCGGCGGCGCCTAAGCAAAGGCTGAAAAACAATATCCGCATGAGACCGATTTGCATGAAAAAAATGGGGATTTTCCGGCGCCGGAAAAACCACGTTCCCTGGCCGATTTTTTTTCGAGGTTTTCCTTCGGTGGCCATTACCGCTCTCCCCAATTGATATCTTCCAGCATGATGGGTCCCTGCAATCCATAGAAGATGAAGCAGTTGTGATCGAAGCCGGTTTGCAGGGCCACACGTTGTTCGCGGCTGAAGAAGTCGTGACTGCCCGCCACCACGTGAATTTGCGGATCCATGGTCGGCGGAAGTTTGAAGGTCGTTTGCGCCTTTTGCTGCAATTCGCCCCAAATATCGCGTGAAACCTGATATCGTTTGTAGTTGAGAAACGCCTCCAGATCCCGGAAATTCACGAAATCGGGATGCACGTTCAGATCGTCTTCCATGCGCCAACCGCATTTGGAGATGACGGTGCGGCAAAACTCATCGTTGAGAGATTCCGATTCCGGATCGCGCGTGCGACTGAGCAGGCTATTCCACAAATCGATCGCCTGCAGCGATTTGTTGACCTGGGGATTTTGCAGCAGGTTGCCCATAAGACTCGTGCGCTCGGCAAGCGAGGCAACCAAAGCCAGGTATTCCGCATCCGTCGGATCGGGAACGCGTTCGCAAAGCACGCCCATGTGTATCCGCTCGCGCAATTTCTGCAACTCGGTTTGCAGGCGATAATACAGATAATAGCGGTTAAGGTAATAACGTTCCGTCAGGTTTGGATTGTCGATGCCCTTGTAATTGCCCTGCTCCAGCATCAGGAAAAAACGGTTGCGCGCGGCGTAATTGTCGCGCACGTGTTTGGTCGCCTGAAAGAGAAATTCCTGTATCAGGTTGGTTTCCATTTCAATGATGTAGTCGATCCATTTCTCTTCCTGTTCGAGAAGATATTCCTTGAGTTTGTGGCGCAGCTTGATGATTTTATCGCCGTATGAAAGCCAGAGAATCAGCACCAGCAACGTGAGGGTGAACAGCAGGCCCGACAGCCAAACGGGCGACTCGCTCCATCCGAGCCATTTGATCAGGATCAGCTCATGCGCCGCCGGCCAGAAAACGACCATCGTGACGACCAACAGCAAAAGCCGCGACAAAAAGGCCAACGGGCGCGGGATGGCGTCGATGGCCTTTTCCACCTCGCTTTTGGTGGGAGGTTTCTTTTTGGCATATTCGGTAACGCGCTTGGTGCGTTCGCGCTCTTTTTTCACTTCCTCAATTTTCATTTTCGCTTGAGCGACAAATTGCCTGGTCGTTTCCCAGGCCAACTCACCCTGGTGTTCGCTCAGCATGATATCGACCAGTTCTTCCTCTTCCTGCTCGTCGGGCGCGACAACCTCCTGGGCGTTTTCATCCGCCTCGATGTGCGGAGCGGCGTCGGACCGGCGGATTTTGGCCAATTTGAACGTCGTTTCGACTTCCGACTCCCAATCCTGATACACCTTTTCTTTCGCCTGAACGGCCCGGCGCTTGGCGACCTTGAGCACTTCGTAATCCATAAGGAACTCGAAGGCGTCCAGGCTTCCGGCCCATTGCTCGAGCAGCAGGCCCCAAAAACGCAGATGATTGGTCAATTCCTTGATGCGCTTGACGATGGATTCGATCTCCATCATCTCTTTGAGGTTTTCAATGTGGGTGTCCATCCAGGTCAGCGCCTGTTGGCACAGCGTGGCGGCATAGGCCACGTTGGCGTCGCGCACCTGCGGATGAAGTTCGTTGGCGTCGCCCGAGTAGTTGCTTGAATCCGCATCCTCCGCGAGGAAAAACGCCCGGCTCGTCGCCACGTCGACCGGAACAAAGACCCCGATAAATTCCCGGAGAAACCGTTCCCCCAATCCATGTTGAAAGTTGTACTCGGGATGGCCAAGGCATTTTTGGACAGCCTCGACAATGATGTCGGCCCGCGGATAGTACAGATAGGTGGCGCCGAATGAATACGCTGTTTGTTCCTGCGCATTGACGAAGAAATTTTGAAAGACTTCTCCGTCGCACATCGCCAGCACGTGCGCCATGTTGACGGCCAGATCGATCGCGTCGTCGGGCATATAGAGCAGTCGATCGCTCTCACGATCGAAGAGAAAGAGCGATCTCACGGCCGGCGTCAGGCTTTTGAGTTCGGCAAAGTCCGCCTGGTTGCGATTGGCGAAGACAATGGCCGCAATCGGAATGTTCAGGTTGATGATTTCCTGATCCGTCGGCTGCAAAATGGGTTGGAGCACCTGCCGCCATTCCTGTTTGCGCCAATCGTCGATATCCATAACCAACAGAACCAAGGGCGGGAAGATGGAGACGTCGATGCCGGTCCGCTCCCTGAACTTTCCCCGCTGATGATTGGTCAGGCGCCGTAGCGCCTCCTGGTAGGCTTTGGCGATTCGCTTGATTCGGATTTCGGAGACTTCCGGCTCTTCGCTCGGCTTTTCCTCCGTTGTCTCCAACTCCGGCGGCAAGGGGATCGCGTCCGGCTCGGCATCGGCGGGAAGATCCACCGCTTCCTCCGGACCGCCCTCCTCCGCCGGAGCGGGCGAAGGTTCCTTGCCCTTACGATTGGGTGTGCTGCCGAACAGCACTTCTTCATGGGGAAAGAACAAGGAGGTGTCGGAGCCGGTGAAGTTGAAGTGGCGCAATAAATTCCAGCGCGCGTCATCCCAGGTTCGACCGGTGATCGTCTCGGGCAGCAAAAGGAACTGGTACGGATTGAGCGTCAATTCCTTAGTCGAATCGTTGCACAGCAACGGCCCTCGTTTCGGGGCGTTGATTCTCAACAATCTCCGTTTCAAATCGAAAACGGCATTGGCGCCGAGACTGCCGACGCCGACGAACAAGAAACGGTTGATCCGATAATCGGAACGTTCAATTGTCAGATCCAAATCGCCGTCTCGCATTATGCCATCCCGCTTTCAAACACCCGTGGAGGATCGATCAATCGACAGCCAGTGCCGGCGACCGGGAACTTTCGATCATTTCGATATAGTCTTTGAGCACCCGGATCTCGTTTTCGGCCAGACGCGCCAAAGTGGAATTCTTCTGTTTGGTCAGTTTCAGCAGGGGACCGTTGATATAGTCGGTCAGATCATCGACGACTTCCTGCATGTTCAGACCGGCGATCCGATCGTCGACCCACCGGACGATTTCCGCGGTGCAATCCGGATTGCGCGAAAATTCCTGAAACGCGTTTTCCCGTCCGATCCCCAGTTTGACCAACTCGGGAATGTCGGCCGATTGGACCTTTTTCCCCGGCTTGCTCTCCTTGGGATAGAAGGGCATCATCCAATAGTTATTTCCTGTGGCAAACAGGAAGTTGCGCGAATCCTTGCGCGCCTTCATCGAACCGGCGATCGCCTTTTTCTCATGTTGGCTCAGTTCATAGATGAAGCCATAGGCCATGCCGGCGGCAAAGGCGAGCAGAGCGCTTTCCTCGGCGGCGAAAATGTCGACATCCGACCAGTGCGCGGCTTTGATGATGGTGTGCAGGCTCGGTTCTTCTTTCAGTTCCCGATTGTAGTTCTCTTTCCAGATTTTGATCATGCGGATGTGCTGAGGCGGCGCCGCGTACTCCACGGTCAGCATTTCCACCTGACGATCGGAGGTGGAAGGCGGCGAATCTTTGCTGTTGGCAAAATCGGGGGGAGTCGCGATCTTGAACGTCGTGCTCGGAGACTGCCCGGGAGCAGCCTCGATCAAATTCCATTGGGCTTTGCACTTTTGCCGGAATTGCTCGATCTCGGTCATGATCACTTTTTTGTTCAGTTTCAGTTCATTGACCATATCCTCCAGCGACATCCGGTATTTGCCGAACAAGTCTTTGGTGTTGTCGTGGATATAGCCGACGATATGTTTGGCTTCGTAGCGCGAATCCAGGAACGTCCAGAAAGAATCGCTCTTGCCTTCCTTCTTGCCGAACAGCTCGAACGCCTTTTTGCGCGGATCGTTTTTCTTGAAAACCATTTGTTGTTCTTCTTCCAACCGCTTCAAATCGATGATGCTGAACTCGGAGTGTTTGGCGTAGGTTTCCTTGCGCCCGGCAATGCTTTTGAGTTGCTCGTAGTTGCGCGCCTTATGTTTGCGGAACATTTTCTTCGCCTGGTCGAACTTGGTGATCACTTTGCGCGCCCGGCTCATATAGCTGTTGATGATCTCGTCGAATTCCTGGAAGGCGTTTTTGATTTCGAGAAGAATTACCTCGTCCAGTTTTCCGTTCAGATACTCGCTGAATTCCTTGCTGTAATCGGGCAGAAGCCGGCAGATTTGCCGTTTCCAGAAAAAGTTATGCGCTTGATGAGCCGCTTGCAGCTCTTTTTTCATATCCTGCCATTCGGACTTGTCGGTGCTGAGAATCTCGCTGTTCCGGCCGATTTTCTCCACCGCGATCTTTTCCTCGGCGTCCAGCTCCAGACGAACGAAGCTTAGGAAATCGGTGTAATATTTCACGCCGATGTTCTTTTCCAGCATTTGGGAGGGCAGATCTTCAACGTACTCCTTGAAGGCGAAAATCACTCTTTTTCTGGCGTTGACGAGCGTCGTTTTGAGCTTGTTGATCTGCGCGATATAATTTTCCTCCGCGGTTTGCATCTTGGCGAAACAATTTTCCCAATCGTTGTTGCTGACTTCCCTCTCCATGGTGACGTTGATGGTGTCTTTCTTGAACCGGAAATCGTTCAATTCCTGGGTGAAGGACAACTGCAAATCGGCAAATTCGAAGCCGTCCTTCACATAGTCCTTCGCCTGGCGTTTCAGGAATTCGGGAATCGAGCGAAAAACCGGATCGTTGATTTTATCCTGCGGCACCTTCAGGGCAACTTCATACAGATAACTAAGAAGTATCTTTTCATTGTAGTCGCCGACCATGTAGTTGATGAACTCTTTTTCCGGATAGAGGAAACGAGTGTAGCCGATGGACGAGAAGCAGCGCGGCGTGCCGTTGATATTTTCCTTCGTTTTGTTGAAACCGCTGGACTCGTTGACCCAAATGGCCTTGTGGTCTTCCCACAACGGCGTGTTGGACATGAAATAGATTACGCTGGCCAAAAAGTGCGAGAGTTGATCCGCCGACAGCAAGGACGGATGACCGTGCGCGTTGGTGCCTTCGATCAACAGAACCAGGTCGAACAATTCGTTTCTGATCTCGATATCGCGCTTGGGATAGCTGAACACCAACGGTTCGCCGTCGGCGAGAACGTGAGGGCTGCCCGGATCCTGCAAATACGTGATGTCGCGAATGCACGCATAGGTGTTGGCCAGCATCCGCTGATGAGCGTCCCGCTCGATTTGCTTGAAGCGCTTGTAGACGTCGCCGGTGACGAACAAGCCGATGATGGTCAAGTCGGCGTCATATTGATTGGCGTAGTCCTTGAGCAACACGGCCAGATCGATGAACGCGCCGCTGCCGGCGCCGCCGCACAACGAGGTGACGATATACACGTCCAATTGCAGCCGGTGTCCTTTTTCCGCCGCCGGCGAGATGTCCGTCAAGGCGCCGCTGATCGCCTGATCGATGGTATTGAAGTTTTTCATCAAACAAAGGCGGCTGACTTGCCGATAGCGGCCGGCGCCAAAATCGCCGCGGAACGGCCATTTCTTTTGCGTGATGAATTGACACCATTTTTCCTTTTTATAGCGCTGATAATATTCCTTCGGGTCTTCAATCGTAACCGCATAGGCTTCGACATTGTCTTCCAAATGTTTCAGTCCGGAAATCTCCTGCCGATTCGAATCGAAACCGAGAAAAGCAAAACCCGGAGGGACGTTCGTATGGTTCTTTTTCATCATCCGCTTCAGGGCGTCGAGGGCTTTGAGTCCCGTACCGCCCAGGCCGATGAACAAGGTGGGATTTCTCTCCGCCGTGGCCTTTGTTCTTTCGGTTGTTTTTCCGATTATCTCGTCATGATCCCGTTCCGTTTCGTCGACGCCGGAAAGATCGTCTTCAATGTCTTCGCTACTCACAACAATGGTGGTGGTTTCCAGGTCTTCAAGATGCAAGATATCGCTGGCCATAATTATCCCTCCACAGATTTCCTTGCTAAGAAGGCATACTTATCATAATGGCAACCGTACGTTTCTCCCCCAATGCGTACGTTTTATTTCTACCTTGTTGATGGGATTTATCAGTTCCCCCGGATTCGTGATGTTTATTTACCATAGGTGATATATCGAAAACAACAGTCAATGTTTTCCCGGCGAGCAGATCGATCTTCCTTCCCCGCTGATAACGATTTTCCGAGCACAGAATATTGAAGACGTTTTCCCCTTCAAAAACATGGTAATCCGCTATCGTTGGTGCGTTTTCGGCATTGCCGGCGAACGACCGATCGGGGACCTTCTCCGGCTCGGAATACTTATAGTAACATTCACAAGCGGCGGTGATTTCCGCCTTGATCCGCTTGCGATAATCCTTGCCGTATTTGAACTTCAACGTGTGCGGCACGAAATAGGGACAATCCTCCGGCTTGATGGTGAAATTGCCCCGCCCTTCGTGGCTTCCCACGGAAAATGTATTGCGCGTGAAATGGTTCCAGCGGCTTGGCGGGTAAATTTCGATAAAGTTACCCGAGAACATCGGCTGAACGATTTCAACTCTTCCCCGGGCTTTCGTTATCAGTATCCACAGAAGAAGATGGAGAAGCAGATACCCGGAGATCAATCCCAAAAAGAGCCAAATCGCCCAGGGATTGCTGGTCAGCCACGAACGAATGTGGATTTCGACCGGTCGCTCGATGAAAGGACCGACGCCATTGACCGGCGTCAGCGTGATCAAACCGTTGATGTGCGTGCCGCGAAACAGGCCAAAGGGAACGTTTTTCTGTTTTACGGTCAGAGTCAGTTCCGTGTGGGTGTCGTGCTTGAGAATGAAGCGATGTTGTTCGCAGGGCTCTCCCTGAACCCGGCACTGAAGTTCGATTACGTTTTGCAGATCCCGATCCTCGGGTTCATGCCAGACGTATCGATACTCGGTCGGATTCGACAGACGGCTATACACCTCGACGGTTTCTTCATACGTCGTTCGATCGGCGCACCCGCTCGCCGACACCAGGATGAGCAGAAGAAGACCGAGGCTGTATAGTTTGTCTTTCACCCTGTTTCACTCTCTGTCCAAAGCGGGAAAGGCGAGCACATCGACCGGTTGGCCGTTGCGTAAAAGCCATAAGCCTTCCCCAATATGAATATCCACCATGCTCGAAATGTTGGTTAACGGGCTTTGATCGCCTCGGATCTTCCCGCCGACGACGTTAAACCGCACCCGGTGTTCACCGGCCGGCCAGCGATCCAAATCGACGCGCACTCCTTCGCTGAAAGGCTTTTGCGCGCTCGCCTCGATTGGCGGCAAGGTATCGCCGGTCATCGATTGAACTTCCAAAACCATCATCTCTTCGAAGTCGTCGGCCGGCACGACGCGGCGTTGCTTCAGATCGATCAACCGCACATCGTAACTGGTGTTGGAGGAACTCTGCATTTTCGGATCGGTGGGTTTCACATCGAGCCGGTACGAATGATAAACGACCAGAATGATATGCACCTTTTCCGTGCTCAGCGAACCGAACATCCTCGGCGTTACCGTCAAAGTCCAACCGGATGGGTGGTGAAAAACATCGGCATAATCCTCTACCGACACGTAAAACATGAGACTCTTGTCCAGATTGTCGTTCAATTTCGTTTGTATTTCCCGTCCATCGGGCGAAGTCAGCAAGACCATTTCTCTCAGATGGGCGGAGGTCAGCTTCGCTTGTTCGGCATAGGGCAAAAACTCCTCGCTCCAATTGACGATCAACTGAAAGGCATGCACTCCGCGATGAAAGGGACCGATCGTATACGGTCCCGAAATCGCCGACGTTTCACCGTATGACAGCAGGTAATCCGCCAGAAAGTCGGTGAATTGCTTGCTCATGTCCGCAGCCTGCCGAATGCGTTTATAAAAACCGAAATTGCCGGCCCATTTTTCCAAGTAACTTTCAGCTTCCGGATTGTCGCTTTTGAGCAAGGCAATCACATTCAGGGCAAAATCCGGCCGCTGCAATTTACCGAACCGGTTCAGATAGTCGCTTTGTACTTCATCACGGGCGTAACGAAATCGCTGATCGTCCATGACAAAATTTTCGTTGAAACCATAAAGATCCTGTTTGAAAGCTTGATAATTGCCCGGACGGCTTTGCGCGAATTTTTCCTTGGCCCACTCGTGCGCGTCCAACCAAAGGGATTTTTCTATAATTTCATTGAATTCCGCAGCGGCTTTCCGACCGAAATTATTGCCGACCTTGAGCACAACGGATTGAAGGTAGCTATCCGGAACACGCCGTTGGGGATAATTGACACGATTGAGACCATTGGGATAAATGTTGCCGTCCGACAACAGAATCGTGACCATCACCCGGGGCTTGTTGCTTGGCGTTTCGGCAAGTTTTTTATAATTCTCGTCGATGTATTCGATGCTGGAATTGATGTCCGTGGATTGTCCGTCCCGCACGGCGAGCACCGCATCGATTTTCTCGTCCAGATCAAAGACTCGTTGTTCGCTATCCAGGGTGATCCATTCGAATGGCCGGCCGGTGATCTGCTCGGGCGCGCCGCTGAAGGTGAGAATCTGAAGCCGCGGCAACTCACCGACAAACCGTTCCAACTCTTTGCCGTTCCAATAGATGAGCCGCGAAATCTGTTTGAGAGTCTCGCGTTCGTAATTATAGGGATCGCTATCGGCACGGGGCATGCTCCCCGATCGATCGGCCAGAATGAGAAAATAGGGAATGGCCGTTTGTCCACCCACCTCACATTCATAAGATGGATCGGCCGGATATTCCTTGTTTTCACTTTTCCAAAAGTGGCTTATCAACAGCCACGAAGAGGCAACTATTCCGATGAGAATTATGGTTATGCCCGATTCAATCAGGAAATTTCGTTTGTCTGTTTTCATTCCAAAACCGGCGTACGTTACCTCTCAATAATCAAGAAGCGTTTTCCAGCAGATTGTAATTAATTCCCCAATGTCCACAGCGTATAACACATTTTCTCCGGATAATATAGTCTATACGCTGTTTTACTAAACTAATGCATTAATATATTAACATGCGATCTTACCTTACGCATAGCTGACAAAAAAGTAAATTAAGTATATTTTAATATGCGACTTTGGTCATCACCATCGCGGAAACAACGGGAACGTTTTCCATCCGAATTCGTCGTTCTTTTTGCGTTTCGGCGCCCTACTTCGCCAAAACTTCGTCGGCTATCCAAAAAGCGGGGGGCCGCCCGGAAAACAACTTGCGCTTAAGTTAATGGTGGTTCAACATTCATGCACACCGAGCGTCGAACAAGGAGAACCGACAAAAGCGGCCGTCGCTTGATCATCACGCCGGGACAATGAGCACGAAAAGCACAAAAACGAACGCGCTGACCGAACTGCTGGCCACCCTCGCCGCCCGCGAAGATACGCCGGTGCCGCAGGGGCGCCTTTCCCGCATGACGCGCATGGTCGCGACTTCCATGGGAGCCGGGCTGAGCGCCGTTTCCGGACGTTTGCGGGGACGCGGCAGCGGCGGACTGGATTCCATCGACATCGACCGGATCAAGAAACTGGTCGCGAACCTGGGCGAACTCAAGGGCCTGGCCATGAAAATGGGCCAGATCATGAGTTACATCGACGACACCCTGTCGCCGGAAACCCGCGAGTTGCTCGCTCTCCTGCAAACCCAGTCCCAGCCTTCCAGTTGGGAGACGGTCAGCCGGACCCTGCGCGAAAACCTTCCCGAAAAGGCGGAGGAACTGCTGGTGGGCATGGATCGTCCGCCGGTGTCCGTGGCGTCCATCGGGCAGGTTCACCACGCGCGTCTGGCGGACGGACGGGAACTCGCCGTCAAGATCCTGCACCCCGGCGTGCGCGAAGCCCTGGTTGCGGATTTCAGCACCGCGAAAATCGGCCCGGTGGTGGCGCGGCTCATGTTGCCGGGCGGCGTGGAAACGATGAAGGGGTTTATCGACGAGATGCGCGAACGGATGCTCGAGGAGTGCGATTACACGCTGGAAGCGAAGTGGCAGACGCGTTTCGGCAAGCTCTACGCCGACGATAGCCGCGTGATCGTCCCACGGGTCTGGGAGAAGTTCTCCACCTCCGCCGTACTGGCGACCGACTGGGAGGAAGGTCTTTCCTTCGAGGATTTCCTGGCGTCCGATCCGTCGCCGGAATTACGCAACGCGATGGGCCGCACGCTGTTTGACGTCTACTTCGGCACCCTGTACCGCCACGGAATTTTCCACGCCGATCCGCACCCGGGCAACTACGCCTTTCGCGACGACGGCACGCTGGTGCTTTACGATTTCGGCTGTATGCGCGAGTTCGACAAACAAAGCGTGCGGGCGCTGGCCGAGCTGGCGCACGCGGTCGCGGACGATCGCGAGGCGGCCGTCCGGCAGGCGTTCACCCGTATCGGCGGACAGATCCCGGACGATCCGGCGTCCTACAAGCACGTGCGCGAACTGTTGCGGGGATTTTTCCGTCCGTTGTTGACGCCGGGCGTGCAGCGGATCGACGCGGGCGTCAATCTGGCGATGGGCGAGGTCATCCGCGACAAGCGCATGCTCATGCGCCTGAAATTGCCCGGCAAGCTGATGTTCCTGTTCCGCATCCGCTTCGGGCTGTACGCCGTCCTGGCGCGCCTCGGCTCGCAATGCGACTGGGCGGCAATGGAACGCGCCCTCGCCGATCAAGCCTTGTGAGGATTGTTCCGGGAAGTAGATATTTAATGACCGGGGTCGATTTTGGTGTATGGTTTATTCGTGCACGGGAGGGTGAACCATGAAAAAACGGCCTGCGATCTTTTTGTTTTTCCTGCTTTCAATCGTTGCCTTAATCGTCGCCGGACCTGTATGCGACCAAGGCGGTGACGACGATGACGACGTCAATGACGACGACGATACCGAAGACGACGACGCCGTCGATGATGACAATGACGACGATACCGACGATGACGATAACGATACCTTGGATGATGACGACGACGTCAACCCGACTGTGGACTGGTGTGGGATCATCGGACCGACGGAGCTTGTCACCGAGGTGAACGAGGCTTCCGAGATGATTTTCGGGCGCATCGAAATCACCGGGGTCACCGGCAACGGTTCGCCTCAGCCATACGTGACCGTCGAACTCGGATACGCGCAACTCGGCCTGGATCCGAACAATTGGACCGTGATGGGCTTCAACGAAGACCACTACGGCAGCGGCACCGACGAATACGGAGCCCGGCTGCTCATCGGCCAGCCCCAGGACCCGAACATGGGCAATACCTATAACTTCGTCATGCGCGTGAGCACCGGCAACGATGATGGCGACGATCAGTGGACCTACTGCGACACCGGTCTGGGCTCGGCCGACGGCTTCGACGAAATGGACATGGGGCGGATCTTCGTCGATCACGGCGACGTCGACTGGTGCGAAACCACCTCCCCGGAAAGCGTTGACTTGAACGTCGGCGAGTATTCGGAAGCGATCTTGGGTCAGGCGCAAATAGACGGATTCGCCAACCCGGACGACCTTTGGGTGGAGCTGGGTTACGGGCCTCAGGGGGTGGATCCCCGAACCTGGCCGGACCTGTTCCATTGGGGTCCCGCGGGGGTCTATGGAACGGCGGGCGACGATATCCTCTTTTCCGATTTCCTTTACGCCAACGAAGCCGGTAACTACAGCTTTGTTTTTGTCGTGGCCCCGGAGCCCATGTTATACACCTATTGCGATTTGTCCCCGGGCACGAGCGACGGATTCTCGGTCGACGATCTGGGCGAGATGACCGTATCCGACAAATAGCGCACCTGCCTATCTTGGAACGCGCGCGTTGTTGATGCACCACGGCATTCTGCCAAGTGATCACTTTCACGGAGAAAAAAAGACTCACCGGGCGAGGTGGTTCACGCTGACAACGATTCGGGTCGGCCTACGATTCGTCTTGCGCGTTCAGCGAGGCCGCCAGTTCGCGAATTTGTCGGATATTCTGCGCATCGATGTTCAGGAACTCGAGGAACTCCCGATGTCGCTCCGGCGCTTGTCGCTCGAACGCCGCATGCCAGCGCAGCATGTCCTCGCGACTGAAACCGGCGGCGGTGAGAATCTCGACCCAGCTCTCCTTCGAAAGCGGCTTGTCGTAACTCGCGTCGCCTTTCTTGAGAATCCCGAGGATGAACCGCTGCTGCTCGCGGAGCCGCTCGATTTCTCCGTTAAGCTCCGCGAGGCGGTTGGCGAGAACCTGTGTAAGCGACGACTTGGACGCATCGAGAATCCCGGCAATTTCCTTCAAGGGAAGTCCGGTTTGGCGATAATCGCATATCTGTTGCAGCCGGGCGCAATCCTCGTCGGTGAAAACCCGGTAATTGTTCGCCTTCCGGCCGTTCGGCGAAAGCAATCCGATCGAGTCGTAATACAGCAGCGTGCTGCGCGACAATCCGAACCGTTTGCCCAGGGCGCCGATGGTCCATTGTCCTTTTTTCATCGGTTCTCCGCGAAAAATTCACTCCGCATAAGCATGGCGCCGTTTTGGCAGTAGTGGTCGAGCGCCGCGTGGAGATAACCCATCACCAGGTCGATGTGGGGCGCAACGACGGCCTCGAGCAACGCCTGGCCGGATTCGCTCAGCGCCGTGTATGTCCGCCGCCATTTCAGCAACGTGCCGCCCTGGGTTTCCTCCCCGCAGATATCGAGCTTCTCGATGAACTGGCCCGGATACTGAATCGAAAACTGGATCAAGCAGTTCTCCGGCTCGTATCGCGTCACCGTCCAGATCGCCTCGCCCCCGCGTTCGGGATTGTTCGTCGTAAAAACACAGTTATTCTCAGCGACGCCCGATGCGGAATACAAGACCTCGCATTCCCAGCCGTCAATCCAATCGTACTCCCGCACGGGACACAATAGCGGAAAAACTACCGTCGCGGGTGCGGCAATCCGGGTTTCGAAATAGAGGACTGTCCGGCGCTCGTTCATTGTCTCCATCATCATGCACCTTTCGGTTGTGGCTTCGTTTTCGAAAAGGAGCCTAAACTATGAAGTTATAGACAGGTCAAGGATTGTTTTTTCCCGAGCAGCCGGACGCGACCGGCGGTGAATGCGTCCGCCGCCCTGGTGGAGCTTGAAGAAAAATTGGGCGTTTTTGCCCGGCGCTCACGCCGCCCTGCTGTTCGGTTTGCCGTCGCCCGCTCCGTCCACTTCGGCGCCCTATTTATGGATTAGGGCCTCCCGCTTCGCACGTGATCTCGTGAATGACCTGGCCGTTCACGGTGACGGTGCCGCCGTTGATCGCCGCACTTCCGTTGCAGTCGAAGGCCGAAGTGGGAGCGATGACGTCGATCGTTCCGTCGTTGATGTAGATGTTGCCGTTCGAATCGAACGCATCCGTGTCGCCACTTCCGACCTGGACGTAGACAGTCCCGCCGTTGACCTCGATCACGATGCTGTAGGCTGAACTTTTTTCCGTTGCGTTGATGCCGTCATCGGATGCGTAGACGTCGATGTCCCCGTCGTTGAGTTGGATGTAGGTCGCTTCGATCCCCTCGGTGCTCGTGGCGATATCGATGGTCCCGCCGTCGATCTGGACATAACTGGTTCCCCGGATGCCGTCATCCGCCGCGGAAATGTTCAACGTTCCGCCCGCGATATAGATGAAGCCGACGGAATCGTCTTCGTCGTACTCGCTGTGCAGCGCGTCCTTGCCGCTATCGATGGTCAACTCACCGCCGCCGATGCGGATGGAGTCGTTGGCTTCGAGGCTGTCCAAGGCCGAGGTAATGGTCAGAGAACCGCCCGTGATCTTCAGATCATCCTTGGAGGTGACGCCGTTTCCTTCGGTCGAAACGATCTCCAGGCTCCCGGTTCCGTTCAGCGTCAGGTCTTCCTTGCAGAAGATCACCGCATCCAGGTTCGTGTCACCGTCCGCCTCATAGGTCCCGGAGACTTTCATGGTGTTGTCACCGTCTGTCGTCGTGACGAAGACCTTGTCCGCCGACTTGACGTACACCACCGGCGAGTCTTCGTTCGTCACGGACACGCCATCCAACACCAACTGCACTTTCGCCTCGTCGTCCGCGTCCACAACGACCGTAACGTTCGTCGCGCTACCGCTGATGACGTAGATGCCTTCCTCGGTGATGGACACGTCTTCGCCGCTGCTGAGCACGATGTACTCGGCTTCGGACAAATCGGGGGTCTGTTCCAGGTCCCGGTCCGTGAACATATCATCGTCGAAATTATCGTCGTCATCGTCGCCGCCGCCATAACCGTCGCTGCCGTCATCATCATAGACGCCGTAATCATCGTCGCCGTTCCCGCAGGAAAAAATGACGGATATGAACAACAGCACAGACAAAAGGATTGGGAGGATGCGGGCAATTTTTTTCATAACAAGCTCCTTTTTGCCCCGGCGCCCAAGATGTCAAATTCCACGTTCAGTGACGATTTCATCCGATGAAAAGCCCAGACGCGATCCGGGCTTCGGCAAAGAACGTTGCCCGGTTCAATGCGGAGGAGGACCACCTTCGCACGTGATCTCGTGAATGACCTGGCCGTTCACCCGGACGGTGCCGCCGTTGATCGCCGCATTTCCGTTGCAATCGAACGCCGAAAAGGGGGCGATGACGTCGGTCGTGCCGCCGTTGATGTAGATGTCGCCGTTGGAATCGAACCCATCCGTGTCGCCGGGGCCGACCTGGACGTAGATGGTCCCGCCGTTGACCTCGATCATCAGGCTGTAGGCCGAACTTTTTTCCGTTGCGTTGATGCCGTCATCGGATGCGTAGACGTCGATGTCCCCGTCGTTGAGTTGGATGTAGGTCGCTTCGATCCCCTCGGT
>Ga0116164_10000257_pt1 | contig 50354 bp, 45 predicted proteins | sample AD_UKC109_MetaG_FD_89888 | JGI IMG/M metagenome (GOLD analysis project Ga0116164, IMG submission 89888) | Active sludge microbial communities of municipal wastewater-treating anaerobic digesters from Hong Kong - AD_UKC109_MetaG | ecosystem: Engineered > Bioreactor > Anaerobic > Digestate... | reverse complement strand
TTGTTCATGGCGAATGGGTTGCCTCCTGTCAGTTGTTATTGCAAATTAACTGTATCACAGGTGCTTCCCATTCGCTACTCTTTTTTTCCTCCTCCCTTTTGTAACACATCAATTGTAATCCTATAACACAAACGCCGCAAATTGCAAAAAAATACTTGCAAAAGGGGCAGGGGTATGGTATAATGGCTCAATGTTGAAGGGGGAGGCGTTCTCCCGGGAAGTCGGATTCAAGACGAAAACCATCCCGAAAAAACGCTCAAACATTGCAAATGATGAAAGGGAGTCAAATATAATGGCAAACATCAAGTCCGCCCAAAAGAGAGTTGTGTCCAACCAGAAGAAAGCCGTCGTTAACAAGGCGGCCAAGTCGGCACTGAAAACCGAAATTAAAAAGGGCAAGCTCGCGATTGAAAGCGGCGCTGCAGATATGGACGTCACAGTTAAGAACACCATCAAAGCCGTCGACAAAGCCGCGGCAAAAGGCCTTATTGCCAAGAACACCGCCGCCCGCCGCAAGAGCGCGTTGATGAAAAAGGAAAACGCTGCAAAAGCTGCAACCAAGTAATCGGGCGGGATTTAGTTGAACAAAAAACAGACGGCTTTCGGCCGTCTGTTTTTATATTCGTATCAAATTTAAAGAACTTTGGCAAGGAAGTTTTTTAAACGGGGATTCTTGGGATTTGTAAAGAATTCATTCGGCGGGGCCTGTTCGAGTATTTCACCGCCGTCCATAAACAGGACGCGGGTGCCGACCTCACGCGCAAAACCCATCTCGTGGGTCACGACGATCATTGTCATGCCGTCTTCGGCCAGTTCGCGCATGACCTCAAGCACCTCGCCGACCATCTCCGGGTCAAGCGCCGAGGTGGGTTCGTCGAACAGCATCACTTCGGGATTCATCGCCAGTGCCCGCACAATGGCAATACGCTGCTTCTGACCGCCCGAGAGCATGGAGGGGTAGTCGTTTGCTTTTTCGCTCAAACCAACGCGAGCGAGCAGCCGTTGGGCATTCTCTTTGGCTTCGGCCTTCGTTTGGATTTTAAGCTTGACGGGCGCCAACGTAATGTTGTCGAGAATGGTCAGGTGAGGGAAGAGGTTGAAATGCTGAAAAACCATACCCATCTTCTGACGCAGTTTGTTGATCTCACGGGAGGTATAAATCAGTTTTTCGCCTTTGTAAAAGATTTCGCCGGAAGTCGGTTCCTCCAGCATATTCAGGCAGCGCAGAAAAGTTGATTTCCCCGAACCGGACGGTCCGATCACGACGACTTTCTCACCGGCTTTGATCGTCTCGGTAATGTTGTTCAATACGAGATTGTCACCGAATTTTTTCGAGAGATTCCTAACGTCGATCACTTCTGGCCAACCTCCTTTCAAGGGCTCTCAGGCCTAAAGTCAGAATCCAAACGACTATAAAATAGATCACGGCCACGATAATCAGCGCAAAAAACGGCTCGTAAGTACGGCTGCGGACGATATCGCCCGCTTTTGTGAGGTCGATGATCGGAATATAACCGGCGATGGAGGTCTCTTTAATGACCGTAATAAACTCATTGCCGAGCGCCGGCAGGATGTTTTTCACGGCTTGGGGTAAAATGATGTGGAGCATTGTCTGGAGTCTTGTCAGCCCTAAAGAGCGTCCGGCTTCCATCTGTCCGCGGTCGACTGCCATAATGCCTGCGCGCACGATCTCAGCGACATAAGCGCCGGAATTGATACCGAACGCGAGTACCGCCACAACGATGGTGCTTTCCACGTTTTTTAAAATGATGTAATACATAATCATCAGCTGAACGACGACCGGCGTACCGCGGATGATCGCAATATAGACCGTAAAAATTTTATTCAGCCATTTGATTTTGGAGTGTTTTTCGGTGGCGTTTACTTTGACAACGGCTACGATAACACCGATGATAATTCCCAGTATAACCGCCAGTGCGGCGATTTTAAGGGTGTTACCGAGACCGTTGATAAAGAATTTGTAGCGGTCATCGGTGATAAAAGTCTTTTCGAAATTGCGGACCATGTTTGCCGCCCATTCGGCGACGTCCGTGTTCCACCACTCGGTCAGACGCTGTATTAAATTGGCCGGAATGGCTGCATACATATACTTCACTCTTTCTGATACGACCGGCAGGAGGGATTATCTCCCTCCTGCCGATCGTACATTTAGGTGGGGTTGTTAAGCAGCGAATAAACCGCTGCTCTCAAGATACAGATTATGCCGCAGAATCCGCGGAATACTGGATCATCCAATTGGCGATGGAACCGTTGTTGATGAGTTCGGTGAGGACTTCGTCGACAAGCGCTTTCAGCGCGGTGTTTTCTTTTGCGATGGCGATGGCGTAGTTCTCTGCATCAAAGGTGCCGTCGGCATAATTCAACGGGATGGCCTTCAGACCTTCGTTGGAGTTGACGATGTTCATTGCGGTATCCTTGTCGATGACAACGGCGTCGATCTTGCCGTTTTTGAGATCAACAGTCGCTTCCAGTGCGTTCTTATACTGAATAAGCGAAGCGCCGGAATCCTTCAGACAACCGTTGGCGATAGCGTCGTCGATGGCATAGTCACCGGTTGTGGACAGCTGGACACCGATTTTGGCGCCGGCCAGGGTCTCAAAGTTGGTGGTGATGGTATCATCGGCGAGCAGAACGATGTACTGCTGGGTCTGGACATATTCGACCGAGAAGTTGACGGACTCTTTGCGCTCATCGGTGACCGAGAAGCCGGAGATGCCCAGATCGCATTTGCCCTCTTTGACGGCGGCGATGATGTTGTTGAATTCGACGTCGCTGACTTTCAGCTCGACGCCCAGTTTGGCGGCGATGGCCTTTGCGATTTCGATGTCAACGCCGGTGATTTCCGTGCCGCTGTAATATTCATACGGTGCGAATGCGGCATTGGTGTAGACCGTAAGATAGCCCTTAGCCTTAATCGCATCGATTTCAGTCAGGGCGATTTCTTCGGAGCTGACTGCGGAGCTTTCTTCGGAACTGACGGCAGAACCGGCTTCGGAACTTTCTTCGCTTACGACAGAAGAAGCTTCAGAGGACTCGGGAACGCTGCTTTCAACCGAGTCAACAGAGCTGGTTTCGGAAGGGGTGGATTCGACAGAAGACGGGGTAGATGTAACCGACGAGGCCTCGGAAGAAGTTCCGGTGCCTGCACAACCCGCGAAACCGATGGTCGCGAGAATGAGGGTCAAAAAGATTGCGAGAAACTTTTTCATGATGTAATTTCCTTTCGAAATTCGTGCAGATTTTGCCGTTGTCTTGCGGCAAACTTCATCGATAGGCGATGATGAAGGTAGTTTACACTATTTTGAATAAAAATGCAATAGCTTTTGAATAAAAATTCGAATATAACTACAAATATACTATTTTAAGCATATAAATCCAATGTAAAACTTATAAATATACATTTCAAGGGGCGCGAAAGCGTATAAATTTACATTATCGTTGCGCTTGACATATCCGGCAGGAATTATATAATAAATGTAACCGTAAAACGGTAAGGAGATTTATCGAAATGAGTTTTGTATTATCATGCTTTGCGGATGAGATCGACAGCGATCTCTCGGTACAGATTCGGGAGATGAAACGAAACGGCATCGGGCATCTGGAATTGAGGGGTGTTGACGGTAAAAATGTCGCCGATCTCACCGGGCCGGAACTGCGCGAGATCAAAAAGCGTCTGGATATCGCAGATATTCGGGTGTCTGCCATCGGTTCGCCGATCGGGAAAATCGGAATCAACGACGATTTTACACCGCACATGGCGGCTTTTGAGCGGATGCTTGAAGCCGCAAAGATTATGGGCGCGCGTTATATCCGGATTTTCAGTTTCTATATGCCCAAAGGGGAAGACCCGCAAAAATACCTTGAACCCGTCTGTGAACGGCTGGAACAGTTCAAGCGGAAGGCAAAACCGTTGAATCTGGTGCTGCTGCATGAAAACGAAAAGGGGATTTTCGGAGACATCGCTCCGCGGTGCAGACAGCTGATGGACCGTCTGAGCGACGAGAATTTCAAGATGACCTTCGACCCGGCCAACTTCGTACAGTGCGGCCAGCCGGTCATGGAGGCGTACCGGCTGCTCGTTGATTTCGTCGAATACGTCCATATCAAAGACGCCAAATTCTCCGACGGAAGTGTTGTTCCGGCGGGATACGGCGACGGCGAAATCGAAGTTTTGCTTAAAACGCTTTATGAGAAAAGCTATGACGGCTTTTTGTCGCTGGAGCCGCATCTGGGAGAATTCAAAGGCTTTTCCGCATTGGAACAGGACGATAAGAAACTGAGCTTTGACAGTAGCATGAACGCCGCCGGGCGTTTCGAACTCGCGGTCAATTGCCTCAGAGACGTGTTGAAAAAAGTAGAAGCGTAAGGAAGTATCAATTCATGGAAAAGAAGATCAAACTCTGCGTAACGGGCTATGGCAACATCGGAACCTTACACTGCAAACGCATCACCGACGGCGTCACACGCGGCGTCGAACTTGTCGCGATCTGCGACAACAATCCCGCAAAAATTGAAGCCGCGCGCAAGCTGTACGGCGAGAGCGTAAAATACTTCGACAGCGCCGAACAGGCCATCGCCTCAGGGGTCTGTGACAGTATGCTGGTGGCTACGCCGCATTATGCCCACCCCGAAATTACGATCAAAGCGCTCGAAGGCGGTTTGAACGTGTTGTGCGAAAAGCCGATCGGCGTTTATACCTCCGCAGTGCGGAAGATGAACGAGGCGGCGCAAAAGAGCGGCAAGGTGTTCGGTATCATGTATAACCAGCGCACCAATCCGCTGTATCAAAAATTGCGTAAAATGATCATGGACGGCGAACTCGGGGAGATCCGCCGCGTGATTTGGATCATCACCAATTGGTACCGCTCCCAGAGCTATTACGATTCGGGCGGATGGCGTGCGACATGGGCAGGAGAGGGCGGCGGCGTGCTGCTCAATCAAGACCCGCATCAGCTCGATCTTTGGCAATGGCTTTGCGGGATGCCCAAACGCATTCATGCACACGCCTATAACGGCAGACACCGCAATATCGAGGTGGAAAATGACGTGACGGCGTTTGCGGAATACGAAAACGGTGCGACCGGTCTGTTCGTGACCTCGACTTTCGAGACCCCGGGCACCAACCGACTCGAAATTTCAGCAGATAACGGCAAGGTCGTCTTGGAAAACGACAAGCTGATTTTTACGAAAAACAAGGTCAGCGAGACCGAATGGAATCAGACCTGCAAAACCGGTTTCGGCGAACCGGAACATGAGGTGATCGAGATCACGGCGCCCGAGGTTGAGGAGTGCCATCTAGGACACGCCGGTATCCTGACCGATTTCGCATCGGCGATTTTGAATGGTACGCCGCTATTGGCACCGGGCATCGAGGGCATCAGAGGTCTTTCCATTTCAAATTCGATTCATCTGTCGGCATGGACGGGTGAGTGGGTCGAACCGGAGCATATCGACGAAAAACGCTTTGAGATGCTGCTTGCGGAGAAGATCAATGATTCGACCGTAACCAAAGACAGCAGCGGCGTCACCCTGAACGCCGAAGGAACTTTTTAATAAGTAGGGAATGGTCTTGACCATTCCGAATGAAAAAAGATACAAAAATTCGTCCGCCGAAAGCAGTTTCGGCGGGCGAATTTTTAGTATTTAATCATTCTTTTTCTTTGCTCTCTTTCAATGCTGCCATATAACCTGCGGCGATGATGCCTGTCGGTAATGCAATAATTGCAATTCCGATAAATGAAGATAACATGCTGACGATTTTTCCAAATGCACTGATGGGATAAATATCTCCATAACCGACGGTTGTCAATGTCACAACTGCCCAATATACAGCATCGAAAAAAGTGTTAAAACTCTGTGGTTCTACTGAAAACATTACTAAAGCACAAATAATAATATATCCAACTGCCAAACCGGCGACGGTGCAAAGCGGTTTCTTTTCATTATGTATTACTTTTTTAATGATCTCAAAACTTTTAGAATACCTCAGTACCTTCAATGACCGGAACACTTTCAAGGATTTTGCGAGACGGAGTAATCTGAATAATTTGAATCCGGAACCCAGAATGGTGAGCGAGGGTAGAATTGAGAGTAAATCAATAACAGCAAATGGAGTAATGGGATAATATATAAAAGCATATTTTCCATGCTTTATGAATTTTAAATCAGCTGTTCCCCATCGAAGCAGATAGTCAATAATAAAAATCACAACAGTGATTCGGTCAATCCAGATAAAAATATTGTATGTTTCATGAAAACAGAGTGGTAAGATACTCGCGACGATGGCAATCAACATAAAAGCATCGTAAATGCTGCTTATCTTATCATTTTCACCTGCAACTTCGATGATTTCAAATATCCTCTTGCGCATATCTTTCACCCTTTGCCCATTTTTTTACATGATATCATATATTCTGATAAAAAGGAAGCGCCCGCCTAAACGGCGGGCGGATTATACTTAAATATTATTACTCATCCTGCGCAGCGGGATTGGTCAGATTCGGTTCCTGAAGCCCCTCCGGTTTTTCAGGGGTTTCGTAAACAGCATTATAGATGCGCTTGACATGTTTTCCGCCCGGAAGCATCACAAGGAACACCGCCGCTAAATTGGTCATATACCCGATCATGATGATTGCCCGAGCCGAGAAATAGTCGCCGAGTGCGCCGGAGACGAGCTGCCCCACGATCATGCCGAACGAAAGCAGCATCTGAAACGATCCGTTGAACCGGCCTCGGTAGTCGTTTGGAATATAACTCTGAGTCGCCGAGATGCGGATGTTGAACGAGGTGACCGACAGCAGGCCGGACAGAAACATTAACGCGATCATCACTCCGACCGGCGTGAACAGATAACCGCCCTCGAGCACACAGGTCGTGATATAGACCGTCAGGGCGATGGCGAATTTCCGCTTTGGCGGCAGCTTCATCTTGTAGTGGAGGAATCCACCCACCAGCCGTCCCATTAGGTTTGCACCCATCACAAAAGTGTAGGCCATAACGTCCAGCCCGGGCGTGGTCTTAAAATAGGGCAGGGCAAGCGCACCGGTGGAATAGGAGAGGTTTGCGATCAGAAAATAGGCGGTGATGACCAAAAGCCCTTTTTCCGAACGTATGTAATCAACGCCGGCTTTGAATTCATTAAAATAATATTTCGCGGTGAATTTCTGCGTACGGTGCTGAACATGTGTTTCGGGGGCCTTGATGAATACCTCCATAATGGCTGCAATCAAAAAGGTGGCGGCGTTGAACAAAAACAGCGGCGCGATATTGCCGAGTTTCTGGTAGGCAAATGCGGCTACCGGCACCATGACTGCGGCAAGCGGGTAGATGATGCTCGAAATCGAATAGGCCTTGGAGTAGTGTTCTTTTCCGATCAACTTGGGGTACAAGCTGTCGTAAGCGGTCTGATAGACACTGTCGATGGAACCGATTAAAACGGCCAGCGCCAAAAACGGCCAGAAGCTGAAGATGTTAAAATGCAGCAGGAAAAACAGCCCCAAATACAGAGCTGCCGACAAGAAGTCGAGTGTATAGATGACCTTGGCACGCGGGAAATTGTCCAAATACGGGCCGGCCACCATCGGCATGATGATTTTCGGCAGGTTGTAGGCCACCATGAACAGCGAGTATAAAAAGATCGATTGGGTGTAGTCCAGCACCAACAGACCGATGGCAAAGCCGCTGATGGCGTTGCCCAGCATCGAGATCACCGTTCCGACAGTGATGATCGTAAAGTTTTTATTCCAGAGCTTTGAAGTGCTCAATCTTTAACATCCTTTATGCTTTATTAATGCGCTTCTTACACTCGTCAGCTCCCAGCACCTGCATAATGGTATACAGATCGGGGGTCTGACTGCGGTTTGTAATGGCAATTCGGATCATCGCCGCCACGTCGGAGAGCGGGCCTTTATAGGCGTCCGGATTGGCTTTGTAGAGTTTGGTGTCGGAGGCATAGCCGATCTTGTCAGCGACCTGCTTGACTTTGGAGAACCAAATATCGCGGTCATCCGTATCATCAAACAATAAGGCATATGCGGCAAGCGCAGCCTTAAAGTCGTCGGCGGAAAGCGTTCCGAGGTCATAGCCGTCCTTGATATCGGCATAAAAGTCCTCATTGATGAAATAGCCGAAATAACTGCGTACCATGCTCCAGTTGGCGATGTCCTTGCGGGGTTTGGGCACTTCTCGGTCAATATTAAAAATTTCGCGCCAATGCTTCGGGTCGCTTCCGGCGATTTCCGCCATCTCGGGATTGAATAGCTTGGCCCAGGCGAGATAACGCGAGAGCACTTTCTCGGCGGAAAGCAGCGATATGTAATTCTTACACACGTCGTCGAGCTTGTTCCGATCGAACACCGCGCCTGAAACCGACATATTCTTGGCGCTGAATTTATAATCGTCAATCGGTGATTTGGGGTTGGCGCGCCGCCAGTCCTCAAAGCCGGAATTGGCGATTGTGTTCAGATATTCGAGCACGGCGTCTTTGTCATAGCCCATCTCGTGGTAAAAAATCAAACCGAACTCGGGGTCTTTGCGCTTGGAGAGCTTGCGCTTATTTCCGTCGTCGATGATGCTGAGCGGTGCGACATGGGTATAGCGGGGTTGTTTATAACCGAGCGCACGGAACATTTCAACGTGGATCGGTGCAGAAGCGATCCACTCATCACCGCGCACCACATCGGTCACCCGCATAAAGTGGTCGTCGACCGCGTGGGCAAAGTGGTAGGTCGGGATACCGTCGGATTTGAGCAGCACCACATCCATGATATTCTGCGGAAATTCCATCGTTCCGCGAATGTTGTCGGTGATGCGGTCGACCTTTTTGGCATCTCCGCTGCTGCGCAGACGGATGACATAATCTTTGCCCTCGGCGAGATTCTTTTCGACTTCTTCGAGCGTCAGATTGCGGCACTCAGCCCACTCGCCGAAATAACCCGGCGCGGGTACGTTCGCTGCCTTCTGCTTTTCGCGAATGACATTGAGCTCTTCGGCGGAGCAGAAGCACGGATAAGCCAGTCCCTGCTCAATCAGCCATTTGGCACAGGACTGATAGAGAGCCTTGCGTTTGCTCTGGGTGTAGGGGCCGTAATCCCCTTTTTCTTCGCCGTTAAGCGAGGGTCCTTCATCAAAGAAAATTCCGAATTCACCCAGCATTTTCACGATTTTAGCGACGCCGTCTTTCACCGTGCGTTTGGCGTCGGTGTCCTCGATGCGCAAAAAACAGACACCGCCGCTCTGGTGCGCAAGCCGCAGATCGACATTGCAGGTAAAAACGTTGCCGAGATGCGGCAAGCCGGTCGGACTGGGCGCAAACCGGGTTACTTTAGCCCCCTCGGGCAGCGTACGCAGGGGATATTGATTTTCCCAAACGGATAAGTCGCTGTTGACGTTGGGCATAACTAAATCCGCGAGTTTTTGATAATCCATTCGAATAACCGTCCTTTGCTGTTTATTGAGCCGTTTGACTCAGATCCATCCGCATGATGATATTCAGCGATAAAATCAGATCTTTGGTGTTGACCGAGGCGTAACCGCTGTGTTCAACCAACAGGGCACGCGCTCCCTGAGACTTGGCATAGCCGTATAAATATCCCTGACGCGTGCCGTATTCCTCGCTGACGTGCGCAAGGCCTAGATTTGCCGCAAACGCACGCCCGAGTTCGGCGTCGCCGTAAGATTCGTCATACCAGCCGTGAAAATCGATGAAGACGTCGGGGGAGAGTTCTTTCATCAGATTTCGGAGAGCAACCGTTTCCTGGGCTTTGAATTGCCCCTTGAGAAAATCGCGATTCATATCGATACCCTGGGACTGCCCACGCCCGAATTTTTCTCCGCCGTTGCGGTTCATGACGCCGTCGGGATTGACCATCGGCACGATGAACAATTCCGCATCCTCGAGATATTGGGGCTTGAGGCAATAGAAAAATGCGATCTGATAGGCCTGTTCGGCCAGATAAGCGCCGTCGCAGGAGGCCTCGCCCTCATAACCGTGAATCGCAAAGGTCAGCATGACTTTTTTGGTCGGCTCACGGTTTGGATTTTTGATATGATAATAGTAGAGCGGACGGCCCAGAACGCTTTCGCCGTATTGAATCAATTCCGGAACAATCGTATTCTCATCGCCGAACGAGGTGAAATAATCATCCAAGTTCTCGATCTCGGAGTAGAGCGTTTTTGTCAGCTCCAGCAGCGACTCATGCGGTGTGAAACGGCCTGCAACGGCGTAGACATCCTTTTCCTCGGTGGTGAATAAAAATATCTCGTCGGTCGTGTAGCCCTGATCGATCAGCGCTTCAACGTCGCTGTAGGTGAATCCCAGTGAGAGCATCATCTGCCGGGTTTCCCGGGTATAAATACCATCGAATCCCACCGTTTCCGGAATACCGAGTTCGGCGAAGAAATCCAATGGGACGGAGGAAATCTCCGAAGAGGGATGTGCATTCGCTGCAATGGAACTGGGAGCGGTGGTATCCGCACAGGCACAGCAAAAAAGTAGACAGGCCAGCAGCGGCGCAAGCAGTCGAGTGGATGTCATGTTGTCTATCTCCCGCGTTTTGTTATCTCAAAACCGACGTTTCTCGAAGATCTGGGGCGGCGGTTCAGGACTTATCTTTTGCGCTATCTTGGCCTTTTATGATGACATTCATATAATTATAAGGGATTTCGATGCCGTTTTCGGGGAAAACCCTGAGAATTTCCTTTCTCAGATCGCACAGCATGACGAATCCGGAACCCGGATCGGCCGACCAGATAAATCCGCGCAGTGCTACGCCGGAATCTTTAAATTCGACCACCCGCACGACCACGACCGATGCGTCTGCTTCGATTTCTTGGGGGCTTCTGGCGTCAATGCAGTTGGGGTGTGCGAGCGCAAGTTCCTGCAGTACGGAGACGGCTTTGTCAATATCGGCGGTATAGGCGACATCGACGTCGAGGTAATTGCAGACCCGCGTTTCGCCCAGCATCCGGTTTTCAAGTACGGAGCTGTTAGTCTTGGCGTTGGGTACGATGATCCGGTTATTTTGAAAAGTTTTAAGCACTGTGTGGTGCAGGGTGATGTCCTCCACGATACCGGTCACGTCGATATCCTTGATCGTGATGATGTCCCCAATCACAAACGGTTTAAAAATCGAGATAAACAGACCGTGGACGAGATTTGAAAAAGCCTCCTGCGAAGCCAGGCCGATGATCACTGCCAATACGCCGGAGGTTGCCAGCAGAGAGACAGTCAGCGTCTTCAGGGGGAGAATCTGGAACAATCCGCCTGTGACCGCAATAATATAAACCAGTGCGCGCAGCAGATGTCCCAGCAGCGGGTAGGTATTCTTTTTGCCGCGTTTTTCTTTTTCCTTTAAAATACGGTTGATAATATGCAGTAAGATCCAAGCTGCGATAAAGACGCAGATCCACACCAGCAGCGTCGTAAAGATGCCGCCCTCAAAAGTGGTATTTGTTTTTTCGTTGAAATCCAGAATCCACTGCCAGAAGTCTTTCACGATGGGCGCTCCTTTCTCTGAGATAGGTAAAACAATTTTTAGGTATTATTCCTTTTTTGGATGCGGTATTTGCCGGTGTCCGTGTTGTGTTGCACGGCAATATAGATTACCCAGCCGAGCAGTGCGCCGAGGGTATTGAGCCACAGATCGTCAATGTCGGTGCCTCGTTCAAGCGGGAATTGTGCCAGTTCGATGGCCAGCGAGGTCAATAAGCCGGATAATAGTGCTTTTAAAAACGAGGGTTTTCTCCACAGCAGACAGGCGAAAAAGCCAATGGGGACAAACACCAGGATATTTCCGACGATATTGATCAGAAAGAAATTGATTTTGCCGCGTTCGATGGTCTCGATTTCAACGAGCCGGAATACGTCGAATAATTTCAGATTCAGGCCGCCTCCGCCGGGTCGGTGGACGATCTCAAAACCGGTGGCCGTCAGGGTGATTTCAGACAGCACCGTCTGGGAGACCAATCCCACAAGGAACATCACGAAAATCACCATTAAAATTTCCCGGCACCGGGGACTGATCAGATTGCGTTTTTCCAATTGCTTTACGCGCAGCCAACGCCATAATAGGATGAACGGCAGAGAGATCAGCATATACGGAAGCATGTTCAGGAAATATCCAAATGCTGTAGCCATTGCCGTCCTCCGTGTGTGTTATTGGGGTTTGTAAGATGATTTCAGTGATACTGTGCGGATAAAGATGGGATCGTCTGAGAATTTTGTATCCCGGCAGAAGTATCCCTGCCGCACGAACTGGAACTTGTCACCGGGTTTCGCTTCATTCACACAGGCCTCGGCATATCCGTCGGTGGTGATTGAGGAATTGTGGTTGATCACGGATTGTTCGAGATCGGTGTTGTACTCGGTCTCGAGCAGACGATCCAACAGCCGGCATTTGATCGGGAAAGCGGTCTTGGCATCCACCCAATGGATGGTGCCCTTGACTTTGCGGTCGGCACCGGGCGTTCCGCTTTTTGTGTCGGGATCGTAGGTGCAGTTGATCTGAACAACTTTTCCGTTTGCATCTTTAACGCAGCCGGTGCATTTGATGATATATGCACCCATCAGCCGGACTTCATTTCCGGGAAAAAGGCGGTGAAACTTGGGCGGAGGAACCTCAAAAAAGTCCTCGTTTTCAATATATAGTTCCCTGCTGAAATGGACCGGGCGTGAGCCGAGTTCGGGTTTTTCCGGGTTATTCGCAATCTCAAACTGTTCGGTTTGACCTTCGGGATAATTGGTGATAACAAGTTTGAGCGGATTGGTCACCGCCATCACACGGCTGCATTTGAGTTTTAGGTCCTCACGGGTGCAGTAATCCAAAAAGTCAATCTCGATGACCGCTTGTGTCTTGGCTACGCCGGTTTTGATGCAGAATTCGCGCAGGGCTTCGGGGGTGACGCCTCTGCGGCGAAGACCCGACAGGGTGGGCATACGGGGATCGTCCCAGCCGTCGACAACACCTGTTTCAACGAGTTGGCGCAAATACCGCTTTGACATGACAGTATATGTCACGTTGTATTTGGAAAATTCGATCTGACGCGGCGGCTGGTCAATAAAACCGGTTTTTAGCAGCGACCACTCATAGAGCGGCCTGTGGTCTTCAAACTCAAGTGAGCACAGCGAATGAGTAATACCTTCGATGGCATCCTGCAGCGGGTGGGCATAGTCGTACATCGGATAGATGCACCACTTGTCGCCCTGGCGATGGTGATGCGCGAACTTGATGCGGTAGATAACCGGGTCGCGCATATTCATATTCGGTGAGGACATATCAATCTTCGCACGCAGCACATGGCTGCCCTCGGGGAATTCGCCGTTTTTCATGCGCAAAAACAAGTCGAGGTTTTCCTCGGGTGTGCGGTTACGGTAAGGACTTTCGACGCCCGGCGTGGTCAGCGTGCCGCGGGTCTCGCGGATCTGGTCGGGTGTGAGGTCGCAGACGAATGCGTCCCCGTTTTTAATCAAATCGAGCGTCAGCTCGAAGGTCTTTTGAAAATAGTCGGAGGCGTAAAAAAGATGATCCCATTTTGCCCCCAGCCATAAAATATCATTTTGAATGGATTCGACGAATTCCTCTTCCTCTTTTTCGGGGTTGGTGTCGTCAAAGCGCAGATTAAATTCACCGCCGTATTTTTTGGCGATGCTGTAACTGATCATAATGGCTTTGGCGCTGCCGATGTGGATATAGCCGTTGGGTTCCGGCGGAAAACGGGTGTGTACCTTTTTGACAAAACGGCCGGTGCGGTAGTCCTCTTCGACGAATGCCTCGATAAAATTCAGAGGGGTTTTTTCGGCGATGTCGCTCATTTCTCAGATCTCCTTTTTGCCAATCCTTACGCAGGAACTGTGCGGAAGAAATTAACCTTATAATCATAGCATATCCGGCCTCGTTTTGCAATATTTTGACTTTAATCATTAAAACAATTTCGGCAGGATGTGTCGATTCGATTGAATTTGAGGGTAAAATATGCTAAACTGGATCAAAACGGCAGCAGTACAGCTGCAGCCGATTTCAGTAAATGAACGCGCGGAGGAACTATCTCGGTATGGACAACAGATTAGATGCTTTTTTTGCAAAACTTCGTTCGAAAAAAGTTGTTATCATCGGTATCGGCGTGAGCAATACGCCACTAATTAAATTATTATTAAAAAAAGGCGTTCCCGTCACGGTTTGCGATAAAAAAGACGCAGACGCACTCGGACAGATTTGCGATGAAATCCGCTCCTGGGGCGCAAAACTGCTGATCGGAGACGAATACCCGGAACAATTCGACGCCGACGTTATTATCCGTGCACCCGGGGTTTATTTCGATTCGCCCGCGCTTGTCGCCGCCAGAAAACGCGGCGTTGTCGTGACCTCTGAAATGGAACTGTTTTTCGATTATTGCCCTTGTCCGATCTACGCAGTAACCGGCAGCGACGGCAAGACGACGACTACTTCGATTATCGCCGAATGTCTGACCAAACAGGGCAAGCTCGTCCATTTGGGCGGCAACATCGGCCGCTGTCTGTTTGACAAGGTCGAGGAGATGTCGCATAACGATATTGCGGTTGTTGAATTGTCAAGCTTCCAGCTGATGTCGATGCGCAAAAGCCCGGACGTCGCGGTCGTAACCAATATGAATCCGAATCATCTCGACATTCATAAGGATATGAACGAATACATCACCGCCAAGAAAAATATTTATCTCCATCAAAACGCCTTCGGACGCTGCGTGCTGAACGCCGAGAATGCGATTACCCGTTCGTTCGCAGGTGAAGTCCGAGGACAGACGGCGTTCTTTTCCTCATCGAATCCAGTGGAAAACGGCGTTTATCTCAAAGACGGAAAGCTCGTCCATGTCACAAACGGCGAGGAGGAGGAGATTATGGCCGCCGACGAGATTTTATTGCCCGGCACACACAATGCCGAGAATTATATGGCAGCCTTTGCCGCAGTCTGGGGCGTAGTCGACGTCAAGGTGATGTCCGAGATTGCAAGAACCTTTAAAGGCGTCGAACACCGCGAGGAATTTGTGCGTGAACTCGACGGCGTGAAATATTATAACGACTCCATCGCAACCACCCCGACCCGTACCATCGCCGCACTGAACGCTTTAAAGCAAAACGTCATTTTAATCGGCGGCGGATATGATAAAAAAATCCCGTTTGAACCGCTCGGAAAGCCGGTGGCCGACACCTGCAAAGCCGTAATTTTATTCGGTGACACCGCGAAAAAAATAGGTGATACTATCACTGCCACACCCGGTTATAACGCAGAAAAAACGCCGATTTTCTATGTCGGCAATATGTTTGAAGCGGTACAAAAAGCCCATTCGCTTGCAAAAAGCGGCGATTTTGTCACGCTCTCGCCCGCCTGTGCGAGTTTCGACCGCTATCCCAATTACGAAACCCGCGGCGAGGAATATAAGACGCTCGTGAATAAACTTTAGGGGTGGTATATTGAACACGAAAGAACTCCTTGCGAAGCTCTGTGAGCCGTTCGGCGGTTCCGGCAGCGAAAAGGGTATCAACGATGTGATCTGCGGTATTTTAGAAGGTTATAAGACCGCGACTGACGCGATGGGCAATCTCGGGGTTGAAATTGTCCCCAAACGCGCCGACAGACCGGTCGTCATGCTGACCGCGCACACCGACGAAATCTCGTTTATTGTCAATGAGGTGCGCGGCGACGGCACGCTTTCGCTCGGTACGGTCGGCGGTATTGACCGCCGTACGCTTCACGGTGCAAAAATCGCCGTACATACCAAAGACGGCGAAATCACCGGTGTCATCACCAGCGGCGAAAATGAAACCAGCCCCAAAGATAATATCACCGCAGAAATCGGTTATAAAAAAGATGATTCGCCTGTCAGACAGGGGGACCGCGCGGGTTTCATCGCACCGGTTTTTGAACTTTCAAACGATGTTTTGTGCGGACACGCCCTTGACGACCGCATCGGGTGCGCCGTAATCATCAAAGCGGCACAGAATCTGGCCAAAAATCTCAATATCGGCGTCTATCTGCTGTTCGCGGTGCAGGAGGAAATCGGCTGCCGCGGCAGCGGTGCGGGTACGCACAACATCATGCCCGACATTGCCATTGCGATTGACGGCAGCTTTGGTGAAAATCCGATTGCCGATTCGTCCAAGACCGGAAAGAGCGGGGAGGGGCCGATGATCGGCGTGTCTCCGATCTTATCCCAAAAACATACCGACGGACTGATCATAGAGGCCAAAACGCGGAAAATCCCTTACCAACTTGAGATTATGGGTGGAGGAACCGGAACCGACAGCGACCGCATCACCTTCACCGACGGCGGCGTCGAGACGGCGCTGGTTTCGGTGCCGATGCGCAATATGCACACTGCGGTTGAGACCGTTCTGGTCTCCGATATCGATAAAAGCGCGAAATTGATTGCGGCTTATATAAACACGCTGGGAGGTGCGGCGAATGTTTGACCTGATCGAAAAACTGGTCGCCATTGACGCGCCGACCGGGCGGGAAACCGCGATGCAGTCGTTTTTATCTGCTTATCTGAATAAAAAATGCGAATTTTACATCGATATTCTGGGCAGTGTAATTGCCCATCGTCAAGGCAATGGCCGAAAAATCATGCTCACCGCTCCGATGGACGAACCGACCTTTATTCTCAAAAAGGGCGAAAATCCGTATTATAAATTCGAGACGGTCGGAAAAGCAGGCACGGCACAGCTGTTCGGCAGAAAGTTGAAGTTCGGCGATAAAAAAGGCGTCGTTGCGGTCTGTCCGGTGCATCTTTCAAACGGCGACGACAAGTTGCCGAAAACGGAGTCGCTCTATTTCGAGTATTATGACGAGCCGGAACAGGGCACTTTCGGCGTATTCGACTCCGAATTTTTCACCTGGGGAAAAGATAATGGAATCATCGGCGGGAAAGCGCTTTCCTCCCGTTCCGCAATCGCCGCCCTGTTAAAAATCCTTGACGAACCGGGTGATGATGATCTGTATTTGGTATTTGCTGCGCGCGGCAACCTCAGCGGCGGAGGCGTCAAAGCGGCTGCCGAGACAATCAAGCCCGATATCGCAATTGTGGTGCAGGGTTATGAGAGCGGCACGCTCGATTCCGAAAAAGAGCCGGAACTTGCGCTGCCGGTCATCGACAGCGGCGCGGTTCACGACGAAGAACTTTTAAAAGAAATCAATACCGCCGCCGAGAATTCGGAAATTAAAATCGTCATTCCTACGGCGCGTTTGAATTGCCCCGCGGGAATGGTCGCTCAGTGCGCGGGCGGTATTAAAACGGCATTTTTGGCATTGCCGACACGGCTGCTTGGTTCTGATACCGAGAGCTGTCGTAAAAAGGATGTCGAAGCGCTCTCCAAACTTCTGAACGCGGTGGTGCAAAAATGAACGGAAAAGTCCTTTCCGCCGCACAAAAAGCGGATCAAAAAATCAAACCGCAGTTTGAGAAAATCGAACAAACCGAACGCATCTGCACCGAGCGGGTTTTAAAAGCATTTTCAGAAAATCGGGTCAGCGAAGCGCATCTGCTGGGTACGACCGGTTACGGCTACGGCGATCTCGGACGGGAAACGCTCGACAGGGTCTATGCGTCGGTTTACGGCACCGAGGACGCCTTTGTCCGTGTTCAGATGGTCAGCGGTACCCATGCAATCGCCACCGGATTATTCGGTGTGCTGCGCCCCGGTGATCAAGTACTTTCCATCACCGGACAGCCGTATGATACGATTCTGCCGACGATTTTGAAAAAAGGCGGCGGGTCGCTTGCCGACTTCGGCATACAATTTGACTGGCTGGAGTTTGACGGGACATTTGATCTCGATAAAATCCTCAAATCAACAGATGGAAAGAGAATGATCTACATTCAGCGTTCACGCGGTTATACCCTGCGGCGTTCGCTGACTTCTGATGACATCACGGAAATCACCAATTTGATCCATGCGAAATATCCGGACATCATCGTATTTGTCGATAACTGCTACGGCGAATTCGTCTGTGAGAGCGAACCCGAAGCCGATTTACTGGCGGGTAGTTTGATTAAAAACGCAGGCGGCGGCCTGTGTCCCTGCGGGGGGTATCTGGCGGGAAAAAAAGAGCTGATCGACGCTTGTGCCGATCGTCTGTTCGCGCAGGACATCGGGCGCGAAGTCGGAGCGACGTTGTTTCAAAACCGCAGCATGTTCATGGGACTGTTCATGGCGCCGCATGCGACCGCGGAAGCGCTCAAAACTTCGGCTTTCGCGGCTGCTCTCTTTGACGAACTCGGTTTTGAGACCGAACCCGCATATGACGCACGGCGCGCCGACATCGTACAGCTGTTAAAACTGGGGAATCCGGATTTATTGATCAAGTTTTGCAAAGGGCTTCAGAGCGGTTCCCCGGTCGATAGCCACGTCAGCCCCGAACCGTGGGATATGCCCGGTTATGACAGCAAGGTCATCATGGCGGCGGGCGGTTTTATCTCGGGTTCGAGCGTCGAAATTTCAGCCGACGCGCCGCTGCGGGAACCGTTTGCAGTCTGGCTGCAAGGTGGATTGACCTTTGCGAGCGGGCGATATGCAGTACTTCGTGCCGCAGAAGCGATCTTGTCATAACATCGTGTCATTGCAGCTTTGACTTATATCGGCATAAGTGGTATAATCTGTCCATATTAGAAACAGCGGTTCGGCAGACGAGCCGTAAAAAGAGCGGGTGTGACATTGAACGGGAGCAAACAGCGCGCTACGGCGACGATTCATCTTTCCGCGCTGCGGAAAAATTTCCAATATATCAAGGCTTTGACCGGCGGTAATTGTAAAATCTGCGCGATGGTCAAGGCCGATGCCTACGGCCACGGAGCGGTCGGTATAGCCGAGGAATTGGCACGCTGCGGCGTCGATTATCTCGGTCTTGCCGATATCTACGAAGCGCAAACCCTGCGTGAAGCGGGTATCGAGACTCCGATTCTGATGATGGGATATACCCCGAAATGTGATATGCCCCGTCTTTTGGAATATCAGCTGACGCAGACTGTTTTTGACTTGGATTTCGCCGAGACGCTCAACAATACCGTCGGGGGCCCCATTCGCTGCCATTTGAAAATCGACACCGGTATGGGGCGGCTCGGATATGTCTGTCCCGACGGTTTTCCGACCAAAGACCTGCTGCGGACGCTGGAACTTCCGAACCTCGAGTTCGAGGGGGTCTATACCCATTTCGCCAAAGCCGATGAAACCGGCAGCGACTTGACCCGCCGCCAGTTTGAAAATTTTATGACGGTGCTCGGCAATCTAGAATGCGCGGGGCATACTTTTCAAATCCGTCATGCGGCCAATAGCGCCGCGATTATGAATTATCCCGAAATGCATCTGGATATGGTGCGTCCGGGGATCATGCTTTACGGATTGATGCCCGACGGAAGCAAAAACAAAAATCTCGCACCGATTCTCGACTATGCCGGTGCGGTGGAACTGGTCAAGGAAGTCGAAGCCGGAACCACGATCAGTTACGGCGGCACCTACCGCTGCGAGACCGATAAGCGCATCGCGGTGGTCAGTTTGGGTTATGCGGACGGTGTCAGCCGGACACTTTCGAACCGCGGTTTTTTATTGGTCAACGGAAAACGCGCCCCGATTCTCGGCAAAATCTGTATGGATCATTTGATGATTGACGCGGATCATTTGGGCAATATTGAATGCGGAGCGCCCGCCTATATTATCGGCGGCGGCAAGGACGGAAATACCGCTGACGATCTGGCAGAACTTGAGGGCACCATCAGCTACGAGGTTTTGTGCCGCATGGTCGGCAGCCGGGTCAAGAAAATCTATTCGGAGTAAAGTTTGAAAATAAATTTTCAAACGAAGGAGTTTTATCCTCAGGAGAGAAATTCAAATCTCAATGAAAGACGAGCAAAGACATGAGCACGACGGTTTTAAAGGTCATCGCAATCATCTCGATGTTAATCGATCACCTCGGCGCCTCCGGGATCGTGCCTGTAGGCACCCCCTGGTATACCGTCTGCCGCGTCATCGGGAGGCTGGCATTTCCGCTGTTTTGCTTCTGTGTTGCCGAGGGACTCAAACACAGCAAGAACCGAAAAAAATATATCCTGCGGTTGTTTATTTTCGCTCTGATCAGTGAGATACCATTTGATCTGATGGTTTATAAAACCTGGTTTACTTGGCAAAGTCAAAACGTCATTTTCACATTGCTGCTTGCCGTGGTCGGTATTACGGTCTTTGAACAACCGGAGCTGCTCGGTAAAGTGATGCAGAAATACGAAAAAAACCCCGACACGTATGCCTATCAAAATGCCGATTGGGTTGTCAAATCGTTTATTCTGGGCATCTGTGCGCTTTTGGGCTTCATTTTAAAAACAGATTACGCCTGGTTCGGCGTCTGTTTGGTCTATGTGATGTATTTCACGGGCAGGTTGTCAAAGCCTAAACGCTATTCGATTATCGCTGCGGTTTTAATCGGTTACGGTTTAATCAACACGCTTGCGGGTGCCGGAATGATGACTGCTTTATACTGGCTCGCGGCGAGTTCTTCATTGATCTTCATCATGATGTATAACAACCGGAAGGGTAAAGGGTTAAAGTATCTGTTTTATATCTTCTATCCGGCACATATGCTGATCTTGGCGGTTTGTTATTTTATTATGAACCCGGTAATGCTTTTTAAGCTTGGTATCACGCTGGGTATATCCTGAACCAATGAGAGGTGGTTTTTTATGGAATTCAAAGAACTAAAAATTGAACAGCTTGATTTTAACCCGTTTGAAATGATCGGCGGTTGGGCGTTGCTTGCCAGCGGAAAGCCGGATAATTTCAACATGATGACAGTGAGCTGGGGGCAGGCCGGCGTACTGTGGAACAAAAACGTCGTGACCGCCTATGTGCGTCCGCAGCGCTACACCAAGGGCTTTATGGATACCAACGATATCTTCACATTGAACTTTTTCGACGCGGATTGCCATGACGCTCTGTCGCTGTGCGGCAGCAAGAGCGGACGGGACGTCGACAAGATGAATAAAAGCGGCCTGACCGCAGAACATCGGGGCGGGGCGGTTTTGTTTACCGAGGCCAAATTGATTTTGGTCTGTGAAAAGCTCTATATCGGGCAACTTGAAAAAGACGGATTTTTAGACGAAAAACTGGTCACGGCCAATTATCAAAAGGCGGATTTCCATACGTTTTATATCGGTGAAATCAAAAAGATTCTCTCGAAATAACAATTCGGGAAACTTGACTTCGGATTGAAAGGATGTCCATGAAAATGGGTTTTAAAAAGGCGGTTTTGGAGAAATCGGACAGCACAAAAATTCAATTTCTGCGTTCGCTGGTGGTCGGCGGTATCGCTACGGGTGTTGATGTCGGTATTGCGATGCTGCTCATCTACGGTTTTTCGGTCAACGAACAGTTGGCCGCCGCTATCGGATTTACCTTCGGACTGGTCGTCAATTATCTGCTCAGCGCGCTTTGGGTGTTTCGCAAGTCACAGGTTACCAACCGGTTTGGCGAGTTTGTGGTGTTTACGATCATCGGATTAATCGGACTCGGCCTCAAGGTCGGATTGATTACGCTGTTTGTGCGTTGGATGGAAATGCCGTTTTTTGATGCGTGGTTTTTTACTAATTTAAATGAATTGATTCGTAACATCGCGGCCACTATGATCGTCTTTATCTTTAACTTCGCAGCAAGGAAGTTGGTTCTGTATCGCTATAATCCGGAAAAAGAAGAGAACAAGGAGATAGAAAAATGAAACAAGTAATCGTGATCGGTGCGGGTCCCGCGGGGCTGACTGCGGCGGACGAGCTGCTGCGCAGAGGCGGTTATGAGGTGACCGTGCTTGAAGAAAGCGATGAAATCGGCGGCATCTCAAAGACGGTGCGTTATAACGGCAACCGTATGGACATCGGCGGACACCGGTTCTTTTCCAAATCCGATGAGATTATGAAGCGGTGGGAGCAGCTGATGCCGCTGCAGGGCGCATTGGCCATCGACGACAAGCTGCTTGACAGGGAGAGACCGGTATATCCGGGTGGACCCGATCCCGAAAAAGAAGACCGCGTCATGTTGGTCCGCCACCGGGTCTCACGCATTTATTACTTAAAGAAATTCTTTGACTATCCGATCTCGATGAAGGCCTCGACCATTAAGGGGATGGGTTTCGGGCGTACGATGAAAGCCGGATTTTCCTATTTAAAATCGGCAATGATCAAAAAGCCGGAAACCTCGCTTGAAAATTTCTATATTAACCGTTTCGGTAAGGTGCTTTACGGAATGTTCTTTGAGGGTTATACCGAAAAGCTCTGGGGCCGTCATCCGTCCGACATCTCCGCCGACTGGGGCGCACAGCGGGTCAAGGGTCTTTCCATCCGCACGCTGCTCAAAGATATGTTTTCCAAAGCATTCGGCAAAAAGAATAATCAAAACGCCGAGACCTCGCTGATTGAGGAATTCTGGTATCCCAAGTTTGGCCCCGGTCAGCTCTGGGAAGGCCTTGCCGACGATATCGTAAAGCGCGGTGCGGTTTTGAAAAAGAACTGCGGTGTGAAACGGCTGATCGTCGAAAACAGCAAAGTCACCGGTGTGGTCTGCGCAACCCCCGACGGCGAAAAGACAGAGAGTGCGGACATTGTGATCTCGTCAATGCCGCTGCGCGATCTGGTGCTGGGCATTGAGGGCGAAAAACCGTCTGATGAGATGATCCGGATTGCCGATGGTCTGCCGTACCGCGATTTTGTGACGGTCGGCTTGCTTGTCAAACGGATGAATCTCAAAAACGAGACGGATATCAAAACCCTGGGCAACATCGTGCCCGATTGCTGGATTTATGTGCAGGAGACCGAGGTCAAACTGGGCCGGATCCAGATTTTTAACAACTGGTCGCCGTACATGGTCAAGGATCCCGAACATACCGTCTGGATCGGATTGGAATATTTCTGCGCCGAGGGCGACGATTTCTGGAATATGCCGAATGATGAGCGGGTGAAATTCGCGGCAAAAGAACTTGAGAAGATGGGCATCATCGGGGCGGAAGACGTACTCGACAGCCATTGCGAGCGGGTCAAGAAAGCATATCCGGCTTATTTCGACACCTACGCCGAGATCGACAAACTGATCGATTATCTCAACTCAATTGAAAATCTATACTGCATCGGTCGTAACGGTCAGCATCGTTATAATAATATGGACCACTCGATGATGACCGCAATGGTCGCCGTTGACGCCATCGAAAACGGCGGTGAAAAAACCGCGGTCTGGAGTGTCAACACCGAAAAGGAATACCACGAGAAGAAGGAGTCGGAGGAGGGTAAATAGGTGAGCGCAGTATCGCTTCGCCCAACCGAAAATTTTAAGTCGTACACCCCGTATTTTGTGGTTTTCGGAGTTGCGGCTTTTATTGCCGCGTTGGTTTTTGATCCGACCTCGTCTTCTTTGATCGGTATAATCGGGGCGATTGCACTGACGATCCTGGCTGTAATTATTACTGCGGGGCTTGCGGTGAAATATCGCAGGACAGAGGGATTTGCGACCTATTTGGTTGCCGGTATCGCTACGGTTTTGATTTTTGCGCTGACGTTGTTCTTTATGCCGAAGTTGGAAAACGCAACAGCGATTCTCGCCTCTTGCGGCGTCATGATTCTCATGATTTGGTTCACGGTCTTTTCCGTGAACGGAAAGCTGAACGCGGAAAGGGCGATCTTGCTTTTACTCGCCGCGGGGTTTCTGATTCGGCTGCTTTACGGTCTGAATACGCCGATCACCGTACGCCAGCACGACGTCGAGCAGTTCGGCGTCGGATACGGCCATGCCGGGTACATCGAATATTTCTTCAATAATATGAAACTGCCCGATTTCGATCCGACCACGGTTTGGCAGTTTTATCATCCTCCGCTGCATCACATTTTAGCGGCGTTTTGGCTCAAAATCATGACCGCTTTCCGGCTGCCTTGGGAACGTGCACTGGAGTCGATCCAATTCCTGACCGCGTTTTATTCGGCGGCTTCGATGATCATCTGCGTCAAGATTTTCGAGATTCTCGGATTGAAGGGCAAAGGTTTGGTCATCGCCACGGCGTTGATTGCATTCAGCCCGTCGTTCATCATTTTTTCGGGCAGCATCAACAACGATATTTTATCGATTACTTTCACTTTGGCTGCGATATATGCCACATTAAAATGGGTTAAGACGGGGAAATGGTCTGACATTATTCAAATCGCGCTGTTCATCGGGCTCGGTATGTCGACAAAACAGTCCATCGGCGCCATTGCGCCGGCCATTGCGTTGGTTTTTATATTCGAACTGATGGCGAGAAAAGGAGAACGTCTGCGGATGATCGGCCAGTTTGCGGTTTTTGCCGTGATCTGTATCCCGCTGGGTTTGTGGTGGCCGGTGCGCAATCATCTTTTATACGGTTCACCGTTGGCGTATGTCCCAATGCTCGCCGAAAACAGTTTTCAGTACATCGGCAATTACAGTTTCGTCGAGCGGTTCCTGTTTCCGCCGTCGGTCAGCTTCAGCAGCAATTTCATTCTCTGGGGTTCGGCTTGGAATCAACCCACCTGTGAGTTTAATGTCTGGAGCGGCTTGTTCAAGACGGCTGCATTCGGGGAATACAATATTGCTTATGCAAGTTCGGCGGGAGAGTGGCTTACAACGGTGCTGGCGGTCGCCAACATCGCAATCGGATTGATCGGATTCGGCGCGTTGGTGTATTATCTGATCAAAAAGCGGTCGATGACGCCCCGGCAAAAACCGCTTATTTACGGCGTCTATGTGTTTGTTTTACTGTCGTATCTGTCGTTTTGCTATACCTTCCCGCACACTTGCACCATGAACATGCGTTATGCATCGCCGCTGCTCGTGATCGGCTCTTATTTCTTTGCGCGGCTGGCGGGGGACCTCTTAAAAAACGAAAAAAAGCCTGTCAAAGCGATCGGATATGGTATGGCCGGAATTACGGCGGTGTTCTGTATCTCATCGGCGATTATTTATACGACTTTGGGTGGCTGACCTATTGAAAAATATCTGAAAAAATGTTACTATAGAAAAAGTGGATGTCGCTTTTCGGCGAATTTTCCGCTTTTGGTTTTTGTTTGAAAATTTGATTTTCAAATAGGGGCATTTGTGCCAAAACAGGTATAAAATTGCACAAGATGTCCCGGTTTTACGAGAAAGGATGGACAAAAAATGGAATGTTCTCATGAAGTACAATGCATGAGCTATGTGAAAAAGGGCTGCAACCACGGCCCCGCGCCCATTCCCGAAGAAGGGCGTTGGGTACGGGCCTATGAGATCAAAGATATCAGCGGGCTCTCGCACGGAATCGGTTGGTGCGCACCACAGCAGGGCGCATGCAAACTCACATTAAATGTTAAAAACGGCATCATTCAAGAGGCGTTGGTCGAGACGCTGGGCTGCTCCGGCATGACCCACTCGGCGGCGATGGCGTCCGAGATTCTGCCGGGTAAAACACTGCTTGAAGCGTTGAATACCGACTTGGTTTGCGATGCGATCAACGTCGCTATGCGCGAGATTTTCAAACAGCTGGCCTACGGGCGTAGCCAAACCGCATTTTCCGAAGGTGGTCTGCCGATCGGCGCTTCTCTCGAGGATTTGGGCAAGGGTCTGCGTTCCCAGGTAGGAACCATGTTCGGCACACTCGAAAAAGGTCCGCGTTATCTCGAGATGGCCGAGGGTTATGTTCTCTCCGTGGGGCTGGATAAAAACAGCGAAATCATCGGTTATAAGTTTGTCCGCCTCGGCAAGATGCTCGAGGCCATACGCAAGGGCGTCGATCCGAAAAAAGCTTTTGAGGACAACGTCGGACAGTACGGCAGATACGACGATGCGGTCAAGAAAATTGACCCCCGTCAGGAATAAGGAGGCATCGATATGGCAGAATTTGAAGGAAAATCCAGAAGGATGGCCGGAATCGAGGCCTGCCTCAAGGAATATGGATTCTCAACGCTCGAAGATGCGCGCGACCTCTGCACAAGCAAGGGTATTGATCTTGAAAAAATCGTTCGCGGCGCACAGCCCATCGCATTTGACAACGCGGTATGGGCTTACACATTGGGCGCAGCGATCGCAATTAAAAAGAATTGCAAAAAAGCCGCTGATGCAGCCGAGGCCATCGGCATCGGCCTGCAGGCGTTCTGCATTCCCGGCTCGGTTGCCGAACAGCGTAACGTCGGCAGAGGCCACGGCAATCTGGGCGGTATGCTGCTCAGAGAAGAGACCAAGTGCTTCTGCTTCTTGGCCGGTCATGAATCGTTTGCGGCAGCCGAGGGCGCTATCGCCATCGCAAAGACTGCGAACAAGGTCCGCAAAGAACCGCTTAAGGTTATCCTGAACGGTTTAGGCAAGGATGCGGCATATATTATCTCCCGTATAAACGGCTTCACCTACTGCCGCACCGAGATGAACTACGAGACCGGCAAGGCCAAGATCGTCGAAGTCATTCCGTTCTCCGACGGCGACCGCGGTAAGGTTCGCTGCTTCGGCGCGGACGACGTGGTCGAGGGTGTTGACATCATGCGGCAGGAAGGCGTAGATGTCTCCATCACCGGCAATTCCACCAACCCGACGCGCTTCCAGCATCTCGTCGCGGGTACATACAAGAAGTGGTGCGTCGAAAACGGCAAGAAATATTTCTCGGTTGCATCCGGTGGCGGTACAGGCAGAACCCTGCACCCCGACAACATGGCGGCCGGCCCGGCTTCCTACGGTCTGACCGACTCGATGGGCAGAATGCACGGCGACGCGCAGTTTGCGGGATCGTCCTCGGTTCCGGCACACGTCGAGATGATGGGTCTGATCGGCATGGGCAACAATCCCATGGTCGGCGCGACGGTGGCCTGCGCGGTAGCAATCGAAGAAGCGTTGAAATAAGACAGTATAAAATAAATAAAAAGGCAGAGAGTAAAATCTCTGCCTTTTTTTTATTTACAATTTAGCGGTATGGATGTATAATTTATCCATCCCTTTGATTTTTATTTAACGAGGTTTTTATGTTGATGATCGAGAATGTTTTAAATACCGACGAATTGTTCCAAAACAAACTGGCATCTTTCGAACCGGTGACCGGTGGTAATGTCAATAAAGCATATAAAGTCAGTTGTGAAGGTAAGGCTTATTTCGTCCGAATCAACGGAAATCAGTCCAAATTGTTAGGTTTGGGAGGAAAAACGGAAGCAGATGCATGCCGACAGGCCGGTGAGATGAAGATAGCGCCGGTCGTATACAACAGCAAAAACGAAGATTTGTACCTCATTACGGACTTTTTTAAGGGAAAATGCCTCTCCAAAGAAGAAGCACGCCGTCCGGATATTATCAAAAAATACATGTCCGCCATAAAATGGATTCACACTGAAATTCATGTCGACAGACAATTCAGCATCTATGATTTAATTGACAAATACGATTCGTTTATCAAGCATTCAAGCATATCACTTCCGAATGATTTCGATAAGATCATGGCGAGATATGAGACTATAAAGAAAAAAAGATCGGCTGACAGACAATACGGAAACGTCTTTTGTCATAATGATATATGGCAAAACAACATTCTGTTCGACGGGGAAAATATATGCATCATCGACTGGGAACTCTGCGGTTACAGCGATGCTTTTAATGATTTGGCTCATATTCCGTGTTTGATTAACACGTCGTTTGAAGAGGAAAAATGGATATTGACATGTTACTTTGGGTATTTCGATATGGATATGTGGCACATATTACAGGACTTAAAGTATGTCTGTATGATCGAAGAAGCTGTTTGGTCTTTTTTTCACGCCGGAATAACGGATGATATGCACAATCAAAATTTTGATTATATAAAATACGGCAATCGAGTAACGGATATTCTTCTCAGCGGTAAAAATCATTTTTAATATAAAAATAATCAATCCTCTGTAAAGTTTCAAACCCCCGCTTTTTAAAAGCGGGGGTTTGGTTATTTGAATGCCCGGGCGGCGAGGAAACAAGACGCTCGGGCTTATATGTTTAAAACGGAAACGGCAGCGGCAATGGTTTTTTCCATGGCCTCTTTGCCGTATTTATCGACATCGGCTCTGTTTTTGTCACCGTGGGTCAGGCAGCCGGCGCCGTTGATGCAGCCGCCGACACAGGCCATTCCCTCGATGAAATTGCCGTCGGCTTTGTTTTTCTGGGCTTTGAGCAGCGCAATACGGCATTCCTCGATGCCGTCGCAGCGAACGGGTTTCAACTCAAATTCCGTCAATCCCTGTTCGAGCAACGCTTGTGCGACCGCATCCGAAAGACCGCCGCTGCGTGCGAAAATCCGTCCGAAATAGGAGGCGTTGTCCAATACGTCTTCCTCACACGAGGTGATGTCGAAATCGCGGCTGTCGAACAGCGCCTGCAGTTCTTCGAACGTGATCACGCTGTCCACATACGGGCGGACTTCCTTTTGCAGAAATTCCATCTTTTTGGCGGTGCAGGGGCCGATGAATACAATTTTCGAAGCCGGGTCGTTTTCCTTGATGAACTTGGCAATGGTTGCCATGGGCGAGAGGTTATGTGAGATATGCTGTGCAAGATCGGGGAATTGATTACGAATAACACCGACGAAAGCGGGACAGCAGGAACTGGTCAAAAAGCCCTTTTCATTTAATTCTCTCGCCTCGGAAAAAGCGACCATATCCGCGCCGAGGGCGGCTTCAACGACGTGGAAAAAGCCGAGTTTTTTGATTGCCGCAATTACCTGTCCCAGTTTCGCATAGACAAATTGACTGGAGATACTCGGTGCAACGACGGCGTAGACCTTATATTTCCGATTGTTATCGCTTTTTTTGATCAGATCAATCACGTTTAGAATGAAGGATTTATCGGAAATTGCGCCAAACGGGCATTGATAGACGCAAGCCCCGCAGGAGACGCATTTTTCGTTGTCAATTTTGGCGCTGCCGTCGTCATTGGCGCTGATGGCTTTCAGTTTACAGGAGTTTTCACAAGGACGCTTGCGGTTGACGATGGCAAAATAGGGGCAGACCTGTGCGCATTTTCCGCAGTTGACGCATTTGGACTTGTCGATGCGGGCTTTCTGATGCTCATCATAGGTGATGGCGTTTCTGGGGCAGGCCTCCTCACATCGGTGCGCGAGGCAGCCTCTGCAGGCGTCGGTGACGATATAGCCGCCGGCGGGGCAGTCGTCGCAGGCGATATCGATGACCTCGATGACGTTGGCGTTGTTTTTGTCGCCGCCCATGGCCAATCGGACGCGTTCGGAGAGGATGGCGCGTTCTTTATAAACACAGCAGCGCATGGTGGGGGTTTTCCCCGGGATAATTTCCTTGGGAATGGTCGTGATATGTTCAAGCAAATCGTCGTCCCAGGCATGCCGGGCGACTTCTTTGAGCACTTTGTATTTTAAATACTGAACTTTGGTGTCGAACTTTTGCAAGCATTTCGCCCCCCTAAAAATAACTCGTCTTAATTTTTTTGCCCATTTTCTCTAAACAATCGGCCAGTTCTTTGACAAGCTGCATCTTGATGGTGAAAGTGATCGGCAGATCGGAGTTCTGATGAGCGGGATTGACCGCTTTTCCGACAAAGAAGTTGATGTCGGTCGCATCTTCAAACAACATTCGGGCGATCAGCGACGCGCCGTCTTTTTTATAGCACCATTGCTCGAAGGACTTGTTGTCATCGAGATAGTTTTTCGCATATTCCAATACACGATTGATGGTAACAACGCCCTCTGTGACCAGTTCGGCGCCGTCGAGCTGTGCAACGGGCGGGATTTCGGGATCGTCGAACGATAGGCTCGGATGCAGTTGCTTATGCAGATAATCCGCCGCGAGCAGTGAAGTCGTGCCTCCGCAGACAATATGCTTCCCCTCTTTGGCAAAAAACAGCGACATCATCCTTTTGCAGTCGTCACGGTTGGCGGGCGGTCCGATGATCAGATTGACCGGTTCGCGTTTTCGGATACGGACGGTACAGACCGTCGCGTCGTCGCCCGGTTGTCCCTCGTAAAGTTTATTGGTTTCATCAATCAAGATGGTGGAGAGGGTTTTGGCCGTGAAACCGACGTGCCAAAAGGTGGTCATATAGTTGATAATGTCGTTCCGGCTCCAGCCGAAATTGTAGCTCAGTCCCACGCCTGCGTGCTCCACGCCGTCCGAAAAAGCGAGGAAGACGTCGTTTTCGCAGAGATCCGTCTCGGTTTTAATGATTTTTTTATCCGCAATACTGATCTCATTGAATGGCAGCTCACGGTTTTTCCCGTCACGAAGCATAACCACCTTGGGGTTGTCATATTGGATGATCTCGGCTTTCTGGTTGTTGACGATGCGAATCACGGTAAAGGTCGAATAGGCGATCCCACGGGTCGAGCAGACGGGCAGGGTGGCTACGACAGTTTCCACGGCGTCCTCCAGCTTCATTCCGGCGGCGAGCATCGTAGAGATGATTTTGGAAGTCAGAGTCGAAAGAATGTTGGCTTTGACGCCGCTGCCGAGTCCGTCCGCAAGCACGATGATTGTGGAGTTACCGTTATCGGGCTCCACGATTTCAATGTGGTCGCCGCAGAGTTGTTCGCCCGCGTGGTTGACGGCCAGATATCCGATATCGGTGCAGAGGTTATTTGCCGTCATATGAGATCGACTCCTTCAGCTTGGTCAGTGCGATTTTGGTTTCGGCAGCCGTTTCACCCAGCAGTGAAGCGATTTCCTGGACGATGCGCATCTGCTTGTCCACAACCCGGTCGGCCGTCTCAACCGTCTGTTGGCTGAGCGCTTCTTTGCTCCTGCGTTCGTTCTCCTCGTCGGTGACGTCCCGAAAAATCGAAATCAGGTTCCCGGATTTTTTATCAGGCACGATGGTGAGTTCCAGATAGCGGTCGAATTCGGCGTAGTAATCACGCTTATTGACCGTACGCTTGCCTTTTTGCAGGGCGTCGAGAAACACCGCCGGATCCATGACGCGGATCACGGGGCCGCCGAGTACGTCGGAGCGGGCGTTGATATTCAGCATTCTCATGGCCGCAGGGTTGATCTGCTGAATCTCGCACGCCTCGTTGACGACCATGATGCCGTTGGGGGTATTGTCGAGAATGTTGTTGGAAAACCGCTCGGACTTCTCCATCAGATAGGGCAGGCACATGTTGATTTCGGCTTTGCCTTGATAGACGGCGACTGCTTTGTCGCGGCAGGTGTCATATCCGCAGGTGCCGCAGTTCAGCTCGTCATCGGGTGAGAGTTTGCCCATTTTTTTAAAAATTTCATTGATTTCGGCCTCACTCGGACAGAGCTTTTTCACCTCAATGCAGGCGTGTTCTTCCGACAGCAAACAACTTTCCGGTTGTTCGATGTCAAAGTCCTCTGTACCTGCATATTTTGTGATTGCCTGATAGTGGCGCAGCGGGGAATTGTAATGTTTTTCTATAATCGGGCCGCCGATGCAGCTTCCGACACAGGATGACATTTCAATGAAACAATGATGAATACTGCCGGCGGCGATGTCATTCAAGACGCTTTTGCAGTTTTCTATCCCGTCGATGCTGAGATAGGTATAAGCGGAGTTCTTTTTCAGCAGGGTCTTTAAAATGCCGCCTGTGGTCGGGAATAACCGTGCCAAACCCTTGCCGTTCCGGTCATCCCCGCGTTCCAATTCAACTTCCGCCTTTTCCAACATAAACGTGAGTTCGTCGAAGGTAAGTGCGGCGTCGACGGAGCTGAGGGCAGCTTCATCCTTTTTGGAAATACAGGGACCGATAAATACGGTTTTGGCGTTCGGATACCGGCGCTTGATGTCGGCGCAGTGTGCCTGCATCGGCGTTACGACGGGCGCCAAATAACCCGCGAGCTGCGGATAATACTTTTCTACGAGCAAGTTAATGGTGTGGCAGCAGGATGTGATGATGATGTCCCGTTCACCCGAGAGCGCCAGTTTCTCATATTCGCGCTTGACCATCGTCGCGCCGATTGCGGTTTCCTCAGCATCGAAGAAACCGAGCTTCTTCAGTGCTTTTTGCAGTGCCGAAATCCCGCAGCCTTCGTAATAGGCGGCGAAGGAAGGTGCGATACTGGCAATCACCGGAGCTTCCTCTTTTAAAAGCACGCCCACAATCTCGGTTTCGTCGGCCACCTTTTTGGCGTTTTGCGGGCAGACGACATAACACCGGCCGCACAGAATACACTCATCGGCGATGACGTTGGCCTGATTGCCCGAAAATCGGATGGATTTAACCGGACAATTGCGGATGCATTTATAACAGTTTTTGCAGTTTGATTTTTGAAATTTCAAAAATTCGGTCATGATTTATTCAGCTTCAATCTTTTCATAACTTCCTGTTCGAAAAATGCTTTTGTTGTCTCAGGGGAGACCGAAAAGCTCTCTTCGTCGATCGTGACGTTGACGCCGCTTTGGCATTTGCCCATGCAGAAAGTACCCGCAAGATCAATTTGGTCCTTGAGATTGTTTTCCGCAATCAGATATTGAAGTTGTTCCACCACCTGGCGGGAACCTTTGATGTGGCAGGAACTGCCGATGCAAACGGTGATTTTCATGATTACAGCCTCCGTTTTATTATTCATAGTCCACGACGTTGACCCACCGCAGCAGAAATTCGCGCTCCTGCGGTTTGCCTTTGACCGACTGCGACGCGGCCACGATCGGCATCCACTTCTGAACATATTGCCGGGCGGTATCGGTTTTTTTGCAAAACAGGTTCAAATATTTCTCGGCGCCGTCAATGTCGCCTGCCAGCCAAAACAACAGATAGGTGCGGGCGGCATCGGCGGATGCGTTGCCCTGTGTGACGTGCGACCAGTCGAGGATATAGTGCGCGCCGTCGGGTTTGATGATGATGTTGGACGGATTAAAATCCCCGTGGCAGATTTTTTTATGCGTCGGCATTGCATCAAGGCGGGTATGCAGTTCATAGCGGGTGGTGGCATCCAACGTACTTTCGCTGATTTTTCGATTCATTTTGTCTTTAAGCTTATTGAGCAGAGGGGCTTCGTGGGAGAAGATCTCCGTCTGGATGTCGACGAACAGATTCAAATAGCGGTCAAAATCCTTCGGCTTTTCGTCCATCTGCTGTTGGAGCGTCTTGCCCTCGATAAACTCGGAGCGAATCGCCCATTTGCCGTCGAGTTTCATAACCTCGATGATCTTCGGCACATTCAAACCCGTCTCCTCGATGCGCGCCTGATTCAGCGCCTCGTTGAGAATGTCGGATTTCGAATAATCCGCATCGAATACCTTGAGCACGGTTTCACCGTCCCGGTAGACGGTTTTCCCCGTCCTGACGGCGATGATTTTGTCGGCGTTGATACTCATCCCATGTTCCTCCTTATATTAATTAAAATTGTTCAGATATCTTTATGTTCACCGTAATAGGCGTTCAAATACATCTGCTTGATCTCGCTCATCAGCGGGTAACGCGGGTTGGCTGAGGTGCACTGGTCGTCAAATGCCTGCTCGGTCATTGCGTCAAGCCGCGCCAAAAAGTCCTCTTCGTTCGCAACGTAATCTTTGATCGTCGGTTTGATGCCGATATAGGCTTTCAATTCGTCGATCTTTGCGATCAGTCCGTTCAGCTTGTCGGTATCGGTCTTACCCTTAATGCCCAGGTAATCGGCGATTTTGGCATAACGTGCAAGGGTGTGCGGGTGATCGTACTGCGGGAAAGTGCCCATCTTAACAGGGATATCAACCGCGTTATAACGCAGCACTTCATCCATCATCAGCGCGTTTGCGACGCCGTGCGGGATGTGGTGGAATGAACCCAGCTTGTGCGCCATCGAGTGCATCACGCCCAAGAAGGCGTTGGCGAATGCCATACCGGCCATAGTTGCGGCGTTGGCCATTTTCTCTCGAGCTACAGGGTCGGGTGTGCCGGAGCAGGCGCTGTCATAAGCACGCGGCAGGTATTCGAAAATCATCTCTAAGCTCTTGAGCGCGAGTCCGTCGGTGAAATCGGTCGCCATCATCGAGGCGAAGGCCTCGAGGGCATGCGATACCGCGTCGATACCGGAAGCGCTGGTCAGACCGCGCGGCGCATTCATCATCATATCCGCGTCGACAATTGCCATTTTGGGCATCAGTTCATAGTCGGCAAGCGGATATTTAACGCCGGTCTTTTCGTCGGTGATAACGGCGAACGGCGTGACTTCGGAGCCGGTACCCGCAGAAGTCGGAACCGCGATGAAGTAGGCCTTTTCGCCCATTCTCGGGAAGGTATAGACCCGCTTGCGAATATCCATAAAGCGCATGGCCATGTCCATGAAATCGGCCTCGGGATGTTCATACAGCACCCACATGATCTTGGCCGCATCCATCGCCGAGCCGCCGCCCACCGCGATGATCACATCGGGTGCAAAAGCGGTCATCAGCGCCGCGCCCTCTTTGGCGCAAGCCAGCGTCGGATCGGGTTCGACATGGGAAAACGTCGTGTGCATCAGGCCCATCTCATCGAGCTTTTTCTCGATGGGTTTGGTGTAACCGTTGGAATATAAGAAACTGTCGGTGACAATAAAGGCCTTTTTCTTGTGCAGGACATTGCCGAGTTCGTCGAGTGCGACGGGCAGGCAGCCTTTTTTGATATAGACCTTTTCGGGTGCGCGGAACCAGAGCATATTTTCTCTCCTCTCGGCTACGGTTTTGATGTTGAGCAGATGTTTGACACCGACGTTTTCCGAGACGGAGTTACCGCCCCAGCTTCCGCAGCCCAGCGTCAGCGACGGTGCAAGCTTGAAATTGTACAGGTCGCCGATACCGCCTTGCGCCGACGGAGTGTTGACGAGAATGCGGCAGGTTTTCATGCGTTCGGAAAAACGCGCGAGTTTTTCGGTTTCGGTCAAGGCATTCAGATAAATCGAAGCAGTGTGTCCGTAGCCGCCGTCCGCAATCAGGTGATCGGCTTTGTCAAACGCATCGTCGATGGTTTTTGCACGATACATGGCCAGTACAGGGGACAGCTTTTCGTGTGCGAATTCTTCGGATAAGTCCACACTCTCGACTTCACCGATCAAAATCTTGGTCTTTTCGGGCACTTCGACATTTGCCAGGGCGGCAATTTTATAAGCGGTCTGACCAACGATTTTGGCGTTCAGTGCACCGTTGATTAAAATGACCTTACGAACTTTTTCGGTCTCTTCTCTGTTCAGAAAATAACAGCCGCGATCGGCAAATTCCTTTTTGACCTGTGTATAGACTTTATCGAGGACGATGACCGACTGCTCGGAAGCACAGATCATACCGTTGTCGAAGGTTTTGGAATGGATGATTGAATTGACCGCCAGCACGATGTCAGCGGTTTCGTCGATGACGGCGGGTGTGTTGCCCGGGCCGACGCCGAGTGCGGGTTTGCCGGAAGAATAGGCCGCTTTGACCATGCCGGGGCCGCCGGTTGCGAGAATGATGTCGGCTTCTTTCATCACAAGGTTAGTCATGTCCAAATTCGGTGCGTCAATCCATGCGATGATGTTTTCAGGCGCACCGGCTTCCACAGCCGCTTCATGAATAATACGGGCCGCCTCGACGGTACATTTTTTAGCCCTGGGATGCGGGCTGAAGATGATTCCGTTGCGGGTTTTCAGGGCGATCAATGCCTTGAAAATTGCAGTGGAGGTCGGATTTGTCGTCGGAATGACTGCGGCGATGACGCCGATCGGCTCGGCAATTTTTTTCATGCCGAAAGCAGCGTCCACTTCGATGACACCACAGGTTTTTGTGTTTTTATAAGCGTTGTAAATATATTCGGATGCGTAATTGTTCTTGATGACTTTGTCTTCTGCGATGCCCATCCCGGTTTCTTCCACAGCCAGCTTTGCCAGCGGAATGCGCGCCTTGTTTGCAGCCGAAGCCGCAGCGAGAAAAATCCGGTCGACCTGTTCCTGGGTATAGAGTGCAAAGCGTTTTTGTGCCGCACGCACTTCAGCCAGACGCTGTTCCAGTTTTTCTACACTGTCGATGATCGGATAAGTGATTGCCTTCATACGAACCCCTCCTGATGTTTATGGCTTAATCATAACATCGGGAATCGGGTTTGTGAAATGCCTATCTTGAATATCGATATAACAATATCGATATAATACTATCTAATTGGAATTCAAGTTAAATTACGCTTGATTTTCATCAACTCGTCAATGAAGAGCTTGTCAACCTGAGACAGATGATAATCCTTTTTATAGATCAAAACGTCTTTATACTTTCGGTCATTCTCGGCGCAGACGCGCTGAACCAGCGAATATCTGTCCAGCAGCCGTTGCGGGATCGGCGAGACCCACATAAACGTGTCGGGGACTTCGGTCAAGAGATCCATCTGGCTGCCGCGTTCGAATACATAGATGTGTTTTTCCACATCATCGATGATCTCGTTCTTGCGGACGGTGCTCAACGGCAGCGAAGGGACAAAGGGATCGGCGTGGGCAATCTCGACGTACGGAGTCAAATCGCTGATAAAAATCTCTTTTTTCGAAGCGAGCGGATGAGATTTTGACATCAAAAGCATATAGCTGAATTCATAGATCAGTTCGGAGGCGAGTTCTTTTTCCTTAAGCACCTCTTTGAAATTTTTATCATAAGTCGATTGATACCGCAGAATACCCAGTTTATAATCCGCGTTTAAAATATTGCTGATTACGCGCTGGGTGTTGGTTTCCTTATAAAAAATCTCCATATTCTCGGCATGGTCGAGCTTTCGGATGAATTCGGTAAACGCGCAGGAAATATAGCTGGCCCGCGGAGTCGAAATTGAAAACTGCTGCGGGATCTTTTCGCCCTTTTGATACATGGCTTCAATCTCATCGACCTGTGCGAGTACCTTGCGGGCATAGCCAAGAAACTCTTCGCCTTCCAATGTGGGATAGATGCCTTTCGATGTGCGCTTAAACAGGGTGACGCCGAGTGTGCTCTCCAACTCCCGTATCGCACGGCTCAGATTCGGCTGGGATGTATACAACCGATCGGCGGCTTTGGTCATGGAGTTGGTCTCGGCGATTTCGACGGCGTATTTCAAATGCAGCAGATTCATAAGTTCTCCTCCGAATAGCCCTCACGCAGATGCTTTGAGAGAATGGCTAACGACGAAGCGAGATTTTCGTTTTCGATCAGCACATGTTCCGGCGCTTTCAATATGGTGGGGGCGAAGTTCCAGATGGCTTTGATACCACAGGAGATCAGACGGTCGCAGGTCTCCTGGGCAAACTCAACGGGTGTGGTGATGATACCGAGTTTGATATTTTTGTTCATACATACGACCTCAATGTCGCCGAGCGGCAGCACGGGTTTTGCGTTAATCAGTGTTCCTACCACTGCTTCGCTTGAGTCGAACGCCGCGATAATGTTCAGACCGTAATCCGAAAAGCCGCGATACGATAAGAGCGCTTTTCCGAGGTTCCCGGCGCCAACCAGAATGGTCTTTGTTTCACTTCCGTAACCGAGGCAGTATTCAATTTGCCCGATCAGCTGTTCCACGTCATATCCGGTCTTAGGACGCCCCGAACCGCTCACGGCGCCGAGGTCTTTTCGAACCTGGACATCGTTGAGGCCGAACGCCGCCGCAATAGTTGCGGATGAAATATTTTTTCGTGTGTTTTTAATGGTATTCAGATAATGCAGATAAACCGGCAATCTTCTCAACGTTGTGACCGAGATTTCTTTTTCTTTCAAAGGCAAGAGAATCACTCCATTCTGTTTTTACTATAACATCTTTTTTTAATAAGTCAATATATATCGATATAAAAATATCGAAATCCAACAATTACAAGGATTTACATTTAAACACGGGAGTGATATAATACTTGATGTTTTGAAAGGAGATATCTTATGCGATTGATCGTTCTGTTTGCAAAGATGATGATGCGCGCCATGGCCTCTATTCCGATTCTTGCCGTTATTTATGTGATTGTTTATTTTCTTATCACCGGAGTGAGCGCGGTCAGTACACATACATGGTTGATTATCGGATTGGCGCTTGCCGCAGTAGCGATTTGTATCGGTATCATTTATGCGGGTTGGGCGTTCCATGTGCCGATAAAGAGAGCGATTCATTCGGCACAGAAGAGAATTCGTCTTTCTTATTTTGAGAATACGGCTAAATTTGCATATGAGCGCCTGTTTGAAAAAGCAAATGAATATATAAAACTGTGGCGGAGTTCATCCGGGAAAATCAATTTATTCAGTATTTTCTTTTTGCCTGTTCGCTTTTTTGTCTTTGTTTCGATTTATATTGTGGGCTTTTTAGTTTTGTCGATTGCGATTTTGCTTTTTGCGCCGATACAGGCATGGATTTTTAAATCAAATCTAAAAGGTACCGGAGCTGTAAAAGTATAATAAGATATTCAAATCAGAATCTTTAAGAGAGAATGCGCTTAAACCGCATGTCTTTTCTTTTGGAAAGGACGGTGTTCAATATGATATATGACGTCGCAGTGATTGGTGCGGGCCCTGCGGGTTCGACGCTTGCCCGATTGCTGCCGGAAACGTTAAAATCCGTCATCATCGATCGGAAAAACGACGGGCCGGACAGCTTTTCCAAACCCTGCGGCGGCTTGTTGTCCACCGATGCGCAGAAATCGCTCTCGGCCTTTGCGCTGACGCTGCCCAAGGAATTTCTCGTCGATCCGCAGATTTTTTCGGTCAAGACCATCGATTTGAAAACCGGCTTGATCCGCCATTATCAGCGTTTTTACATCAATCTCGACCGGCATAAATTCGACCGCTGGCTGTTTTCGTTGATCCCCGCCTATGTGGAAAAACTCGAGGCGGAAGTCACCGATATTTCCCGGGAAAACGGCGTTTTTCTCATTATCTGCAAGACGCCGGACGGCAAAACGCGGCAGATCACAGCCAAACAAATTGTCGGTGCGGACGGCGCAAACTCGATTGTGCGCAGAACCTTTTTCCCGTACCGAAAGATGCGCAGCTATATTGCCATTCAACAGTGGTTTGCCGAGGCGCACCGAAATCCGTTTTACTCCTGCGTCTTCGATCCTGAGACTAGTGACTGCTGCTCGTGGTCCATTTCTAAAGATAATCATTTCATCTTCGGCGGGGCATTCAGCCCGAAAAACTGCCGGGAGAGTTTTGAAAAGCAAAAGAAAAAACTCGAAAAGTACGGTTTTAAATTCGGCGAACCGATCAAAACCGAGGCCTGCATGGTGCTGCGTCCGAAGTCCTTTTTCGATTTTACAACAGGAAAGGACGGCGTGTTTTTGGTCGGAGAAGCGGCGGGATTCATCAGCCCGAGTTCGCTCGAGGGAATCAGTTTCGCCATCGACAGCGCCACGGTATTGGCCGATGTGTTGTCGGGAAAGGCAAAAAATCCGGAACGCGTCTATCATATAAAAACGCGTAAAATCCGTTTGAAACTGTTGGCGAAAATCTTAAAATGTCCGTTTATGTATGGACCGATTTTGCGGCATTTGATTATGGCAAGCGGTTTGAATACGATCAAAGTCCGTGAATAACCGTTCGCTTGACATATATATTGAATATGGTAGAATAATCCCAAATAAAAGCAAAGGATTTGAGCAGATGAAATTTTCCGAAATGCAGTATGTCCGCCCCGATCTTGAAAAAATCGGCGCATCTTATGAAAAATTGATCGCACAGGTCAAAAACGCCGAAAATGCGCAGACTGTTTTCGACGCCATTCTGGAGCATGAAAAGGTATTGATGGACTTTTCGACGGCGCAGTCCCTTGTGAACGTTCGCCACTCCATTGACACCGAAGATCAATTTTACGACGCAGAAAACGACTTTCTCGATCAGGCGGGACCGCTATATGAAGAGAAGATGCAGCCGTTCGTTCAGGCGCTGCTCGACAGCAAGTTCCGTCCCGACTGCGAAAAGCGTTTCGGCAAGCTGCTGTTTGTCAATGCGGAACTGGCGGTCAAGTGCTTCTCTCCGACGATTGTCGATCTGTTGCAGGAGGAAAACAAACTCGTCAGCGAATATGACAAATTGGTTGCAAGCGCGAAAATCGAGTTCGACGGCAAGACGTTGAATTTGGCGCAGTTGGGGCCGTATAAGGAAAACGCCGACCGCGCTGTGCGCAAAGCGGCTTACGAGGCCGATGGCAGCTTCTTCATGGCTAATGCGGAGAAGTTCGACGAACTCTATGACAAGCTCGTTAAGGTGCGCACCGAGATCGGCAAAAAACTCGGCTACGAGACCTTTACCCCGGTCGGTTATATGCGCATGCAGCGCAACTGCTACACCCCCGAGATGGTTGATACCTTCCGAAAACAGGTGATCGACGATCTGGTGCCGGTCGCAAACCGCCTGCGCGAACTGCAGGCCAAGCGCATCGGGCTTCCGAAATTGTCGTTGTACGATCTGCTGTATACTTTCAAAGAGGGCAACCCGAAACCCGACGGCACATCCGACGAATTGGTTGCGGCAGCCGTGAAGATGTATCATGAGATGTCGGAACGCACCGGCGAGTTTATCGATTTCATGACCCAAAACGACCTAATGGATCTGTTGACCAAGCCCAAAAAGGCCGGCGGCGGGTTTTGCACGCTGTTCGCCAACTACAAAGCGCCTTTCATCTTCGCCAATTTCAACGGCACCCAAGGCGACGTCGGCACGCTGACCCATGAAGCCGGGCACGCCTATGCGTTTTACATCGCCGGAAACGATGAGATTTATGAGACCGCCGGACCTTCGTTGGACGCCTGTGAAATCCACTCGATGTCGATGGAGTTTTTCGCATGGCCGTGGCTCGAAAATTTCTACGGCAAAGACGCCAAACGCGCACGGCTGGCGCATCTCGAGGAGTCGGTCACGTTCATCCCCTACGGCACGATGGTTGACCACTTCCAACATATCATGTACGAAAAACCCGAATTGACGCCGGCACAGCGCCATGAAGAGTGGATGAAGCTCGAGAAACTGTATCGTCCATATATCGATTTCGAAAGCGTGCCGTGCTATTCGCAGGGTAGGGGTTGGCAGCGGCAGTCGCACATCTATGAGGTCGCGTTTTATTATATCGATTACTGTTTGGCGCAGAGCGTCGCGCTGGCGTTTTGGGCATTGAGCCGCAAAGACCGGAAGAACGCTTGGGAACGTTATAATCATCTCGTGGACTGCACCGGTAAAAAGACCTTTATCGAACTCTGCAAAGTCGCCGATATCAAGGACCCTTTCACCGACGGCTGTCTGAAACAGGTCGCATCCACCGCAGTCGACTATCTGAATCAATTATAAAAAATTTCCCTCTGCGAACGGGGTTATGATTCAAAAAAAGAACGGCGGGTTATAGCCCGCCGTTCTTTTTTATTCGATAAAATTTTATACTTTGTCGTTTTTCATCTTTCGGCTGAAAGCGAAAATTGAAATTCCCAGCATGACGGCCGCATAGCCGATCACCCACCACAAATCGGGCATGATGGCCGCGTAATCGCCCGAGAGCGCAGCTCTTCCGGCGTCGACGGCATGCGCAAAGGGCAGGGCATAGGCGATGGATTCAAAGGCGCCGCCCACGAGTTTCAAGTCAAACCAGGTGCCGGACAGCCACGCGCTGAGGTTCGTTAGTAATGCGCCGCAGATACCGCCGACCTGTTTGTCATTAAACACGCTGCCGCACAGCAGCCCGATGCCGATAAAGAAAATCATCGTCGGAATCTGCACGACAATCGAGAGCAGAATGTTCACCGTCAACGTCAAACCGAGTGCAAGCGCAAAAGCAAAGCAAACGGCGACCTGAACGAGCGCCATCGGGAAAATCGGCAATATGTAGCCCAAAATGAAGTCCGAAGATGTCATCGGCGAAGTGAACAGCCGCAGCAAAAACGAACCGGTGCGGTCTTTGGAGATCAACGTGGCGGAAAACAGCGAGACGAACGACAGACCGAACACCGCGATGCCCGGTGTGAGGTGGTCGATTTCAAACATCTCGATCGGGATATTGGCTTGAATCGCCGAGAGCAGCAGCATAATGGCGATGGGGAATCCGAGACCGAATGCGATATTCAGCGGGTCGCGCAGCATCTCTTTGCGGTTGCGGGAAGAAAACCACAGCATTCTCATAAAGCGGTCGCCTCCGTTTCGGTCGCCAATGCAATAAAGGCGTCTTCGAAATTTTTTGCGTTGGTTTGCGCAATCAGTTCTTTGGCGGTGCCGACGGCTTTCAGATGCCCGTCGGACATAATCCCGATACGGTCGGAGAGCGCTTCGGCCTCTTCCATGTAGTGGGTCGTCAGAATCATCGTGACCTTGCCCTTTAAAGCGCCGATGGCTTTCCAGAGTTCGCGGCGCGCGAGCACGTCCAACCCGAGGGTCGGCTCGTCTAAAAACAAAATTTTCGGGTCTGAGATCAACGCCATCGCAATGCTCAGGCGGCGTTGAAATCCGCCGGATAAGATTTTTGCCTTTTTGTCGGCGACCTCGCCGAGTGCAAAGGATTTGATCATGTTTTCGGCTTTTTCTTTAGCTGCTTTCTTATCCGCGCCGTAAATCCCCGCGATCAGTTCGAGGTTTTCACGCACGGTCAGATTGCGGGCGACGGCGGTCTCCTGCGGGGAGACATTGGTGTTCTCCTTGACCTTGTGCGCGGCCTTGACAATGCTGTCTCCGAGCAGAACCGCATCGCCGGAGGTCGGTGAACAAAGCCCCGAGAGCATTTTGATGGTCGTGGTCTTACCCGCGCCGTTTACGCCGAGCAGCGCGAACAGTTCGCCGTTTTCAATCGATAAATTCAGATTATCGACGGCGGTTTTATCTTTGAATCTCTTGGTCAGCCCGGTCGTTTGAATCGCAACCATCGCTTAATCCTCCTTGATTTCGCGCGCGTTCATAATCTGTTCGGCAAACGCCTGCAAAACGTCGCTTTTGACAATCCCGATGCCTTGCTGCTCATCGCCGAGCACCAACAGCATATCGCCCGGCTTGATGTTGAAGACATCACGGGCTTCTTTCGGGATGACAATCTGTCCCTTTTCGCCGACCTTAACGGTCCCGAAGACATATTTTCCGTTGGGTGCACTCATTCCCACACCTCCCACAAGTATGAAATGCAAGAATAGTATAACATGTATAAAAGCATATGTCAATAAATAGAGTAGGGGCGGATATTATCCGCCCGTCAATATGTACTGTTGTATTTTTATATTTGTAATAATTTATGCGGGCGGATAATATCCGCCCCTACATTGTGGTTACTTCCACACCCTCCGGTGCTTTGACATCAGTGGTTAGCTTTCCATTTTCGTTTTTCACTTCGACCAAGACCATGCCGCAGGGGGTGGGGAAGGTGCCGTGCGCGAATTTCAAGTGCCCGAGGTGCGGCTCGATTTTCAGCTTTTTGCAGCCGGGTTCGAGAATTTGAATGCCCAACACATGATGGGTCAGCCAAGGCGCGGGGCCGGACGCCCAGCCGTGACACAAACTGTGGCGGAAATTCTTGTAGCAATACGCGCCGAAATCCCCGTGGATGTCGTTTTTGCCCGCCGGGACAAGTTCGTCGATGCCCGCAGAGTTCTCCATCCAGTCGATATTGAAGTCCTCCCAGAAAGTCGTCGCGCCCATCTTCAGCATCCCGCCCCAGTATTCGCGCATCAAATCGAGCGCCCCGTCGGTATCGCCCGCCGCAGACATAGCCGCAAGCGTCCAATAACCCAAGAACGTCGAAAGACCCTTCGCACCGCCGACGGTCAGCAGATTCTGCGCGGTCTCTTTCGCGTCCGCAAGCCCGACGCAGACCAGCAGCGAACCGGCCTGCTTAGAGCCGCAGGGGTCTGGGATATGCTTTTTCAGCTTCGCGGCACAGGTATCGCAAAGTTCGGCGGTCTCTTGGTCGCCGAGAAGACCGCAGAGCGTTCCGCCTTTTTCAAATGCCAACAGCATCATGGCCTGAAGACCCGCATGGGTCGCGCCGGAATTCGCCTGATTCGGCCAGTCGATGAATCGTGCGTTCGGCAGCGTCTCCGAGCCGTTTTCGTCGATGTATTCGGCGAGTTTTTGCAGCAGTGGAATCAGATAGTATTTTTGCGCATTCAAATAGTCAAGATCGCCGGTGTAGGAAAACCACTCGTCATGCAGCAAAATCCACCAGATCGAATAGGAGGAAATGCCGTTCATCCAGCTGCCGACCGGGGTCTCGTCGCGCACCAGATCGAGCGATTTCGGAATGACGGGATTCGCGCCGAACACCGACAAAATCGTCATGACTTCGGTGTGCATATCGCCGATCCAGACCAGCCGGTCACGCTTGATGCCGTCCCATAGGTATTCCTGCATATTTAAATGCGCGGTGTAAGCCGCCGCCTTCCAAATCTGATTAACGACCGGGTCGTCGCACTCAAAGCTGCCGAGATAGTCAAGGTCACGGAAGATAAAGACACCCTGTACGGCTTTTAACTCGATTTTTGCGTCCTCGTCGAGCAATTCTATATAAACAAACCGAAAGCCGGTCTCATTGGTCTCGTTGGCCGAGAGAAAGCCGACATTCAGCACCATATCGCGGTTGGCATGGTCGTTGGTCGTATTCTTTTCTCCGATGGGCGTCATGGCTTCCATCGCCGATTCGCCGAACCGCACGCGCAGATTGACGCGCTTGCTCTCCGAACGGACGCTCTGGACATAGATTCGCGCTGCGCCGTTTAATTCGATGCCGAAATCCAATAGTACAAACGCTTTTTCCGAACCCGGTGCGTTTTCGAGCGCACAGACCTCACCCCTGACCAGTGTGATTTGCGAGGGTTTGGGCGCAAGCAGCGCTTGTGCGTTGGTAACATTGCCGCCGGTTGTCAGCACGCGGGACGGGGTCAGATAGCGGCGGACGCGGGGATCGGAATCGGTTCCCGCAAGCCGGGGAAATAAATCGGATATATTCGACATAACAGTCCCTTTCAAATTAGGAATTTTAAGATTATTATACACGCCGAATCTTCTGCGTGCAAGTCAAAATGCGTTTGTTGCGCGGCTTGCGGAAAACTGTTATAATAAAGTCCATAAATGAATCGGGAGGGATAGGATGAAACGAATCGGAACATTTGTCGGTCATGCGCTTTGTATCGGAAAAGCGCGGCTATTGTATGATTCCTTATGCCAAAATACCGATCTGATCGGGCAATACCAATTCACTGTTATGACGCCCGAACATTTAAATCTGACGGTGGAAGTACGCGGAATTGAGCAGATCAATTTCGACCTGCCCGAGGAATACAAGCCGATTCCTTTTGTCGATAAATTACTCGCCGCCGCCGAATTCGAACGCTGCTGCGACGATGAATACCTCTGGATCGACGTGGACAGCTGTTTTTTCAAAACTCCCGTTTTTCCCGATGCCCAAATCTGCGTCAATCCCGTCGATATGAAAAACATTGGTGTTTCATATGGCGAACCGCTCAGCCCGATGTGGCGATTGATTTATGATGATTTCGGATTGGATATTCACGGTGTCGGGTCTGTTAAAACAATCATTTCAAAAGATGAAATTTATCCTTATTACAATGCCGGAATGATTCGGGCAAAAAAGCCGGACGGGCTGTTTTCCGAAGTGCGAACGGCGATGACAGCGTTACTGAAAACCAATGAAATCAAAAATCAGATTTCATCACCGCTCAATCGGATTTTCTTTCATCAGGCCGTTTTTTCGTGTGCGATCATGAAAAAATACGGCAAAACGGTCAGCCCGCTGCCATACGGCGTCAATTACCCATTGCATCTGCGCAGTAAAGATACTACGCCTATCCCGTTGGAGGACATCGTCAGCATCCGTTACGACGACTATTTCGACGAAAACGAGCCGCCGGAACGCTGGGCGGATTTCTTCAAGGGCAGGGAAGACGCCTTAAAATCGGTCTGGTATTATCAAATGTGATTGTCATTCTGAGCGCAAGTCGAAGAATCTCGGCATCATAAAGGGGCAAACAAAAAACGGTATCGCAAAAGCGATACCGTTTACTTTTTCAATTTTCACTTGAGAATCTTTTTCAGCCGTTCCACGGCTTCTTTGGTACGTTCGGCGTTTCCGAATGCGGTCAGGCGAAAATAGCCCTCTCCGTTTTTGCCGAAGCCCGCGCCTGGTGTGCCGACCACCTGCGCTTTTTCAAGCAGCAGATCGAAGAATTCCCAGGACTTCATGCCGTTCGGGCATTTGAGCCAGATATACGGCGAATTTTTGCCGCCGCAGTACCAGATGCCGAGTTCGTCGAGCGCCGCGCCGATGACAGCGGCGTTATTTTTATAATAGGCGATCTGTTCGCGGGTCTGGCGGAAACCGGCGTCGGAGAAAACGGCTGCCGCACCGCGCTGGATGATGTAACTGGTGCCGTTGTACTTGGTGGTCTGACGGCGCTGCCAGCGTTTATTTAATGAGGTGCCGTCAAAGACAAGATCGCTCGGAACGATGGTGTAGCCGCAGCGGGTACCGGTGAATCCGGCGGTCTTGGACAGCGAACAGATTTCGACCGCGCATTTCTTTGCGCCTTCGACCTGATAAATCGAAGTGGGCAGGGAAGAATCGCCGACAAAGGCCTCGTAAGCCGCATCGAAGATGATCAACGCCTTCTGCGCAAGCGCATAATCAACCCACGCTTTAAGCGCGTCGAATCCGTAAACCGCACCGGTCGGGTTGTTCGGCGAACAGATATAAATCACGTCGGCTTTGACGCTTGGATCGGGCAGCGGTACAAAACCGTTGTCGTAATTTGCGTTTGAAAAAATCACCTTGTGTCCGGCGATCACGTTGACGTCGAGATAAGCCGGATAAACCGGATCGGGCAGCAGAATAATATTATCGGTATCCAGCAAATCCATAATGCTGCCGAGGTCGCTCTTTGCGCCGTCGCTGACGAAAATCTCATGATCTTCGAGCGAGATGTTTTTCTTGGCATAATATTTTTTCAGCGCGTCGGTCAGAAAGTCGTAGCTGTAGCAGTTGGTCTCGGGGCCGTAACCGCGAAAACCCTCGGGTGTGCCCATTTCACGGACGGCTTTGGACATCTCGGTGACAACCGCCTCGCAAAGGGGCAGGGTAACGTCGCCGATGCCGAGCCGGATGATGTCGGCGTTCGGATTGGCTTTTTTATATTCGTTCACCTTTTTGCCGATGTTGGCGAACAAGTAACTCTCGGGGATGTTATCGAAGTTGTTATTGAGCTTCATTTTAATCTCCTATAGTGAATTTATTCGACCTCGACGGTGCCGTCGAAGGCCTTGACTGCGGGTCCGGTCAGAAGGACCCGTTCGTCGGTGTAGTTGACGGTCAGATCGCCGCCGCGCAGATGGACGGTGATGTCCTTGCCTTTTTCGCAGATGCCGTTCAGCACCGCCGCAACCGCCGCCGCGCACGCACCGGTGCCGCAGGCCAGCGTTTCGCCGCTGCCGCGTTCCCAAACCCGCATCGCGATCTCGTTTTTGGCGATCGGTTTGACAAATTCGGTGTTGACGCTCTCGGGGAACAGATGGCAGGTCTCGAAAACCCGGCCCGTGCGTTCCAGATCCATCGTGTGAATCTCGTCGCGGAACAGCACACAGTGGGGATTTCCCATGCTGACGCAGGTGATCAGATATTGAATGCCCCGGAAGGTCTGCGGTACCGCAATGGCGGTTTCCATCGGCAGGCGTACCGGGATTTTGGCGCATTCCAGAATGGCTTTACCCATATCAACCGTCGCCCCGACGCAAACGCCATTTTCGATTTGCAGCTCAAGCGTCTTGATGCCGGAAAGGGTCTCGATCTTGACGACCGGCTTTTTGGCGATGCCGGTGTCGTAGATGTATTTACCCACGCAGCGGATGCCGTTTCCGCACATTTTGCCCTCGGAGCCGTCGGCATTGAACATGCGCATTTTGGCGTCGGCGACGTCGCTCGGGCAGATCAGAATCACGCCGTCGGAACCGACCGAAAAGCGTCTGGGGGACAGTTCAATCGCAAGTTTAGAGGGATTTTCGACTTTCTGGTCAAAGCAGTTGATATAGATATAGTCGTTGCCCGTACCCTGCATTTTTGTGAATTTATACAGCATCTTTGTTCCTTCCTTTCGTGCCGTTCCTCTTTTTAATCCGTTTTGTTTACCAAATCACCTTTGAAGCGATGTCCTTTTGAGCCAATGCGATAAAATCTTCGACAGGCATGGAGCCGATGTCGCCTTCGCCGCGTTTTCTCACCGAAACCGTGCCCTCCTCGAGCTCTTTTTCGCCTACAACCAGCATATACGGAATCTTCTGCAGTTGTGCTTCGCGGATCTTGTAGCCGATTTTTTCGTTGCGGGTATCGAGTTCGCAGCGCAGTCCGGCGGCGACGAGTTTATCGTTGATCGCCTGTGCGCCGTCAAGGGTTTTATCGGAGATCGGCAGCACCTTGGCCTGTACCGGAGCCAGCCACAGCGGGAATGCACCGGCAAAGTGTTCTGTGATGACGCCGATAAAACGTTCGATCGAGCCGAAAACCACACGGTGAATCATGACCGGACGGTGTTTTTCGCCGTCAGCACCGGTGTATTCGAGTTCAAAGCGCTCGGGCAGCTGCATATCCAGCTGAATAGTGCCGCACTGCCATGTGCGTCCGAGACAGTCGGTCAGATGGAAATCGAGTTTCGGGCCGTAGAATGCGCCGTCGCCCTCGTTGATGATATAATCTTTTCCCATCTCGGTGATGGCTTCTTTCAAGATATCCTGTGCGGAATCCCAGGTTTTTTCATCGCCCATGTGATCTTCAGGCATTGTCGAGAGCTCAATTTGGTATTTCAAATTGAACAGGGAATAGACCTCGTCGAACAGGGAAACCACGCCTTTGATCTCATCTTTCATCTGTTCCCATGTCATAAAGATATGCGCGTCATCTTGTGTGAAGCAACGAACGCGGAATAAGCCATGCAGTGCACCCGAGAGTTCGTGGCGATGGACAAGACCGAGTTCACCGACCCGCAGCGGCAGTTCGCGGTAGGAGTGCGGCTCGGATTTATAGACCAACATACCGCCGGGGCAGTTCATCGGTTTAATCGCAAAGTCCTGTTCGTCGATCACCGTGGTGTACATGTTGTTTTTATAGTGAGACCAATGTCCGCTTGTTTCCCAGAGCTGGCGACTCAAAATAATGGGCGTACTGATTTCCACATAGCCGTAACGCTTATGCACTTCGCGCCAATAATCAATCAGCGTGTTTTTTAACACCATACCTTTGGGCAAAAAGAACGGGAAGCCGGGGCCTTCGTCCATCAGAAGGAAAAGACCGAGATCTTTGCCCAATCTGCGGTGGTCGCGTTTTTTGGCTTCTTCGAGCATTGCAAGGTATTGTTCGAGATCTGCGGCTTTTAAAAATGCCGTGCCGTAAATGCGCTGCAACATCTTATTTTTGGAATCGCCGCGCCAATAAGCGCCCGTCGCCGAGGTCAGTTTGAACGCCTTGACCATGCCCGTGGCGAACAGGTGGCTGCCTGCGCACAGGTCGGTGAAATCGTCCTGTTTGTAGAAGCTGATTTCTTCACCCTCGGGCAAATCTTGTATCAATTCGACTTTATACGGCTCGTTTTTCTCCTTAAAATAAGCGATGGCCTTATCGCGCGGCAGGGTGAAGCGCTCGACTTTATAGTTTGCTTTCACGATTTTTTTCATTTCGGCCTCGATTTTTTCGAGGATTTCGGGCGTGATCGGGAAATCAACATCGATGTCGTAATAAAATCCGTCGTCGATAGCCGGGCCGATGGCGAGTTTGGCCTGCGGATACAGATGTTTGATCGCCTGTGCCAGAATATGCGAAGCGGTGTGGCGGAATGTCCATCTGCCATCGGGGTCGTCCCAGGTCAGAATCTGCAGGGTGCAGTCGTGGTCGATGATATAGGTCAAATCAGCCCGTTTGCCGTCGACAAGCGCGGCCAACGCGTTGCGCGCAAGTCCCTCGGAGATTGATTTGGCGACCTCGTAGCAGGAGATCGGCTGTTCGAACTGCAGCACTTTTCCGTCTTTCAGCGTGATGTTCATAGTTATGACTCCCTTCAAAAATAAAAACACCCCCGCAGGCAAATACCTGCAAGGGGTGAGAAAAATCTCACGGTTCCACCCTTGTTCATCAAAGAACCGAAAAAGTTCTTTAACCTTATTGGGGCTTCTTAACGCGAAGAGACGTCCGCGCCTATTGACGCCGTAAAGCGCTTTCGGGCGGAAGCTCGGGAGTGGTCGTACCGTTCTTGCGAAAAGCCGCTCACAGCGAATGCGGCTCTCTCTGATTCGTCGGACAACGGTCACATCTCCGTCAATACCTGTATAATATATTATATCACCGAAAAGTTGAAAATGCAATAGCGGTTTTGCGGAATTTTGGAAATAGTTTGTAGGTTTGTCAATGATGTGTTACAAAAAGGATAAAGAAAAAAGGATTACGGATTCAGGAACTCCCAAAGGAACTGTTTTGGAGATTTCCAAGCGAGAGGGC
>Ga0116164_10000253_pt1 | contig 50596 bp, 38 predicted proteins | sample AD_UKC109_MetaG_FD_89888 | JGI IMG/M metagenome (GOLD analysis project Ga0116164, IMG submission 89888) | Active sludge microbial communities of municipal wastewater-treating anaerobic digesters from Hong Kong - AD_UKC109_MetaG | ecosystem: Engineered > Bioreactor > Anaerobic > Digestate... | reverse complement strand
TACCGTGCCCTTCATCCCTTGATGACCCTGCTTCATCCCGATAGGGTGAACGACATGATAAAATCAATGCTCGATCATTATGAGCAGACAGGATTGCTTCCTGTATGGGAACTCCAGGGAAATGAAACCTTCTGTATGGTCGGAAATCATTCAATACCTGTAATATCTGAAGCGATTCTTAAGGATATCGGCGATTTTGACCGGCAGATGGCGCTGGAGGCAATGATAGTCAGCTCAATGTACGACCGCGATGGCATGGGCCTTTACGACTCACTCGGATTTATGCCAGCCGACCTTGTTCCCCAGTCAGTTGCGAAGTCGCAGGAAATAGCCATCGACGACTGGTGCCTTTCTGCAGCTTTAAGCAAGCTGGATAAATCAACTGAAGCTGGATATTTCATGAAAAGGTCAAAGAACTACAGGAATTATTTTGACAGGGAAACAGGATTCATGAGAGGCAAACTGAGCAACGGCGAGTGGACAACACCTTTCGATCCTGCCTGGTCAAAACACGAAGGAAGCGATTACACCGAAGGCAATGCCTGGCAATATCTCTGGCTCGCACCTCACGACGTCGAAGGTCTTATCGACCTTCTGGGTGGAAGGGAATCCTTCGCAGATAAACTAGAACAACTTTTCAATGTTGAAGAAGGAGTGAAGGGAGAGGAAGCTTCAGCCGATATTTCAGGGCTGATAGGAGCCTATGCACACGGGAATGAACCCGGACATCATACCACCTTCCTCTTTAATTATGCAGGCAGACCCTGGAGAACACAGGAACTGAACAGGCAGATACAGACAACCATGTACACTAATGCACCCGATGGCCTTTGCGGAAATGAAGACTGCGGACAAATGTCGGCATGGTATGTCTTCAGTTCCCTGGGATTTTACCCGGTAAATACCTGCGATCTGAGATACCAGTTCGGATCACCTGAGTTTAAAAAGGCAGTCATACAGCTTCCGGATGGAAATATATTTACCGTAAAAGCGCCTAAAGCATCACCAGCAAATAAGTATATTCTCGAGGCGGTCCTGAACGGTAAAGTACTGAATCGTACTTATATAACCTGGAAGGAAATACTTGAAGGCGGCACCCTGGAATTTGTGATGGGCTCCTCACCCCGGGAATGACCATCGTGCCTAAGGTACTTTAAGCCCCTGAGAGATCGGTGGCATTCTGAAGTGTTTACGGAATTTTAACACCTGCAGAGGTGTCCTTTGGTTATTTTTTCATTATTTTTATTCCATACATAATCATCTCAGAATGAAAAGATCATTATTATTCATCCTTCTTTTCTCAGCTGTGCTAGCCGGCTGCAATCAATACTATTCTGCCGGAGATTATCGGTCTGTGAAAAAAATAGATGCCCACGTTCATATCAGGAGCAGTGATGGCGTTTTTGAGGAGATAGCCGCGACGGACAACTTCCTGCTTATTTCTCCCAATGTTGATCACGGCGATTATGACGACCTCCGCGCCCAGCAGGAATTCGTTGAAGCTTCGGCTCTGAAGCATCCCGGACAGGTCTGGTTCCTTCCTTCTTTCTGGTTCGACACCGCAGGATGGCGGACCGAAGGATGGAGCAGAGAGATCATTGAACAGCTTGATGAAGACCTTTCCGCACCCGGCGCCATAGGAGTGAAAATATGGAAAAACATCGGAATGGTTGTACGCGACAGGGAAGGACGATTCATTATGGTTGACGACCCGGATCTTGATCCCATTGTAAATTTTATCAAATCGAAAGGAATACCGGTAACAGGCCATCTGGGTGAACCCCGGAACTGCTGGCTTCCGGTTGAGGAAATGACGGTCAGCAGCGACAGCAGTTATTTCTCCAGGAATCCTCAGTATCATATGTACCTTCATCCCGACTATCCGTCTTATGAAGACCAGATAAAAGCACGCGACAATTTCCTGGAAAAACATCCCGATCTTATTTTCATAGGTTGCCACCTGGGCAGCCTCGAATGGAATGTCGACTCACTTGCCCTAAGGCTCGACCGTTACCCGAATATGGCAGTCGACATATCTGCAAGAACCTGCCACCTCCAGTATCAGTCGGCAAAGGATCTTAAACGTGTGAGAGACTTCATTATTAAGTACCAGGACAGGCTCCTCTATGGAACCGACGTTGGTTACAGCGGAAGTAATAACCCTGAAGCGTTTAAAATCCGTATGCATGATACATGGACCGACGACTGGAAATATTTTACATCCGGAGAGGAGATGACCTCCACAAGGTTCAGAGGTACCTTTACAGGATTAAAGCTTCCTAAGAAGGTCGTGGATAAACTGTATCGCGAGAATGCAGTAAGATGGTATAAATTGTCAATCTGAGATAAATATTTAAGAGGTACCTGAATGCAGAAAAATAGCATCATTGTATCACTATCTTTCCTGTTTCTGATCTGTTCAGGATGCAGTCACAAAAACGGATCGATGATAAAATTCGGTAAGGCAGATATTTCGGAGCATGCATTCGCTTTATCAGATATAAATCCCGACCTTCCATACGACTGGACCGGTTACCGGTACCTTCTTCTTGAATTCAGGGCTTCATCGTCACAGAGGTTTGAGGTGGGACTGAAAAATGAAAAGGGCTGGCTTTTTAAAAGGATACATCCTTTTGCCGGTGCCCACGTCAGGTTCGTAATGCCGCTTGATTTCTACCGGGCTCAGCCTTCCAGGGGTAACGATATGGCCGCCACATGGAATCAGCCCCGGCAGATGGGTTTCATAAATGTTGAACAGGGAGGTTTCGGACCTGTCGATGCTATTGACAGCATAATGTTCAGGATGATAACCCCGCTGCATAAACCTGTGCTGGAACTGATGTCGGTCGACATTTCCAGAAGAGATCCGGGTGATACTCTTTTTGCTCCGGAGACACTCGTGGACCGCTTCGGACAATGGAAGACCGAAAGCTGGAAGGGAAAAGTGAATTCTGAAGATCAGTTGATGGCAATCTGGGAAGATGAAGACAGAAATCTCAGACCCGGCGACTTCAACTACGGTAAATACGGAGGTTATCTTAACACTCAATATGAGGCAACAGGTTTCTTCAGGTTAGAAAACATAAATGACAGGTGGTGGTTTGTCGATCCCGAAGGACACCTGTTCCTTTCAACAGGCGTGAACGGCATGGGACCTGGCTCCACCGCCACACCTGCCAGGGGAAGAGAATACATTTTCGATACTGTGCCCCCGCAAAGCGGACGACAGAGAGCAAACCGTTACAGGAGCTTTAACTTCCTTGGATGGAACCTTCAGCGTCGCTATGGAGAAGACTGGCAGGATAAGGCAAATGAGATGACTGCCAGAAGAATGGAGGCATGGGGATTTACAACGGGCTCACAGGCGCTTGACAAGCCATATATAACATACTTCCGTCCTCCGGGCGGCGTTGAAATAATGGGAATACCCGATGTGTGGTCGGATGATTTTGTGAAAAATGTTGAGGAAAGAGCAATGGAACAGCTTGGCAGGTTGAAGGATGATCCGATGCTGATAGGCTATTTCATCGGCAATGAACCTCCCTGGCCAAACAGGGAATCACTGGCCGTGTCGGCCATCCTCGACGGGCCCAATACAGCCACACAAAGTAAACTGAGAGATTTCCTGAAAGGAGGAAACAATCACGATCGCAGGGTGGAATTCTGTAAAATGACCTTTCAGAGGTATCTCGATGTAGTGACTGATGCAATCAGAAAATACGATCCTAATCATCTGATTCTGGGTATCCGTTTCGGCGGAACCCCACCAGACTATATCATCGAAATGGCCCGGATCTTCGACGTTTACAGCCTCAACACCTATGCTTACAGGCCTGATCCTTCATATCTCGATAAGATCCATCAACTGACAGGCCTTCCGATACTAATCGGGGAGTATCATTTCGGAACCCCGGGAAGAGGGATGGCAGCAGGACTTTGCCAGGTAAGCGACCAGAATAACAGAGGTGTGGCTTACCGATACTTTACCGAAAATGCATTTGCCCATCCTGTTGTAATTGGTGCTCACTGGTTCCAGTGGAGCGACCAGGCAAATACCGGACGTAACGATGGTGAAAATTATAATATCGGTATGATCGATGTGACTGACAGACCCTATATTGAACTGACCGGTGCCGTAACAGAAATGCACAAGGTGCTGTTCAGGGTCCATTCCGGCGATTTGCCTCCTTATGATATTCTTCCTGAAGGACGGACAAAAGTTGATTTTAAATACTGAAGATGATGAGAATACTTTACCTGTTGTTTTTTACCTGTGTAACAGTTGCGATACAGGGTCAGTCGCTTCCATATCAGAATAAATATGCTTTCGGAGCCGATGTGTCATTTGTCAGACAACAGGAAGAAAGCGGCAGAAAATTCATGGATGCCGACAGCACAGTGAAACCATGCCTCGAAATACTGAAATATCATGGTTATAACTGGGGACGGATTATGATTTGCAATGAACCGGTTACCAACCGGCTACGGCAAGATCTCAGTTACGTGATTTCAGCAGCACAGGAACTTAAAAAATACGGACTGAGCTTTCTTCTCGACTATATGATGTCGAATGGCTGGGCTAATCCCATGACTCAACCGCTTCCCTCTGAATGGGAAAACCTGAACCACCAGGAAAAAGTACAGGCGGTTTACAGCTATGTAAAAAAGACAATGGCCGCCCTCGACAGTGCAGGCGTGATACCCGAAATAGTACAGTTGGGCAACGAAATAGGTAACGGATTTCTCTGGCCTGAAGGTAGAATAAGATACGATAAACCCGAACTCAGTGAGTGGAATAATGTGGCCGATTATCTTAAAGCCGGCATCAGGGCAGTAAGAGAGGTGGCAGGAAATGACAGGAAGGTAAAGATAATGCTTCATGTCGACCATGGAGGCGATATTCCCATGACAACCACCTTCTTTGATAAAATGAAAGAACTCGGTGTCGATTATGATGTAATAGGTTTTTCTTTCTACCCATGGTCACACGGCACTCTCGTGGATCTGAAGGATAACCTTTATTTTTCAGCACGACGATATGGAAAGGAAATTATCCTTGTAGAGACAGGATATTACTGGAGACAGAGCAGATATTTCAGCAATGCAAGACCCCCTTTCCCGGAGACTCCTGAAGGACAGAAGGAATGGCTTAAAACTGTTAATGAGATCGTTATGAATATCCCTGAGGGTCTTGGAAGAGGAGTCTTCTGGTGGGAACCGATGAGCAGGGGAAGGGGATATTTTGATGATGAGGGTCAAGTTCAACCCATAATTCATGCATTTGAAAAATACGCACTTCCTCTGGAGAGGACCGACGGACAAACACGGATACAATAAGCAGACAGAATTAAGAACTAATTAACTTACCTATGAAAAATACTGATTCGAGAAGAAACTTCCTCAAAAAGGCTGCACTGGGCACACTGGCCGCCGTAAGCATCCCTGAGATAATAACAGCATCTGTTCCGAAAAAGAAGAAGGCTGCCATAAATCTTCAAAACGGACAGACCATCCTTTTCCAGGGTGATTCCATCACCGATGCGGGAAGGAACAGGGAAGATATGGGATTCAACAGCCCCAGACCGCTTGGAACAGGCTATGCTTTTCTTACAGCAGCACAGATACTTGAAAAATACGCCGGGCTCAACCTGAAAATTTACAACAAGGGCATCTCGGGAAACAAAGTCTATCAGCTTGCTGAACGATGGGATAAGGACTGCCTGGAACTGAAGCCTGATATTCTCAGCATCCTTATTGGTGTAAACGATTTCTGGCATAAATTCAATGGTAACTATGACGGTACTGTCGCGATCTATCGCAACGATCTGATTGCGCTTGTGGAAAGAACACTCAAAGCCCTGCCGGATCTGAAACTGATAATATGTGAACCATATGCTGTTCCGGGTGTAAAAGCTGTTAATGAGAAATGGTACCCTGAATTTCCTGAATACCAGAAAGCTGCAAAAGAAATAAGCGAGAAGTTCGGAGCGGTTTTCGTCCCCTTCCAGAAAGTATATGATGAAGCAATAAAAAGAGCTCCTGCTTCATACTGGACAGGTGACGGAGTTCATGCTGCCCTCCCCGGTGCACAGCTTATGGCTAAAGCATGGCTGGCTGCCACAGGCATTGACGGCTGACACCAATAATTCAGGACCTTATGAAAAACAGATTCTGTATTCTGGCAATATTGCTGATAGCTATTCTTTCTGTTTCAGCCGGCAAAAATCCCGGTTCGACAGTTTATGAATGGGAAAACCTGAAAGTAAAAAATAACACCAGGGGGACTGTACGGAATGTGCTTAAAAGCCCGACCCGTTCACTGGGGATGTTTGAAATCAAGGCTGTTACATTAAAGGGAGGAGCCCTGATTAAAGAATACAGGGTGGCGAAGGGCTATGATGAGATGTTGATAATCGGTGAAGGCACTTCAAAAATTACAATTAACGGAAAATCAGAACTTCTGGGTGAAGGAAGCGTGGTGGTGGCAAGCCAGGGCGATCAGGTTATAATCTCCAATGAAGCAAAGGAAGATATGACTTTCTATCAATTCAGGTTCAGACCACGGAGAAATGAGAATCTGGCGAAAAACATCCGTAAAGCAGATCCCGTATTTCGAAACTGGAATGATATTGAATTCAGGGCGAATGCGAATGGAGGCAGGCGTGATATAATGCGACAGCCAACGGCACTTATAAAAGAACTGGAGATACATACCACCCAGCTTAAGGAAGGATTACCGAGTCACAGTTCACATGTCCATCCTGATGAGGAGATAATACTGATAAGATACGGAAGGGTCGAGGAATCGATTAATGGTAAACCATTTCAATGCGGCCCCGGTTCTGTTATTTTTTTAACAAACGACGACGATCACGGGATTAGAAATGCAGGCCAGGGACCATGTGAATACTATGCAATAAGGTGGCTGACATACTGAGATTGTGAATTTTAAATACAAATAATATGACTGAGAAAAATATCCGAAGCACAGGGCTGGGCTCAGTAATCCCGGTTGCAGCGATGCTGCTTTTCTTAATGGGATCCTGCTCGGGAAATGACCCGGATACTGTTACTGCATTGCTTTACTCTGACAGCAAGCCTGTTGCGATCAGTATTAAGGACGGAAAAATAGCCGCAGTGAAAAAGATCTCAGATCTGCCTGACGGATCTGCCGGCCTCTTCGTCGCACCGGGTTTCATTGATAACCAGGTGAACGGATTTGCAGGTGTATCATTCACATTCGGGGGAGGAGAACTGACGGCAGAAGGTGTAAAAAAAGCTACCAGGGAACTGTGGAAGACAGGTGTGACAACCTATATCCCCACGCTTACAACAAACAGCAATGAACTGCTTACGAAAAATTTCAGCATCCTGGGAGAGGTGAAAGACGACAGTGCCCTGCTGGGATCCATACCCGGATTTCATCTCGAAGGACCTTTCATATCACCAGTAGACGGCTACAGGGGAGCCCATCCCCTGAGATTTGTCCGTAAGCCCGACTGGGAAGAGTTTCTCCAGCTAAACAAAAGCGCCGGCAACAACATCATTCAGGTTACTATTGCTCCTGAAATGGAGGGAGCTCTCGATTTTATCTCCAATTGTACACGGGCAGGTATTGTTGTCGGATTGGGCCATCATAACGCCGATGCACAGCTGGTTAAGGAAGCTGTTGACAGGGGAGCCGATATAGCAACACACCTGGGGAACGGTTGCGCCAACATGATCAACAGGCACATTAATCCGCTCTGGCCGCAGCTTTCCGACGACAGGCTCATGGTAAGCATAATCTGCGATGGGTTTCACCTGAACCCTGAAGAGATAAGGGTTTTTTACAAGGTCAAAGGACCGGAGCTGACAGTCATCACATCCGACGTAACAAGTTATGCCTCCCTGCCGCCGGGGAAATTTGTCAATATCGAGGGAGATACTCTCGAACTGACACCCGATGGTATGGTTAAATATCCTGCACAAAATGTCCTGGCAGGGTCAGCATCACCTCTTAAAAAAGGTATAGCGAACATAATCAGGGTCACAGGTTGCAGCCTTAATGATGCTGTCGGAATGGTAACCCGTAATCCTGCAAATCTATATGGTCTCGACGACAGGGGAGAAATAGCGATTGGTAGAAGGGCTGACCTTGTATTGTTCCGTATGGAAGATGGAGAAATGATTATTGAAAAAACTATCGTAAACGGAAGAGTGGTATACGATAAGGAGCAAAAAAGCATATGACGATTACATAACCTAATCTTAAATCAAATCAAAATGAAAAAAGCAACTTACACAAGAAGAAGGTTCCTGGGAACTGCAGCTGCTGCAACGGCACTAACTGTTGTTCCGTTCAGCTATTCATGTTCTTCAGGTTCAAAACCGAAGAAACCAAATTCAAAAGTGGGCGGTGTGCAGCTCGGTTGTACCACTTACAGCTACAGAAGCATGCCCCATAAAGTAGACGAAGTTATTGAATATTTGTTGCTTGCAGGGATCAGTTCAATTGAGTTGCGGAGTGTTGCTGAGGAAGATCTCGGACTTCCGACTATTCCACGTCAGCCCAGAGGCCAGCAGCTTACCGATGAAGAAAGAGCTGAGTTCGCAAAGGCTGCCGACGATGCCAGGGAAGCTCAGCGGCAGTGGCGTATTAATATGCCCATGTCAAGATATGAGGAGATGCGTAAGAAATTCAACGACGCCGGTATCAAGGTACATATAGCCAAATTTGCACCTTCTGCATGGACTGACGAGGAAATTGACTATGCTTACGAAGCAACAAAGGTGCTTGGAGCTTACGGAATTACAGATGAGCTGGGAGAAGAATCATGTCAGCGTCTTGGAAAATTTGCTGAAAAACATAACAGCCTTGCAATATTCCATAACCATTCCCAGCCGGCCCAGCCTGGTTTCTCATTCGATAAATATCTTGCTTATTCACCTGCAAACAGACTGAATTTTGATGCCGGACACTATTTTGGTGCTACGGGTCTGCATCCAAATGATATTATCATTAAGTACCACGACAAGATGAAGAGTATCCATATCAAGGATAAAACTGCTCCATCCGAAAATGGTGACGGAGTTAATATGCCATTTGGAGAGGGTGCAACACCAATCGCAGACATACTTCTTCTTCTGAAAAAGGAAAAATGGCCGATAAATGTGGATGTGGAACTTGAATACCGCATACCTGAAGGCTCCGATGCAGCTAAAGAAGTAGCTAAATGCATTGAATATATGAGGAATATACTTGAATAGGCGAATACTGCCTGTTTAGAACGATTATCAATAGAGAATGATTCTCATCTGAGAGTAACTCTTAAATGAGAATTATTCTTATTTGATGTTTATTCTCAAATGATACTAATTCTCAAATGATACTAATGCTCAGATGATACTTATTCTCAGATGATATTTATTCTCAGATGATAATTGTACCCTCATGAAGAAATCTGCCCTCCTGATCCCCCTCCTTCTGTCAGCTTGCCTCCTGAATGCCCAGAAAGACCTGGAAGTCATCACAGATAAATGGCTCGAATATACAGATGCAACAAATTCACTATATCGCCATATTGCCTCCGAAGCTTATGAAATACTTGACGTAAGAGCCCGGAAGATCAGAACTATCAGTTCCCTTACCGGATGGCAGCAAAGACAGAAGGAAATTAAAGAAACACTCCTCGACATTGTCGGTCCTTTCCCTGAGAAAGGCCCGCTCAATGCCGAAGTGGTGAGAACGGTCAACAAGGAGGACTTTAAAGTCGAACATGTCATCTTCGAATCACAACCCGGATTTCGTGTAACATCATCACTCTTCATTCCCAAAGGAGTAAGGAGAAACAGGAAAACACCAGCAGTTATATACTGCAGCGGACATTCGGCAGAAGGCTACAGAAGCGAAGTATACCAGCATGTAATTCTTAACCTGGTAAAAAAAGGCTTCATCGTTTTTGCATTCGACCCCGTAGGCCAGGGTGAACGACTCGAATATTTTGACCCTGAACAGGGGAAATCGGTTATCGGAGGACCTACAAGGGAACACTCATACCCGGGTTCTCAGGCTTTTCTGTCAGGCATGTCACAGGCAAGGTTTATGATATGGGACGGCATCCGTGCTGTTGATTACCTCCTTACCAGGACTGAAGTCGATCCGGAAAGAATCGGAATAACAGGCCGTTCGGGCGGAGGAACACAGTCGGCTTACATCGCGGCATTCGATGAACGTATTCATGCCGCAGCACCGGAAAATTATATTACAAACTATAAGAGACTGCTGCAATCGATAGGACCCCAGGATGCCGAACAAAACCTCTTTAACATAATCAGCCGGGGACTGGATCATCCTGACTTCCTGATAGTGAGAGCCCCCAGACCTGCAATGATGATCACCACAACAGGAGATATGTTCAGTATTGAGGGTGCCATGGAAACTGAGGCTGAAGTTCACCGTGTGTATGAAGCTTACGGAATGCCGGGTAATTTTTCGAGGGTGGAAGATGAAGCTGCACATGCATCGACAATGAAAAACAGGGAAGCAATGTATGCTTTCTTCAGGAAGCATCTCAATAATCCCGGAAATACAGCCGATGAGGAGGTTGAAAGATTGACTAAGGAAGAACTGCAGGTTACGGCTACAGGCCAGATTTCAACTTCAGCGGGAAGTGAAACGGTTTTCAGCATCAACAGGAAGGAGTGCGAAAGACTTGATGAGATCCTCTTTGAAAAAAGAAAGAATCCTTCTGAATTCCTGCCCGGCGCAATAAGGGCTGCGAAAGAACTGTCAGGTTACCGGGAACCTCCTGAAACTAATAAACCTGTCTTCACCGGACGTATTGTCAGGGATAAATACACTGTCGACAAATATTTCGTAAAGGGTGAAGGTGATTATGTTATTCCCTACCTTCTGTTTATTCCAGACAATAGTTCAGGGAATCTTCTTATCTTTCTCCATCCGTCAGGTAAGGCTGCTGAAGCCGGCCCGGGAGGAGAGATAGAAAAAATTGTCCTGAAAGGTGTAACGGTGCTGGCTCCCGACATGGCAGGTACAGGCGAACTGGGACCAGGCAAGCTGAGGGGAGATGCCTATTTCAGCGGAGTGTCACATAACCTCTGGTATGCCGCCATGATTACAGGCAGGAGCCTGACCGGGATACTTGCAGGTGACCTCGTTGGAATTGTAAAAACAGCAAAGCGGTACCACGGCCCGGTTAAAGAAGTTTATGGTCTTACCCGTGGCACTATGACACCTGTAATGCTGCATGCAGCAGCATTCTGCAGTGAGATCACAAAGGTGATCCTGGAAGAATCTGTAAAATCGTATCATTCAATAGCCACCGAACGTTTTTATGACCCTCATCTCATTATGACGGCAGTGCCGGCAGCTCTGAAAGAATATGATCTTCCTGACCTTGTCACTGATGAAAGACTGTTAATTTTAAAAAGTGAAGACAGATCCTTCTCAGCAGAATCAGTTTTTGATGATTATGGTAACCTTAAAAGAGTCCCTTAACTAATTTTAACAGAGTTATCAGGGTGAGTCATAGGATCATATTGTATTTGGTATTATTTTTATATGCATATTTCAACAACTAAACCTGGCTGTTAGCGAAATGAAAAATCCCCTGGGTCGCAGAGATTTTCTCAGAACAACCGTTGCCGGTGCCATGTCAGCCGGACTTGCCGGTAAAGGGTATCCGTTTTTTACAAAACAGAATCCGGTGAACAAACGCGTTGGTATAATCGGCCTCGATACTTCACACAGCGTCGCCTTTACCCGGGCGCTTAACAATGCAACAGATGATTCTTTCCTTGGTTATAAAATAGTAGCTGCATATCCAAGAGGAAGTAACGACATTAAAAGCAGTGTGGACAGGATACCCGGCTATACAGAAGATGTGAAAAAACTGGGTGTTAAAATTGTCAGCTCAATAGACGAGCTTCTGAAAGAGGTTGACTGTGTTATGCTTGAAACCAATGACGGAAGACTTCATTTTGAACAGGCTGTCCCGGTTATGAAGGCAGGTAAAAGGATGTTTATTGATAAACCTGTGGCTGCATCACTGAGCGACGCCATTGCAATATACGAAGCTGCCGCTTATTACAAGGTACCTGTTTTCTCTTCGTCATCTCTGAGGTATATATCGGGAGCGAAAGAGATTGCAGAAGGAGGTATGGGCAAGGTGCTGGGGGCAGATGTCTACAGCCCGGCCACACTCGAAAAAACACATCCCGACCTCTTCTGGTATGGTGTCCATGGTGTTGAGATCCTGTTTACCGTAATGGGGAAAGGCTGCAGAAAGGTGAGCCGTACTTTTACTCCTCATTATGACCAGGTAACCGGTGAGTGGGATGACCAGAGGATTGGTACCTTCAGAGGTATCCGGAACGGAAAGTCAGGTTACGGAGGAACGGTTTTTTGTGAAAAGGAGATCTGCGTTCTGGGCAAATACTCCGGGTATAATCCTTTGCTCGAAAAGATAGTGGAATTCTTTGACACCGGGATAGTGCCTGTTACATCAGATGAAACAATAGAGATCTTCACCTTTATGGCTGCAGCCGAAGAGAGCAGGTTCAGAAAAGGAGCAGTCATTGAAACGGCAAAGGTGCTTGAAAAGGCAGGGAAGAAGGCTTCAAAATTGAAATACATTTAATACAATTCAAGAAATAAAAATTCTATTTTACCTAACCACTTAACACCTTAAGAAATGACAAACAGACGGGATTTTATTAAAAAAAGCGCTATGGGTACCGCTGCCATTACCATCGGCGGACTGGGGCTGAGTGCCAAATCGTACGGTTCTGTGATCGGGGCCAACGAGAGGATCACGCTGGCCGTCATCGGCATCAGAGGTCAGGGCGGAGGCCATATCAGGACCTGGTCCAGGATGAAGGACAGCGCCAATGTGAGACTTAAGACTATCTGTGATGTTGACGAACAGTATTTCGCCCCTAAATCGAAAGAAATAGAAAGCAGTACAGGCGAAAAACCAGTTACTGAATGGGACATGAGAAAAGTGTTCGAAGACAAGGAGATAGATGCTGTATCTTTCGGAACACCAAACCACTGGCACGCACTGGGCACAATATGGGCATGCCAGGCCGGAAAACATGTTTATGTCGAGAAACCTGCATCTTACGGTATATGGGAAGGCCGCAAAATGGTCGAAGCAGCCCGTAAATACAATGTACGCGTTCAGGTAGGACTCCAGAACCGTTCCATTCCCCAGGTAATGCAGGCTATAAAATTCATGCACGACGGAGGAATAGGAAAAGTATATCTGGCCCGCGGATTGTGCTATAAACCCCGCGATTCTTTCGGAATAGCTCCCGACGGAACACCTCCGGAATCATTGCATTATGATATGTGGCTCGGGCCGGCACCATACAGACCATACAACGAGAAGAGAGTTCACTATAACTGGCACTGGTTCTGGGCAACGGGCGGTGGCGACACAGCCAACCAGGGACCCCACCAGTTCGATATCGCCCGCTGGGGACTAAACAAAAATGAACACCCACAGACAATCTATTCTATCGGAGGTATCTATGGTATCGATCCAAAGGAATGTGAACAGGAAACACCAAATACCCAGACATCTGTATTCCAGTATGCTGATGGCACCGTTCTTGAATTCGAAACAAGAGGCCGTTATACAAATGAAGAATCAAGCCTCGGAATAAGAATCGGTAATATGTTCCTCGGAACTGACGGATATGTGGAGATAAACGGAAGCCAGTGGAAAGCATTCCGCAAAAATGAAAGGGAGCCATTTGCAGGTTCGCAGGTTGGTGAAAGACCTACCGATTTCATGGCTGCTCCCGGTGGCGGTGGTCACTATGGAAACTTCCTCGAAGCTATCCGCGCCGGAAATAACGATCCTCTGCATTGCGATATCTATGAAGGATATATGTCAGCCTGTCTTCCAAACCTTGCAAATATTTCATACAGGCTCGGAAAGAAACTTGTTTTCGACGGAACAACCGAGAAGTTTGTGAAGGACAAGAAAGCCGACAAAATGCTTACACGCGAATACAGGGATCCTTATGTGGTACCGAAAGTAGTTTAGCATTATTTTACAAAACGGATGACACGGGGTTTCACGGAGAGTAAAATTTCTCCGCGGCCCCTGTCTTCCTCTTTGGCCATCTGTATAAACCTGAGATATGAATAGAAAAATTCTTTTTTTCACCTTCCTGCTCTTACTGATTCAGTATTCTCTGTCAGTCCAGGCACAGGATGCACAGGTGCTTTTCAAAAGACACGAAAAGGAAAACCGTATCGATGTAATGGTACAGGGAAAATTGTTTACATCTTATATGTGGCCGGTAAATGTTTATAAACCAATATTATATCCCGTGTTTACATCTTCCGGCACGGAAATAACAAGAGGTTTCCCCTTGAATCCCCGCGAAGGAGAGAGAAACGATCATATTCACCAGGTGGGAATATGGCTTAATTATGGTAAAGTGAACGGACTCGATTTCTGGGGTAACGGACACAGAGGATACAAGGAACCTGAAGGAGGAGAAATAAAACATCTCTCCGTCGAAAAAACCATACCGGGGACTAACGAAGGAATACTTGTAGCACAAGCTGAATGGCTCGGCCCCCGGGGAAAAAAGCTTCTCGACGAAACAACCGAATATCATTTCATCGCCCGGGGCAGCCTGAGGATGATCGACCGTCTTACAACCCTGAAAGCCGGCGACACGGTAGTCGTGTTCAGCGATACAAAGGAAGGAATGTTCGGAATTCGTGTGGCAAGACAACTTGAACTGCCGGCAACTGGTACGGTCACACTCCTCGACGCCTCCGGGAAACCTTCTGACCGGAAAGTCAGCGCTGCCGAAGGAGTTACCGGAAACTACCGCAGCAGCCGTGGAGCAACAGGTGAAGCCGTTTGGGGAACAAGAGCGGAATGGATGAATCTGTACGGTACCCTTAACGGAGAAAAAGTTTCGGTGACAGTATGCGATCATCATGATAATCCGGGATATCCTACTTACTGGCACGCCAGGGGATACGGGCTCTTTGCAGCCAACCCTCTGGGCTGGACCGACTTCACAAAGGGTAAGGAATCATTCAATTTTACTCTTCAGCCCGGACAATCAACCACATTCAGATACAGGGTCATAATCAGCAACGGCCTCTTTCCCGACGACAATGAAATAAATGATCTTGCGAAAGAATTCAACAACAGATATTAAATAACATTGCTATCTTTAAAGAATCAGGTTTAATTACACTGATCTCCGCAGGCGGATGTACATAGCTAACACGCTTTGCCATGAGAAGCCGGGCAAAGCAGAGATAGCACGCCTGCCCGCAGTGACCTGGTGAAGATGTGATTCCACAATAAAAAATTATTAACCAACGTAAAATTAAACATATGAAAAACGACCTCTCACGCCGCCAGTTCATCCAGAAAAGCCTTGGTGCCGGTGTGGCACTGGCATTCCTCAAAGAGTTTCCTGAAATAGGAGCTGCTTCTGCAAAAAAAGGAATGAAACTGGGTCTGGTAACCTATCTGTGGGGCAGAGACTGGGATCTGCCGACACTAATCTCCAATTGCGAAACATCCGGACTACTGGGTGTTGAACTCCGTGTACAGCATGCACACAAGGTGGAGATAGACCTTACACCTGCACAGCGCGCTGAAGTAAAAAAGAGATTCGCCGACAGCGCTGTAACATGTGTTGGCTATGGGGCAAATTACGAATATCACAGCCCCGATCCTGCTCAGCTTAAGAAAAATATCGACGGAACCAAAGAGTATATTAAGCTTTGCAAGGATATCGGTGCCACAGGTATTAAGGTGAAACCAAACTACCTGCCTCCTGAGGTACCCCGCGAAAAGACAATAGCCCAGATAGCAGCATCGCTCAACGAATGCGGCAAATTTGCACAGGATTACGGTCAGCTGGTAAGGGTGGAAGTTCATGGTAACATAACCCAGGAAATTCCAAACATGAAAGCCATCTTTGACCAGGTTACCGAAAAAAATGTCAAAATGTGCTGGAACTGCAACGATCAGGATCTCCTGCCCCCTGGACTGGAGGCTAATTTCAACTCCGTAAAAAAATACTTTGGAGATACCGTTCATGTACGTGAACTGAATGAAGGTGAATATCCGTACCAGAAACTGTTTGACCTCTTCACCGGAATGAAATACTCGGGGTGGATACTCCTGGAAGCACGTACAAATCCTCCCGACAGGGTGGCTGCCATGAAGGAACAGCTTGTAATTTTTAACAAGATGATTGAAAACTCCAGGAAGAATTCCTGATACCTTTATCAAAATCCGAAGCCTAATTGTATAACAGGGAGGAATTTGTAAGGCAGATCAAGGCCAGGGATGAAACCTGGGACTTTATAGTAATCGGCGGAGGAGCAACAGGCCTTGGTATTGCTGTTGACTCCTCCAGCCGCGGCTATAAAACCATTCTTCTTGAACAATCTGATTTTTCCAAATCAACATCCTGCCGCAGCACCAAGCTCGTCCACGGAGGTGTACGCTACCTCCAGAAAGGCGATGTGGGTCTCGTAATGGAAGCCCTCCGCGAAAGAGGTCTTCTCCTGAAAAACGCACCCCACCTCGTCAGAAACCAGCGTTTTGTAATTGCTACCTATAAATGGTGGGAGAAGTCGTTCTATACCCTCGGACTGACACTGTACGACCTTCTTTCAGGAAGAATGAGAATGGGTTATTCCCATCCCCTGAGTAAAGAGGAAGCTGTTAAGCGTATTCCACAGATAGAAAGGAAAAATCTTACAGGAGGCGTATCATACCACGACGGGCAGTTTGATGATTCGAGACTGGCCATCAATCTTATGCAGACAGCTGTCGACAACGGAGCGGTGATGCTAAATCATTTTCCGGTAAAGGGACTGGTAAAGAACAGCAAGGGAATCATCTGCGGTGTTTCTGCTGAAGATGCTATTGATGGCGGCAGCTTCGAAATTAAGGGACGTTGCATCATTAATGCCACCGGAATCTTTGTCGATGAAATCATCAAAATGGATGATTTGCGCCAGAGACCTCTTGTTCGTCCCAGCCAGGGTGTTCACCTTGTCGTAGCGAAATCTTTTCTCGGTGCTGAAGATGCAATTATGGTCCCACGTACAAGCGACGGAAGAGTAATGTTCGGCGTTCCCTGGCACGACCGCGTTATCCTCGGAACTACTGACATTCCGGTGAATGAATTCGTGCTTGAACCAAAAGCACGCGAGGAAGAAATAGATTTTATACTCGAGACAGCCGGTCGCTACCTGTCTGTCAAACCCCGGCGAAAAGATGTCCTGTGTGTGTTCGCAGGACTCAGGCCGCTGGCTGCACCGAAGGATGACACCGGCACTGCCAGGACAAAGGAGATTTCACGAAGCCATAAGCTTATAGCATCAAAAAGCGGACTCGTGACAATAACCGGAGGCAAGTGGACAACTTACAGGAAAATGGCCGAAGATACTGTTAACATGGCAGTCAGCATACAAAAACTCCCTTCACGAAAATGCATCACTCCCGATCTTATGATCCATGGAGCCACTGAAAAAGCCGGCGATGACAGAGACTGGCTCTCCGTCTATGGTAGCGACAGTGCAGGAATAAAGGGGCTTTATTCTGAAAATCCTCGGCTGGCAGAAAAGATACATCCTTCTTTCGAATGTACCGCTGCATGCGTTGTTTGGGCAGTAAGACATGAAATGGCAAGAACCGTGGACGATGTGCTGGCACGAAGAGTGAGAACCCTGTTTCTCGACGCCGCAGCATCAGTAGAGATGGCACCGGCAGTCGCTTCACTGATGGCTGATGAACTGAAAAAAGATAAAAAATGGGAAGAGGATCAGGTGCGCAGTTACACAAACCTGGCTTCTGCATATATTCTTGGATAATCACTTCCGTCTGATCAGGATGATTTACATGAATTACAGCTTCATTATCAGCCGTTTCCTTTTCTTTTATGCGATTGTGTTTTTTATGGCCGGCAGGATCGATGCCCAGGCTCAGACCGGAAAGGTAATGCTAGAACCTGATTCAGGCAAAATGAATCATATCGCATTGGATTTCCGGAATGGAGAATACCAGATCGTGACAACCGGTGCCGATCCATGGATTATTTCACTTCCGCTCAAAAATACCATTCCCGGTGATCATAACATTTTAACCTTTGAATATTTCTGTCCTCAGGGCCTTGATCATATGGAACTTTTCTTTGGCCCTCCCCTGAGTGAAGCCAGGTCAATGAGAACCGGTGCCGTAGGATTGTCAGAAGGTTGGACACTTTTTACTGCTGACCTCTCGCAGGATAAAGGCGACTGGGGTAAGGAAGGCGACTGGTTGAGGATTGATTTTGGAGGGAAAGCCGGTGTAAGAATCCACATAAGGAATATAGCCTTAAGACCCCCGACGGAAAGGGAAATTATGCTGGCAAAGAACAGGGATGAAAAAGCCCGGATGGAAGCTGAAATGCAGAAGAGAATTCTGGAATATCTGAATGCTGATTACTCATCTGAAATCATCAATGTTACAGTTGACAGCCAGACAGTATGTATTAAAGGACATGCTTCATGCAGTGATCTGTTCCTTTGTGAGGTTGCTCCTTACGAGGATGTTACCGAAACCGGAGATTTCAGGTTTGTTTTTCCGGTGGGAGAGGGTGAATTCAGCAAGGATATAGAACGTTTTTCACTGAGGGATGGTATCAATTACGACAGACTGCTCTCGAAATGGGTCCTGGCTGAAAAAAATCCATCAGGATACCGGCTGGTTTCACATGCCCGTTATCCGGATGAAATAAAGGCAAAATACAACCTCCGTCCGGTTGTTCCGCGAAGCAGGAAGGGCTTAGGCGGTTTCAGCGCACACCGCGGGCATATTGAGGATCTCGATGAGCTCGGAATATCAAGCGCCACTGTTAACATCTGGTTTACAAGGTTTATGTTCACGGAACCGGCACCCGGAAGAATAATGCATAACTATAACGGGCAGAGATATTATTTCAGGGAGAAGGAGGTTATGATGCTTGATTCTACCTTCAGGACTACAGCCGGGAGAGGGATTGTGACTGCCGGAATTCTGCTGGTGGGTAAAGCTGAACAATGTCCCGACCCTGAAATCGGGAGGCTGCTTCAACATCCCGATATGGACCCGGCAGGTATCTACAGCATGCCGAATATGACCAGTCCCGAAAGCGTTAATTGCTATGCCGCAGTAATAGATTTTCTTACAAGCCGCTATACCCGGCCTGACAAAAAATACGGGATGCTGAACCACCTTATCATCCACAATGAAGTTGATGCCGGATGGGTCTGGACGAACATGGGCAGAAAAAGCGCACTGCTTTATATGGACGCCTATATCAAATCGATGCGGCTTTGTTATGCAGTTGCAAGAAGCTATAATCCTCATAGTGAAGTATTCATAAGCCTTACACACCATTGGGCCTGGACTTCAAATCCTTTGTTCCATCCTTCAAGGGACCTGATGGAGATATTACTGGATTATACGAGGGCGGAGGGTGACTTCCATTGGGCTGTAGCCCAGCATCCTTATCCGCAATCCCTTTTTGAACCAAAGACCTGGCTTGATGAACAGGTTGATTTTTCCTTCAGCACTCCGTTGATCACGTTCAAAAATCTTGAAGTGCTGGATGCATTAATGAAAAAACCTGAAATGTTGTACCAGGGAAAAATAAAAAGAACTCTGTGGCTTTCAGAGAACGGAACCAATTCCAGGTCCTATTCAGAACAAGATCTCGCTGAGCAGGCTGCAGGTTTTGCCTATGCCTGGAAGAAAATGAAAAAACTAGACGGGATAGACGGTTTCCAGTGGCATAACTGGTTTGACCACAGGGGAGAAGGAGGATTAAGACTGGGACTGAGAAAGTTTCCGGATGACGAAGACGATCCGGGAGGGAAAAAACCTGTATGGTACCTCTATAAAGCTGCTGATACCGGATCAGAAAATCAGGTTTTTGGACCCTATAAAAAGATAACAGGTATCCGCAGATGGAATAATATCATGTATAAAGGAAAAATAGAATAACGAAATCCCTTTCCTGAAGCCTTTTCTTGAATTACCCGATCACTCCCGGTCAACAGGCTGATGCATCATCCTGTCCTCTATAAATGAGGCCATTTCCGGTATTGGCATCTTCTGGATGACATAAAAATGTTTTCCTGAGGGATCATTTTCCCAGCTGTTATTTCCTTCAACGGTAACTGTTATCCTGCCCTGTACCGTGTCAAAAAACCCCTGGGTTCCATAGACGCCGATAAGAACAGCCGTTTCATCCCAGCTCATCCTTCCGTTCCTGTCATCTTCAGAGAATGGGATACTAATACTGAAAACATCCTTCACCGGACTACCTTCAATGTCTGAACTGATCAGGCGTAATCCTGTAAATATCTTTGATCCTATTTCAAATCCGGTGAAGATGATCTCCCCCGGCCAGTTGTCAAGTGCATACCTGGATGATGCGGGGTCAATGAAAATATTGAATTCCCTCCCCGACGGAAAACCTCCGGCCATGGAAACGAGTCTTTTCACTTTTTTTGCTGCCAGCTCTGTTCCATTGAGATTACTGTACTTATCAGCACCGGATTTCAGTAAACCGCTGATATTCGTCAGAAACCCGACTGTTACTATAGTAACGCTATTATCCGGCTGGCTGCTTAGCACTTTCCTGTATATCTCAACAGCATCAGGTACATCCGATGTTCTCTTTACATCGTGAGGGTAATATTTAATTATTGAATCGGCCCAGTGCTGACGGGCTTCCATATCGGCTCCTTCACCTTTCGGGGCCCCGATCTCCAGGTCTCCTCTGTTGAAGTAGGTGTTGATAACATCAATTGAAGGAGCCACAAGCTCATTTTTATTCGATGACACCGTGGCAAGAATTTCAGCCCTGCCGCTGTCGGCCATCGCATGAAGAAATGCAAGAGCACCCACATCATCATAATCAGGCCCGAGATCGGTGTCTAAAATGATTTTGACAACTTCATTTTCTCTATCGGCACATGATCCAAAAATCAAAAGTGACAGAGCCATCAGAAAGACAATCGTTTTCATGTTATAATTTTAATAAAGTGTTATCAGTATATTTGAATATCAATTTTATGGTCATTAATTTTTTATGTCGTATTTTTCATTCTATTGCAAAAGTAATTTATGCCTGGATTTGTAATTGGAGTTTATCCTTTTTTTGAATTCAAAAATAAGTATCCTTATTTTAAAATAATCACATAATCAAATCATAATGAGACTGACATTAATGATTTTGCTTGCTGCACTCATTGCTTCTTGCAATAACAGTGATGTGACATCATACGTTGACCCTAATATAGGCGGTGTGGCACCCCTTCTCACTACAAAAACCCCTACTGTTCACAGACCGAACAGCATGGTAAGAGTCTTCCCGGTTACCAGACCCGGGCTCGGAGACAGGTATCTTAGCGATAAGATTTACGGTTTCGCTCTTAATATGCCTGCCTACAGAAGAGGATACGTGACCGAACTTATGCCTGCCAGCGGTATCCTTTCACCCGGAATTAATGAAAATGCTTCTTCATATGATCACGACCTTGAGGAAGTACATCCATGGTATCACAGGGTGCTTCTTGAAGATTCAGACATCAGTGCTGAATGGACTACAACCGCTCACTCGGTATTATACAGGTTCATGTTCATGTCAGGCGATTCAAATCATGTTCTTTTCAGGTCGAAAGGAAAAGCCTTCTTCACTGTTAACAGCAATAATGTGGTAACAGGCTGGGAAGAATTCATGAATACGAAGCAGTATTTCCATGCAGAATTCACTGAAAACTTTATAAACCATGGTGTTATTGCTGATAATCAGATTATTAGTGGAGTGGATAAGGTGTCAGGTACAAGGACAGGATTATATGTTTCATTTGAAAAAACAGGATTACCAGTTGAAGTAAGAATAGGGATTTCATTCATTGATGAGGAACAGGCGCGCGATAACCTGTTAAGGGAAACTGAAGGCAGATCATTTGAAAAAATTAAAGAAGAAAGCCACAGTATCTGGAAAGATGCCCTTGGAAAGATCATAGTAAAAGGAGGTACAGAAAGGCAGAAGAGGATATTCTATACGAGCCTCTACCGGGGATATGAGCGTATGGTCAACATTTCCGAATATGGAAGATATTACAGCGGATACGACAGGAAAATCCATGACGATAACGGAAGGCCTTTCTATGTCGACGACTGGCTATGGGATACTTTCAGAAGCCATCATCCCCTTTTCTTCATTCTTGACCCTCAGAAACGTATCGACATGGCGCAGTCGTATGTGCTCATGTATGAGCAGAGTGGATGGATGCCAACCTTTCCCCAGTTTTACGGGGATTTTCCGGCGATGATAGGTTTTCATTCGGCTGCCCTGCTGTGGGATATATATAGCAAGGGTGGTGCCGGGTTTGACGTTGAAAAGGCTTATGAAGGACTGAAAAAAAATGCCATGAGCGGGACGATGCTGCCATGGCGTGCGGGACCTATGTGCTCCCTCGACAGCTTTTATCTCGAAAAGGGATGGTATCCGGCCCTGGATGAAGGTGAAAAAGAGACTGAACCTATGGTCGACGGTTTTGAGAATCGTCAGTCGGTGGCTGTTACTCTCGAGCACAGCTATGACGACTGGTGCCTGGCAAACCTGGCAAAAGCTCTGGGAAAGGAAGAAGATCACAATTATTTCATGCAACGTTCAAAAAATTACCGTAACGTCTATAATCCGGTCACAGGCTTCATGTCGCCAAAAAAAGCTGACGGAACATGGGTGGAGCCTTTTGATCCCGGCTTATCGGGAGGCGTGGGAGGCAGGATGTATTTTGCCGAAAACAATGCATGGATATGGAATTTTTCAGTAATGCACGATATCCCCGACCTGATCTCACTGATGGGAGGAGAAGAGGTATTTACAAGACGCCTGGATGATCTTTTTAATGAGCCATCCAAAATTGCAAAATGGCGGTTCATGGGACAATTTCCAGATGCATCAGGTCTTAACGGGATGTTCCCTGCCGGAAATGAACCCTCATTCCATGTTCCTTACCTTTATAATTATGCCGGTAAACCATGGAAGACACAACGAAGGATCAGGGAGATAATGGAAATGTGGTTTGATGATGATCCCCTGGGCCTCCCCGGCGATGAGGACGGAGGTGCACTATGTTCATGGTATGTCTTCTCGGCAATGGGATTTTACCCTGTGACTCCCGGGAACGGACTTTATGCTATCGGAAGCCCCTTTTTCAATGAAATCAAAATTAAACTGTCTGACGGAAAGACATTTACTGTCAGAGCGAAAAATTGCTCCCGCAAAAACAAATACATTCAGTCGGCGAAGCTTAACGGAAAGGATTTTAACAGGGCATGGATAAAGCATACGGAAATTACTGATGGCGGAACTCTCGAATTAATAATGGGCGAGATGCCTGAAAAAAACTGGGCCTCTGACCGGTCTCAGTTCGTTAACCTTGCCGGTAACTAAAAATATAAAGCTGTGAAAAACAATCTAAAACTGATTTTTACTGGAGCGGTTCTTATAACCGTATTATCAGTTTCTTGTGCCAGAACCATACCTGATACTGAACTCTTCAGGGTACTGGAATTATCTTTTGAAGCCTCCGGCCCGGGTTCAAATCCTTATGTCAACGGGCCGGAGCTGATTGCCAACTTCCATGGAGTTTCCGGAGAGGCTTCCGGTTCGTCATACAGGGTTTATGGTTTCTGGGATGGAGGTAATATCTGGAAAGTGAGATTCTCCCCCACAAAAAAGGGGCGGTGGGAGTTCAATACCGAATCATCGGATAAAGGACTTGACAACCACAGAGGCAGTTTTAATGCAATAGCCTCCTCCTCTGATAAGCTGAACTCAAATATCCTTTACCATGGTTTCCTTGAGCGGGAAGGTACCTACTCGTGGAAGCTGAGTGATGGAACACCATTTTTCCCCGTCGGTGAAACCCAATGGTCTTTTTCTGAAGAATTTACATTAAGCGAATGGAAGGAATGGATGGACCTGATCGCTGACAGGGGTTATAATACATTCATGGGTTGCTGCTGGCTCGGTAAATATACCAGATCGGAACTGAAACCTTTTGCCGGCAGAGACCCTGCTTCCGATACCCTGCTGGTTGATTTTTTCAGCAGGCAGCTTGATACCATGGTTCAGTATGCAAACGATAAAGGCATTATGATGGGACTGGTTATAGGTGGATTTCCCGATAACAGCCAGTGGTTCACAAGATTCAGGACCATGGAGAGAAGTGACAGATGGTTCCGGTATATAATAGCACGTTACGCAGCTTTTAACGTAAGGTGGGGATTGTTCGGTGAACTTAATGAAGCCGTGGGCAGTTACAGGCTGGAAGATAAATCGTGGGAGTGGGTCGGTGAGCATTATGCCGAACTGGTAAAAAAATATGATCCATATGATCACCCTGTGGGAAGCCACAATACCAGGGTGGATTTTAATGCTGCCGCTGATAATAACATTGATTATATAAAGGTCCAGGAAGGCGACAGGACATCGCCGCAGCAGTACGTAAATGCACTGAGACTGCGGGAATGGCAAAAGCCGGTATGGTATGAAGAATACTGGTATGAAATGGACGGAAACCAGGATGTGGGAATTCAGAATACTTACAGGAATTTTGTTCATGCTATGGCTTTTCCTACAATGGGAAGCCTGATGAGAAATCACCAGGGTATAAACACTCCCTTTCCTCCTGATGAGGCTGGTAAACAGGGAATATCCCTTTATAATTACCTGATGGCAAATGATACGGGTATGCTCCGTATGAGCTATTTTACCGATTTCTTCAGTATCCTGACAGATGATCTGGATGAATTTGTGCCGGCATCGACTCTCGTCAGCCGTGGTGTATGCGGAAAATTCGGGAATAATCTTGCGGTCTTTCTGGAGGAAGGAGGTATCTTTACTGTTGACCTGTCAGGGATTCCCGGTATATTCAGGCTTACAGCACTTGATATCAGAACAGGTGAGAAGAAGTCGCTTCCTGATCTGAACGGAGATGCTGAGGTTGTAATAGATACAGGGTTCAGAACCGATGCTGCAGTTCTTTTCATCAAGGATGGTAACTGACATAATCCACATACCAGGTACTATAATTATTATATGACTATCAGGGATGATTAATAATGTATCCAAAAACGCTTGAAAATCAATTGTTTTACCCCATCCCCAGGGGGAGTCAATTGATTTTCTTCGCTCCCCTTGGGGTCGGGGTAAACGAAGAACCGGAGCGAAGCGGTTCTCGACGAAGTCAAAATCAATGGAGTTTTATGTACGATTCCTGACACTCATAAATTAATATATCACTTTCATAAGTTCTGACGAAAGAAAGATTCATCGGCAAAGTGGTGAGATATTGAAAAATACAGCATATAAATAATGATCCATAAAGAAAAAAATAAAAAATGAAGAAGCTTGTTTTGATCCATACCGTAAGATGGTATGAAAGGTCGGTGATGACACCCTTTGCAGATCCATGGGGAAAAAAGAACCCCGGTGTTGAAATAATCAATATAATGGACGACTCCCTGTTGTCTGAAGCCCTCATTCACGGCGGACCTTCATCATCGGTGATGCGCAGAATGCTTTATTACTACATGGCTGCCGAAGACATGGGTGCTGATGTTACAATGTGTACATGCACAACCATGGGGGCCTGCACCAGGCTTGCAAGAAAGATCGTGAAAAATCCGGTAATGAATATCGACGAACCCATGGCAAAGGAAGCAGTTGCAAATGGTAAGGTAATGGGAGTTTTTGCCACCTTCCCGACAAGCGCTCCTGCTACCAGGGAACTGCTTGAAATTGAAGCTGCTGAACAGGGAAAAGATATTGTCATTAAAACAGTTATTAACGAAACTGCTGCACAACACCTCCTCAGAAATGAGATAGACAAACATAATGAAATAGTCCTGGGGGAACTTGACAAACTCCAGCACCATGTTGATGTCATAGTTCTCGGACAAATAAGTCTGTCACAAATAAAGTTTGAAGGGATAGTGCCTGCTATGCAGGTTGGATACTCAGGATTTAATCACGCAGGAAAACTTCTCGGTATAATGTAGGGAAGCAAATACAGCATGTTTAAGATAACCAGGTGGAAAAAAACACAAAAAAAAGATACATTCTGATTCTGCTTCTGTTCTTCCATACGGTAAACACGTATATGGACAGGATATGTATTTCAGCAGCCAGCGGCGATATACAGGCAGATCTGGGAATCAGCAGCCAGATGATGGGTTATATTTTCGGGATTTTCGCACTCGGGTACGCACTCTTCCAGATCCCTGCCGGATGGGTCGCCGATAAATACGGACCTAAAAGAGCCCTTACCTGGATCGTTACTTCATGGAGTACTTTTACTGCATTGTCGGGAGCTGCGTGGAACGCAATATCGATGCTGATAATCAGATTCCTGTTCGGTGTCGGTGAAGCAGGTGCTTTCCCGGGAGCTACAAAAGCTTTCTACAGATGGATACCTGCAAGGGAAAGAGGAATTGCCAACGGGATCTTTCATTCAGGCGCCAGAGTAGGGGCAGCCCTGTCTTTGTTTATTCTGCCATTTCTAATCAGACTTGCAGGATGGAGGCTGACATTCGTAATTACCGGCGCCCTGGGATTGATATGGGTGATCATCTGGAAATGGTGGTATCATGATAATCCCCGGCAAAACAGGAAAATCAGTGAACAGGAGCTTGATTACATTGAATCCGGTATAGCTGAAGATGCCCTTCCAGGGGGGAAACTAGCTTTAGGACAAATACTTACATCATCAAATATGCTCCTGGTGATGTTTCAGTATGTAGCAAGCAACATAACCTTCTTTATCAGCTTCACCTGGCTTCTTCCATACCTCGTGTCCCAGTGGGGTAAAAGTGCGGAGATTTATGCCCCGATACCCCTTCTGTTCGGGACTTTTGCACAGTGGTTCTCAGGATGGATAGCAACTCTCATCTATCAGAGGTTCGGACAGGTACCTTCACGTAAGATCCCTGCTATAGCCGGATTCATGCTGTCGGCAGCAGGTCTTGTCCTTATTATCTTTATGCCCGGAAACTCAGCTCTGGCCTTTACTATGATGTTCTCGGTAGCAGTTTTTGGAGTTGAAATGACAATTGCACCCAGCTGGTCTTTATGTATGGATATCGGCGGAGACAGGTCAGGAGTCGTTTCTGCAACAATGAATATGCTCGGAAACATAGGTTCAGCCCTGAGTGCAATTATTTTTCCCTTCTTTATCAGCAGTGTCACAATCCCCTTCCTGGTCCCGGAGACAGGAACAGCAAATTCATTCTTTATTTTTGCAGCAGTCATGAATATACTTGCAGTCATTTCATGGTTTCTGATACGGCCTTCAGTGAAGCTGGGGTCCACAAAACCTGAAGTTGTGAAAAGAAGAATGATAATTTATATCATGCTGCTTACATTAATCACACTTACAGTTCTCCTTCTTAAATTTCTAAAATTCTGAAAATGAAATTAGGTATCAGCAGTTATTCTTTTACATGGGCCGTCGGAGTCCCCGGCCATTTGCCTCCTGTACGGCTAAATGAAATGGACATACTCAATATAGCTGAAGATCTTAATGTTACGCTTGTCCAGATCGCCGATAATATGCCTCTTCATAAAATGACTGAAGAACAGCTTGATAACCTTGTGCAGAAAGCTTCAGAGCTGGGAATTGAACTGGAAGCCGGAGCCAACAGAATGACTCCCACGAACCTCCGGCAGTACATTGGTATAGCGGAAAGGATGAAGTCACGAATACTGAGGTTTGTAATTGATGGTGATGATTACCGTCCTGATGTCAATGATATTATCTCAGTAGTCAGGAATGCTGAACCTGTGCTGAGAGAAAAAGAAATTATACTTGCTGTCGAAAATCATGACAGGCTCTTTACTTCTCAGTTTGTAGAAATAATTGAATCGGTTGCAAGTGATTATGTGGGCATCTGCCTTGACTGTGCCAACTCACTCGGAGTTGGTGAAGGTATCCGTGAGGTGGTAAGCAGTCTGGCTCCCTATGCTGTTAACTTTCATCTCAAGGAAGTTTCGATAAAGCGTAAATACCATAAGATGGGATTTGATATCGAAGGAAAGCCTTTCGGGGAAGGTGATCTCCCGCTCCAGTGGATACTCAGTGAGCTGCCTGGGAAATGCCGTACGGCAATACTTGAACAATGGACTCCTCCCGAAGAATCGCTTGATAAGACAATAACAAAGGAAAGGATATGGGCAGAAAAAAGCGTATCTTATCTGAAAAAATATTTTAACACTTAGTTTTAAAAATAAATACATAACAATTAATACTACCATCATGAATGTCAAAACCCGATCCGGCAGTCATCTTACTGGTATAATGGTAATGCTGCCAGCCATGATTGTTGCACTGGCAATAAGATGCAGCATGCCTGCCAGAGAGAAAGTTGTTCAGTGGCAACCATGGGAATCCGCAATTGAGGCAAAAGAAAGCCCTGAAGGACGTCCATATGCAGTTGAGGTTTCTTTCCAGGGGCCAGAGGGACAGCAATTTACAAACCAGGCATTTAGTGATGACGGAAAAATTTACAGGTTCAGGGCAGCTTTCCCGTCTCCCGGTACCTGGACATGGTCATCGGCATCCCCTGGCAGTAATGACAGAGGCCTTAATAAAAGTAAAGGCAAGGTTGAAGTTCTTGCTTATGAAGGTGATAATCCTCTTTATCGTCATGGCGACCTGCGTGTCAGCGAAGACAAAAGATATCTTGTTCATGCCGACGGAAAACCTTTTCTCTGGATTGGAGAGACAGGATGGCGGTCATTAAGGAGCACTTCAATGGAAGACTGGCGCCATTACATAGATACCCGGTCGGATCAGAAATTCACTGTCATCCAGGTAAGTCCCAAGGGAGTCAGTAAGAATCCGGGTAAGGATCTCAGGGAAACCTCATTTCTCAGCGACCGCTCTCCTGATCCTGATTACTGGAGTGACCTGGATTCTAAAATACGTTATGCTAATGAAAAGGGCATTATCATTTTTATGGTCGGGATCAGTAAAGTGTGGAATGATGAATTTAAGGAAAACCCCGGTAACCAGGATTTTGCCAGCTATTTTGCGGGAAGGATGGCTCCCTACATGGTAATTTTCTCACCCAGCTTCGACCAGGTGTTTATTGGAGGCAATGACACCATGGCAATGGAACTGAAAAAATATACTACACATCTTGTAACACAGCACCCCGGAACCAATTATGAGGCTAATACGAAGTACCGTAATTCGCCATATACTGATTTCTGCGGTATGCAGAGCGGTCATCATGGCGGCCGGCTCGAACGGGCATATAACGCGGCACGCCAGTGGACACTCGATATGTGGAACGGGAATCCCCTGAAACCCGTTATCAATATCGAAGGTATGTACGACGCACGCGGGAACAATAACGGTAAGAACTGGAGAGAAAAGGACGTTAGAAAAATCGGATGGATTTCCTGGTTGTCAGGATCAAAAGGATATACTTATGGTGCCGGCGATGTCCCCCCAAAAGTACCCGAAGGATCAGGAGGAGTATGGAGATGGAATGACAACCCCGACACCTATGATTACTGGAAAAAAGCAATACTGTGGCCCAGTGCCGGACAGATGACAATCATGCATGATTTCTTTAAACCTCTTGAATGGTGGAAGCTCATACCAGCCCATGAACTGGTACTCAACCAGGAAGCAAATGATACCAGTAAAATGGTTGTATCGGTAGCTTCTGACAAAAGTCTTTTACTCGCATATCTTCCTGATAATCCTGAAATAAACCTCGATCTGTCAGGCTTTTCAGGTACTTTTTCAGGGAAATGGCTGAACCCTGCAAACGGAATTACCATTCAGATGGATGAGAAGGTAACTCCTGAAATAAACAAACTGTTCATGAGACCCCGTGGTTGGGATGATGCCCTGCTGATGCTCAGAAAAGACTGAGATCTCGCCCAGGATACAAAAAGTAAATATTAATATTTTCTATAATGAAAAATTCTATACGTATCTGGAAGTATCTGCTTCCTGCAGTTTTAGTGATCATTATAATCTTTCTCCTGGGAAAATTGACCGGGTTAAAAAACTCAGGTCCTGAGGGATTTAACAAAAAAAGAACTACCGTAACTGATATCAGAAGCCCGGGTCTGCAATCTTTCGATTACACCCGCTTTTTTCATCCTGAATCATTTTACCGGCCAGGGTATTTCTGGTCATGGAATGATACAATGACAAAAGAATTGTTACTGGAACAGATGACAGACATGAAGGAACATGGGGTTATGACTCTATGCCCTATGCCCATACCTTCCGCATTCCGGCCTGTAAATATGCCGACACGGATGATACCTGATTACTTGAGTCCGGGATATCTGGAACTCTTTCAATTTATAACTGAAAAATGCAATGAGTTTGATATGGTCCCCTATCTCTACGATGAGGGTGGCTGGCCTTCAGGAAGTTGTCTTGGCAGAGTGGTTGAACAGAATCCTTCACTTGTGAGACAGTCATTGACAAGAAAAATTCTTGAACCTTCAAGGGGAGATACTGTCGTGATTCCGGCTGACTGCATCTCAGCTTTCATGTACAGGGGAAATACCAGGCTCAGCCGGATAGATCCGGGCACTACACTCATCGTTGAAGAAGATAGTGCGAACGTCTCTATTTTTACAGTCTCCAGATCAGGTACATATCCTGACCTTCTCAACCCCCGGTCAACGAGTGAGTTTATAAGGCTCACACACGAGGAATATAAGAAACACATTGGACAATACTTCGGCAGCACTTACAGAATTGCATTTACTGACGAGCCAAAAGTGGCTAATCCCGGGTGGACTGATGACCTCGCTTCCTCTTTCAACAGTAAATTCGGATATGACATAAGAAATGAACTGCCTTCCCTCTTCGGCGGAGCCGGCATGAATGATATGAAGGTGAGAATTGATTTTTTCAACTGGTGGTCACAACGTTTTGCCGACGCTTATCTCGGCCAGATACAGGAATGGTGCCATGAAAATAACCTTATGTCGGGCGGCCATCTCGACGGTGAAGACGCTACGATCAATGCACGTACTGCAGGTTATGGCCATCCCCTGAGAGCCTTGAGAAAGATGGATGTCCCGGCAGTGGATGTAATCTGGCGACAGTTATGGCCCGGAAAACAAAATCATCATTTCCCGAAGTTTGCATCCACGGTTGCCCACCAGTCGGGACTTCCCTGGGCGTTCACCGAATCATTTGCCGTATATGGCAATGGTCTGACTGCAAGCCAGATGAAATGGATATCAGATTACCAGTATGTCAGAGGAATAAACCTCCTGGTAATAGGCGGTTATCCCCTTTCAAAAAAGGACTGGCTTCAGGCCGGATGCAGACCTAACTGTGGCCCGGGAGATCCGGTATGGAAATATATGGACATTTACCATGATTATGTTGGAAGACTGAGTTACCTTCTCAGCCTGGGCGAACCCGGTATCAGAACAGCTCTTTATTATCCTGTAAATGATATATGGGCAGGCGGTCCGGATGTAAAAACAATTTGTTCATCAAATGACGACCTTGCCAGGATCCTTCTGGAAAACCAGTGCGATTTTGACTTAATCGACGACGATATTCTTGCAAACGAAGCGGTGAAGATCAAAAACGGTAAACTGAAAATTGGTCCTATGGAATATAACTCCATCTTCATATCACGTAATGAATTCATGCCTGCCGGATCAGCAGAGAAAATTGAAAAGTTCATAAGAACAGGTGGGAAAGTGATATGGGTGGATAACGATAAGAGTAAGGGAACACTGCCGGGTGCGATATTCACCACAACTGAAGACCTTAGTCAGCATATAGAACCGGTTGTACATCTCACTGATCCCGACAGGCATATCCGTGTCTGCAAAAGAATAATGGACAGGGCTTCATTATATTTTGTCACCAATGAAGATACCTGTCATAAGAAAATAACAATTGTATTTTCTGAAGACATGAGGCCTGTCAGGCTCGATCCTGAAACTGGTTTATGCCATGTGCCGGCACATGCTGTTAGGAAGCAGCATGGATGGGAAATCCCTCTTGAAATGGAATTTGCCGGATCAGCAGTTTTTATCTTTACAAATGAGGTTCTTCCTGTATCGGAAGAACCCGTTGCCGGTGAGTCAGTATTACAAACCATTACTGAAGGATGGACCTGCGGCAAAACCTCTGAGTATACAATAGGCAGCCATAGTACCACGATTGATAATAATCCGTCTGAAACGAAAATCCCTGCTAAACCTGGCGACTGGAGAACAATTTTGGGAGAATCCTTCTCCGGTGATGCCTTATATGAAGTAAGTTTCAGCTGTTCGGAACAGGAAATTAAGAGAGCTTCACTGCTTGATCTTGGTGAAGTGAAGTATTTCTGCCGTGCGGAATTGAATGGTCAGGACCTGGGCAGGAGGATATGGAAACCTTTTGCCTTTGATATTCGCGGTAAGCTTAAGGAGGGGAATAATGTCCTGAGGATAACGGTAACCAATACTCTGGCGAATCAGTATGTCACAACGAAAGCTCTTGATGTCTGGACAAAAAACCAGCTTGGTCCTTACCATTCAAGAACTCTTGCCTTTGAGAAGGAATCATTGCCTTCCGGTTTGTACGGCCCTGTAACTCTAAGATAGCAATGGACCGGATACCATAATTTAAACAGAGAAGACTTTAACAGAAACAGGAAAGATGCATTACATCAATTAAGTACAGGCAGATCAAATAATTATCTGCCTTTCAGTCTCTGTATCTCCTTAAAATGTTCCATACTTGCCTTTTCACGCTCAAGTCGGGTCTTTGTGCGGTAATCGTCAAACTCCTTCTTCATCTCATCGAGTTCGTTCCTTGTTTTCTGCGTTATGCTGAAGTTACGCCTGAAAGCAACAAATCCCGATCCCAGTAAAACGAGAAGACCGGCTACTATTATCCACATTATCAAGTTGTACAGGGTCTTGTTCAGCCCTATTCCAAGCACACTTATCCTTTCTTTCGTCCTGGTGGTTTCATCAAGGTTTTCCTGCGTGATACTGAGAGTGTTGCGCAGGGAATCTATCCTGCCGTTGAGCTTCCCTGTAAGGATCTTGTAATCTTCAATGACAGATAACGCGCCGGCAAGAGAATCGAGTGAATTACCTTTGATCTTCTGGAACATGTCCTCACGTATCGCCCTGTAGTTTTCGTATATCCTCGTCTTCTCCTCAATGAACTGCATCTGGTCCCTCAGAGTCCCGTTATCCAGAACCTCCTGACCTGCTGTCTGGCTTTTTACACAATTAACACCTGTGATCAGAAGGGTGATTGTGATTACAAATTTTAATCCTGGTTTAATCATATCATCGGAGGTTAGTTGGTAATCAATAATCCGGTCAATAAAAAAATCTGTTAGCTGCCATAAAAATAACTATTATTTGAATCTTTTATTTTTAAGTGCCTCTAAAATATCATCAGTCATCCCAAACAGGAATCATTGTTAAATATATTTAAACGAACCCGTGGTGAACAGCCAACAAACCTCTTAAAATTTTGTTAAATAGTATCTGACGATGTTTTATTGGTACACAATTTGGATCAGATCATTTAAACAATTAAAACTAAGAGGTATGAAAACACATGTATTTAAATCAACGGGCCTCTTGCTGTTATTCGGATTATTAATGAATCTTCAGTATAGTAACGCTCAGGACAGGAAACTATCCCGTCAGGAGCTCAAAGAGGTCAGAAAAGCCAGGATGGAAGCTAATTTCATCGTGCTTGACTCAATCCTTAATTCAAAGAATTTTGTCCTCAGGGCCGATTACCTGCGCGACGACTGGGGTGTTAACATCCCGGTGATCTCAAACCTTAATTTCATTCTGGTGAATGAGGAAGGAGGTGTTCTCCAGACAGGCTCACCTGCCGGGATAGGTTATAACGGTGTCGGTGGAGTTACTGCAAAGGGGATGCTTGGAAGATGGGAAATGACGTCGAACAATAAGAACCTTACCTATACGGTGAGATTCAACCTGGTGACAAATCTCGGGAACTACGATGTCCTGATGCACGTGGGAGCCAATGGCAATGCTTCAGCTACAATCAGCGGACTCGGACCCGGTAAACTCACATGGAGCGGTTATCTTCTGCCCGTGGAAGATTCCAGGATCTACGAGGGACAGATAACAACCATCTGATCGCAGCTCCATAACAGGAAGGAGGCCCGCAGCAGATGAACTAAAAATCCATATATTTGTCTGTTATGATCCCTGAACGGGAACAAATAATTCTAACAGTACAAATATGAAACTCAAAAAAATCCTCCTGCCGCTGATTATTATGGCAGTGGTCATCTGCTGCGGGCTTTCACTTAACAAACAGGTATTCACTTTCAAGGAGACTCCTGTCGGAGTTGAACTAACTGAAAATGGCAATAAAGTTTTTTTCTATCAGAAAACCCCAAAACTGTCTCCCGGAAAAGCATATTTTAACAACTACCTTCACCCGGTTTACAACCTTAAGGGTGATGTTTTTACAGAAGAATTTCCTGCCGACCATTATCACCACCGTGGCATATTCTGGGCCTGGCATCAGATATATGCCGGTGAAGCAAACCTGGGCGACGGATGGATGATGGAAAACATTGAACAGGAAGTGACACAGGTAAAAACAAAAGCCGGGAAAAAATCAGCCCGCCTCGACGCAACTGTTCTATGGAAATCGCCACGATGGCAGAACGGAACAACCCCGTTCATTCAGGAGGAGACGTCTGTGATCGTATATCCCCGCGAAACAAATATCCGTAAGATAGATTTCATTATAAAGCTTAAGCCACTTACTGAAGGCGTACGCATAGGTGGATCGGATGACGAAAAAGGTTATGGGGGCTTTTGTGTCAGGGTCCCCCTCCCTGAGAGTACGGTGTTTACTTCTGAAGAGGGACCTGTCAAACCCCAGAACCTTCAGATAAAAGCCGGCCGATGGATGGATATCTCCGCTTTTCATGACAACAGCGGTGAGAAAAGCGGCGTGGCAATATTGTGCCATCCTTCAGTGCCGGAATTCCCTGCTCCGTGGATACTGCGACAGAGAGCAAGTATGCAGAATATTGTTTATCCCGGGCGTGAACCGGTTAACCTCGATAACCCCGTTGTACTGAAGTACAGGGTAATAATACACACCGGTGATGCCTCTGCAATAAATATTCCTGCTCTTCAGGATGAATATGAAAAACAAGACCTTGAAAAATAATCCGTGAAAACGAAATGAAAATAGCTCATCTTGTTTTTCTGTTACTGGTTTCTGTTCAGATATTTACACCTTCATGCAGAAACAGTTCCGAAAAGGCAGTAAAAAGTGAGGCTGCTGAAACTGTAGATTATGTGAGATCACAATCTTCTTCCGTCCCTTTCAATGCAATACATAAAGCCGCCCTCGAAGGGAACCTGCCTTTGGTAAAAGATCTTGCCTTAAACGGAACAGGGGTGAATACCCTCGACGCCGAAGAGAGAACAGCTCTTATGTATGCTTCATATAACGGCCATACAGAGGTCATGAAATACCTCCTCGATGCAGGAGCTCTGGTAAATGTTGCCGATATCTATGGGCGTACAGCCCTCATGATGGCTTCATCGGGTCCCTTCCCCGAAGCGGTAAAGTTGCTTCTTGAAAAGAAGGCAGAGGTTAACAGTTCCGACAGGGAGGAACATTTTACAGCACTGATGTTTGCAGCATCCGAAGGCCAGCTGGAGATCGTAAAAACACTTCTCGATCATGGCGCTGATCCATTCCGGAAAGATGTCGACGGTGACGACGCTCTTACCTTCGCCCGTAATAACGGACATAGCCAGGTAGTTTCTTTTCTCGAAAAACTGTCAAGGTAATCCCTGTAAAGAACCTTACCTGAGACATCAGTAATCAGATACTCATTTCCCGGGTTTGCTCACCCTGAACCAGTCTATGTCCGTATATCCGGCATCGTTGGTAATCCCGCTCCTCAACGCGAAGAATCCGATTTTTGCACCTATCCACTTACCCGGTTTCGCAGTGAAGGGACTGGAGAACCCGGTATATTTTTTACCGTCGCTGCTGTATGAAAATGAGCACACAGCTTCCCTGCTGACACTGACTCTTATGTATACTGTGGATCCATTGAACGGAACCTTCTCGGACGTTACTTCCTCAGAACCTTTTTCTGCAGCGCTGCATGATGTGTAACTTAACATCATCCGGCCGTTTTCCCTGCTTAGTGCCACACAGGCATAATCACCACCCATGATTACGAGCCCGCTTCTTTCATTGTCGTGTATCGCGTTGAAGGTGAGCCTGCATTCAGCAGTAAACTCTTCGGCCGGAAACTTCTGCAGAAAAAGATTCGGTATGTCCCATAAGTTCTTGTAGCCTTCCGGAACAGGAATGCAGTTAAGTCTGTAGAAACCCAGGTTGCCCGATGGGAAACCCCATGTGATCTGGTCGTTTCCATGCCACTGCCATTGAAGACCTGTCACCGGAGCATCGAATTCATCGCTAACAGGAGGATTCATAAGGGGATATGTCTTTCCCACATCAGGCTTCCTGAAAGTTGTGACAGGCTCACCGCAACCATCTCCGTCCTTATCAGATCCTATCACGGGCCAGTCGTTCTTCCATACCACAGGATTAAGGTGGACAACCCGGCCATAGGCCCCCTTGTCCTGAAAGTGAATGAACCAGTCTTCGCCGGTCACCGTCGTTACCCATGCTCCCTGGTGCGGACCGTTGATGTTTGTTTTCCCCTGAGCCATCACGGTCCTGTGTTCGTATGGTCCGCAGACATTTTTCGACCGGAGGGCAAGTTGCCAGCCTGTGGCCACACCTCCTGCCGGAGCGAAGATGTAATAATATCCGTTTCGTTTGTAAAATTTAGGGCCTTCAACAGTGCGGTTTTCCGCATGACCGTCAAAAACAACCACTTCATCATTATACGTCATGGTTGCATCCGGCTTCATTGTACAGACCACCAGGACACTTTTTATTCCTGCCCGGCTGCCGGCAAAGGCATAGGCCAGATAGGCTTTTCCGTCGTCGTCCCACAGTGGCGCAGGATCTATAAGCCCTTTTCCCTTCTTTATCATCACAGGCTCACTCCATGGCCCTGCAGGATCTGGTGTCTTTGTCATATATATTCCATGATCGGGATCTGGGAAGAAAATATAAAATTCATCGTTATGGTACCTTATGCAGGGTGCCCATATGCCATTACCATGCTGAGGATTGTCGAAAAGGTCAGCAGGTTCCAGGTGTGGAAGGGCATAACTGATAAGCTCCCAGTTCACCAGGTCTTTTGAATGCAGAACCGGCAGCCCGGGAACACAGTTGAAAGATGAGGCTGTCATGTAAAAATCTTCACCCACCCTCACAACGTCGGGATCCGAAAAATCAGAATGCAAAACCGGGTTAGTATAAGTGCCATCTCCATTATCCGCAGACCATGCACCACCCGAAAGATCAGAAGTCCTTTTCTGTGCATGAAGCAACGGTACAGTAAAAAATATTATCAGAACAACCACAAATAAGGTATTCTTTTTCATCGGTCATATCTTTTTTAAGTGAAACATCTGTGCTCTTGAACTGCTGAAGTCGATTTCAAATCTTCCTTCTGCCTTTTCCGACAGGACTTTCTTCTGCATTGAGATCAAATCGTAAGAGCTTATCATCCAGCTGCCTTCCGGGAGTATTGCTGTCACTCTTGCCTGAAAGCTTCCTGCCAGGACATACTCTTCGCCTTTCAGTCCGAGTATGCGGAGACGGCTGTCGAACTTCTCCATGAAGATATTGTCGCTGCTCACTACCGGCACAGGCTCCATTTTCCAGAACCTGATATCGTTGTCTATTACCTCCCTGAACCAGAGAAGATTATCGGCAGACCTGTGCTCTTCAGGTTTGAAATTGCCTGAGAAGTAATGCCCCTCCTTGTTTGCCGGCTTATGGCCTGTTGACCCGTATCCGCCTCCGGCGAAAGCTCCGAGAAATGCTTCGACGACATCTTCTTCAGTCCATCCGTCACCCTTGCCCTCATATGCCAGTTCATCATCGATGACAGGTTTGTTTTCCCCGCCGATAATAAAATTTATCTCTATATGATCAGCGCTCTGATCAGATTTTTTGAGCTTCGACTGGAGTATCACATGATCGAACCATGAAGGAGAAGGGGTGTTCAGGGCTTTCGTCCAGAACCTTACAGAATGAACGCTTACCGGAGTCGGATAGGGGAGGAAGGTTTGCAGGATCTCACCAAAGGAGATTATCTGTGATGGAGTGAAAGAAGGCTCCTTGATGTCAAATTCGTTCGACAGACATAGCCAAACATTCTGATAGCTGCCATAGCGTGCAGCTATATACCTTAGTATGGGGGTTACATCGTTATTGTTACCGGCGGCTTTCAGTACCGACCTCGATTCTTTTGTGTCGGGTCCGTTAAGGATCAGGTCTGTAATAAGATCCTTTTCAAAGCCCGTCTTTACAGCCCTGTCGAGACGGTTGTAAAACCACTCTGTATTTGGACGGTGGGAATAGTTCCCGTCATCGGTGGGATTGCCCGTGAAATCAAGAAAAGGTTTGGAAGAAGGATGAGGATACCGGTCGCCGGTAATACCTATCCTTACTTTTTTAAAATAAATGCTGTTCTTTATTATATCATCTCTTATGTTGCCTCCTGCAGGCTTATCCCTGAAATATTCGGACAGGAATGAATACATTGTGTTTCCCGTAATATACTGATGCGTGCCGTCGCTTCTTTTATACCATCTGCTGCCGGGGCTTTCAGGATCGGGCATCCAGAATCCATGATGTTCTGAAGCTGTGGCATTTATCTGAAGTCCCTCATGCTGGCCGTTCAGCTTCCGGTCGTTCGAGACGACACGAATGAGAGTCCATTTTCCTGTTTCGGTCGGACAGAATCTAACCCTGAAAATGTTACCTGAGGGATTTCCTGAACCGTCACCATCATAAAAACCATATACAGTCAGGGTCTTCCGGCTGTCTTCATTAATCCATGTGGTCTGAAGCACGATATCCCTTACCGGATTGTCGGTTACCACGTAGCGCTTACCTTCGAATCCGATTTCGATAACTGAATACAGGGGTACATTGTCAGTTGTCTCCGACTTTCCCGGGATAATCATTAAAAGGAGAGAGGCTGACAGTAATTTTAATATGTTCATTTATACTTCTCTATGAATTATTGATATCGTCTGATGTAGTTATTTCTCAATATATGATTATTTATTAAATAAAACCATCATGTCTTATTTTGAGAAATTCTTTGATCCCGGTGCCGGATATTTCCTGGAGGCATCATCGAGGACAAGGATCCAGTCGAGGGCTTCGCCCGGATCAGGAGGGACAAAGGTTCTCTGTCCGGATGAGAATCGTCAGGATGTAGAACAGTCTTTTTTCATTTTTATACTATCGGTTTCTGTTTATATTTATTCTGATTGCATTCTGTGGTAAATCTTCACCGTATTAAAAGCAGTATTTTAATACGGCGATATTATCCTGTTTCTCAGGAAGGAAAACATAAGATCTTTTAACTGCATGAGACACACCTTGTAGCCGAAGGCACCGCCTTCATTCGTTCGAAGGGTATGTCTTTTCCGCTTTCGTCATTTCAGATTATTGTTTCCTATGGAAATATTTGACTTCAAGACTTTCATTTCATGAAATTTACAATCTCATTAAATTCTTTCCTGGGGCTGGCCCCGGAAGCAGCATCAACAGTCTTCTCGACATTACCGATCCGCAGGACAACCACTGCACTGAATCCGGCAGGTATCTGGTATGTATCACGTTTTGTGTTTATATTTCCTGCCGGGCTGCCGTATATCCTTGCTCCCAGACCCAGTCCGTGTGCAGCAATGAACATGTTTTCGACAGCCAGCCCGCAGTCAAAAGCAGAGCCCGAACCAGGTTGGTCTGACTCTGCTCCGGATATGATTATCAGAACATTACCGGCAACAACATTACTGATTATCTCCTTCATGGCAGAGTCGTCTCTTATTACTGTGAACCGCCAGGGCTGAAGATTTCTTGCACTGGGAGCTTTTATCCCGCATTTAAGGATAATATCGAGCTGCTGATCTGTAACAGGGACTGTGGAATAGTTCCTCTCCGAGAATGATGTTTGTAAAAGATCGGTTACACTGTTACCTGTTGCCTGTCCCCTCAACATCTGGCCAGCATAAAGGATAATGAAGATAAGAATAATTGACTTGATTTTCATAGCTGGGAGTTTTAAATTATCGTAACTTAATATGCTGTTGAAGTTAATAAATTTTGTTCTAATGAGGGGCACTTTTATCAGCCTGTGAAGCACAATAACCTTCTGTGGCATATGCCTTCACATGTGAAATCTTGTTGTGAATTCGGACAGAAGCTTCCCTTATAGATGAAGGTTTATTCCTCCGAAGAAAATAATACCGGGCATCGGGTAGCCGTAGTTAATGGAATATTTCCTGTTGGTCAGGTTCTCACCTTTGATAAAAATATCGATGGACTTATTGATGTTCCAGGAGATCCTCGAATTGAAGAGGGTATAACTTTCTTTCAATGTCGATGGTGAGATTTGTGTGCAGAGATTATGAATATGCTGGAGGGAAAGGTTAAAATTAAGCCTCTTCAGTTTATAGCTTCCACTGAGATTTAATTGTTGTTCAGGAGCAGCCACGATCAGTTCTTTCATTGAAATATAACTGCAGGTTGCATTAAATGTAAGTTTGTCAGTCGGTTTGAAGGAACCGGTAAATTCCACACCTGTATTCGAGAATTCCCCCGTATTTTCATTTAATGGTCCGGTCGCGGTCATCACCGTTTGTATCAGGTTATCACCATTAGCCTTATATAAGGTAAGTTCAAGTGAAATTTTATTCATAAGTAATTTTTGCAAAATACTGATCTCATAATCCATCATTCTTTCCGGTTTCAGACTGGCATTTGCAGGGGTAAAAAGATAAAGTTCGCGGATAGTCGGACTTCTGAATCCTTTAGAGACAGAAGCCTTTATTGTTGTAGAGGCTGTTGGCCGGTATGCCACTCCGCCTGTTGGTACAGGTTCATAACCGTATATGTTGTTATGTTCCAGCCTGAAGCCCGCATTTAATGTAATCTTACTGAATAATTCCTGCTGGATGTATGCATAAGCGGCCATTTCAAAAACAGTCGTATCACCCAGTACCATCCCATTTCCACCCATTGCAAGAACGTTCTCGGCAAATCCGCCGTATTTCTTGTAATCGTATCCAAATGTTATAGTATTTCCCCTGAAAAAATTAAATGCCTGGAAAACAACTATTCCGTAGTTTTTGTCTTTTGAGTGAAATCCGTCGGTGATGTTATGCTCACCGAAGTTGTAAAAGAATCTGAAGGAGCCGTTTGTTTTATCAAACTTATTGTCGAAGACGAGGGCACTCATTCCACGGGTGATGTCATATGTATAGCCTGCAAATCCTCCTTCTTGTCCGGGATCGGTGGCATCGAAGTTCGCCAGGCTAATATTTCCTTCCATCTTAAAGTATCTGCTGAATTCATAACCCGCTTTGAGATACCCGTTATTGATCCTAAAATCAGATGAATCCCTGTGACCCTTTGTCTGGTCGTGATTAAAAGACGCAATAACATTGAAACCCTTCTTCCTGAAACCCGCATTTACCATATATTTTTGAGTATTGTAAGAACCATACATTATACGGCCATTTCCCATGAATCCGTCTTCTTTTTGCTCCTTTGTAATAATATTGATTACGCCACCCATTGCATTTGTCCCGTAAAGTGTCGAGGCAGGTCCCCTTATCACCTCAACCTTTTCTACATCTGAAGCAATATATGTGTCAGGTAATGGGTGCCCCATGATACCCATAAACTGAGGATTTCCATCGACCAGCATGAGAACCCGGGTATTGGGATTACCACCTATGCCTCTCAGCATTATATGCCCTGCAGAACCTGTGGCTACACCGAAACCTGTAATCCCCCTTTCTGTGACAAAAAGACCCGGTACCTGTTCCGACAATACCGGTAACAATGCTGATTCAGAGCTTAATTCAATCTTATCTTTCGATACTACTGATACTGTCAACGGAACATTATTACGGTTAACGTATGTCCTGGAACCCGTGATTACAACTTCATTAATGTTAATGGTGTCATTTAAAATACTATGATTTTCCTGGGAGAATCCATAATTAGTCAGGATCAAAGCAGTTATGAAAACTAAAAGGTGCCTTTTTTTCATGTGTGAATATCGATATAGTGATACGAATAATAATTACGTGTTACCGGACATTTAAAAAAAATCAGTCGGCCCGGCTCATTACAAGTTTCCCGTGAATTATCCCCTTGATGCCGATCAACTTGTCTGATAATTCTGTCAGCCTTTTTGCTTCTCCTTTTACCGCAACTATCTCAAGGCAATTATCATTATCGAGATGAAAATGCTGCGAAGAAAGTATAACATCATGATAATTATGCTGAATGTCATTCGATCGTGTGGTTATCTCGCCCCTATGATGGTCGTATAGCATAACCACAGCACCTGCAACTGTCTGGTTACACTTCCATTTTTTCTCTGCCAGGTTCTTTTCCACAAGATGCCGGATAGCCTGTGAACGATTAGAGAGTTTATTTTCAATTACAAAGGCATCCAGGGCTTTAAGGATTTCTTCATCCATGCTCACACCAAAACGGGCAAGTGCCATCGTGTTAATTTTTGGAAATTCGTGACATAAAAATATAAAATATTCTAATGACTGGTAGGATTCCTTATTAGAATCAATGAAAATCTTATTATTTTTATATGACCAGCACTCGTTAAAATAAAACCTTTTCCGATGAAACCAACCAGATTCATTTTACTGCTGACGATGGTTTTCATTATACAGGATTGTAATTATGAAAAACCTCATTTTACAATTTACACAATCGGCGATTCCACCATGGCCGATAAAAGACAAGAAGTATATCCCGAGACAGGGTGGTGCCAGATTCTCGGAGAATATTTTGATCAGGGTGTCATCGTGAGCAATCATGCAGTGAACGGAAGGAGTTCCAAAAGCTTCATAGACGAAAACAGGTGGCAGATAGTCCTCGACAGCCTGAAAGCCGGAGATTATGTTTTCATACAGTTTGGTCATAATGATGAAAAGGAATATGATTCCACCCGCTATACAACTCCATTCGGGACATACAGGCAGAACCTGGAGAGATTTGTAAACGAGACAAGGGGCAGGGGAGCGACACCTGTACTTTTCACACCGATCGTCCGGCGGAAGTTTGGCGACAATGGTTTGCTGACAGATACTCATGGTGATTATCGCCGGTCAGTCAGGGAGGTGGCGGATAATATGGATGTTCCCCTTATTGATCTGCAGAAGCTTACGGAAGAGTGGGTGAATACCCTCGGTGAAGAGGCCTCAAGGGAATATTATCTATGGACATTACCTGATGACAGATACCCGGATGGAAGAAAGGACGACACTCACCTTTCACTGAAGGGAGCAAACCAGGTAGCCATGCTCGCACTCAAGGAATGTACCAGGCTGAAGCTGCCATTTTCGGAAAGGATAATTACAGAAAAAGTCACTTTCTGAACATTTTCTGCTTTCAGACCCATACCAGTAAGTTTGTAAAATCAGGGTGTGAAATAATTCACAATAATTTCTTGTATAAACTACATTTTTAGTTTAATTTTACAATTCTGTATCTTTACCGATGAAGCCCCTCACATTTGTCACCTGTTTTATGGTTATCCTCCTTATGGGTTGTACCGGCAACAGGGACGATTTACTGACCTACAGGCTGAGCAGGGCAGACTATACTGAGACAATTAATATTCCCGGGACTGTCCAGGCAGTGACAAGTACTCCGGTAATGGCTCCGCGGTCTGCCACCGGTGGTTCCTTTACAGTAGTCAGGCTTGCCAGGGATGGAGCCATTGTAAAAAAAGGCGACACAATATGTGTCCTGGAGTCAGCTGAGCTTGAAACAGCCTACAGGTTGCAGGTGACCTCTCTTGAAAAACTTGCTGCAGAGCTGAAATCAGCTGAGGCAGATAACCGGTTCAACATAGCACTTCTCGAGTCGCAGGTTGCCACAAGCGAGGCCCAGGTTAAAATATCTTCTCTCGATTCACTTCAGATGCAATTCGCGACAGAAACCGGGAAGAAACTTCTTGAACTGGAGATGAAAAAAGCATTGATTGAAAAGCAAAAGGCAGAAAAGAAGCTTGAAGCTGCCAGGAAAATTGCTGAAACAGGGATCAGGCAGATGAAAACAAGAATTATACAGGAAGAGGCCCGTACCAGTAATTATCTTAATGAGCTAAATTCCCTTACCCTGATTGCACAGAGAGATGGTATTGTCCAAAGGGTTGAAGCCCCGACAGTTATGGTCATGTCATCTACTGGCTCAGGATCATTCGGCGGACCGATAAAGGAAGGTAGTGTGCTTATGTCGTTTTTTGGCGGCAGTCCTGTACTGCAATTCCCCGACCTTAGCCGCATGCAGATATCGGCAAGCGCGGCAGAGGCTGATTTCAAAAAGATAGAACGTGGGCAGAAGGTCTTTATCACTGTTGATGCTGCCGGAAAACTTCTTACAACCGGCAGGGTGAACAGGAAAAGTCTTGCTCAGAGCATGGCACAGAGATACTCCCGTTCAAAAGTAAAATCTTATGAGATCATTATTGATATCGACAGCTGTCATTCAAAGATCAAGCCCGGACTGAGCGCAGACTGTGAGATAATTCTAAGCGAAGCTGCTGATACTCTCTTCATTCCTTCAGTTGCTGTTTTTGAAAAAGACAGCAGCAGGGTGGTATACGTCAAAAGATCTAAAAATTACGTCCCCGTCAATGTGGAAACAGGTACTACAGGAAGCTCCTATACAATTATTACAGGTGGACTGGAAGGTGACGAGATCATTGCTCTCGTTGAACCTCCTTACAACCTGATCTCACATAAGAACATTATAAAGAATAAAACTAAGATGCCAGATTTGAAATAATTCATTCTTTCATATGATAAGGAAATTAATTTTGCCCTTTTTGCTGCTCATTGTTGCATGCAAAGGGATAGATACCAATGATATACAGGTTACTGCAGTAAGAAGAGGTACCTTTATGGAGGAGCTTACCGAGCAGGGTACTATCGAAGCTGTTAATTCTATTTCTATCGGATCGCCGACAATTTCATCCCGTTACGGAGGATTAAAAATTGCAAAGATTGTTGAGGACGGTGAAGAAGTTCAGAAAGGGGATACAATAATAATGTTTGATCCTGCCGAGATTAAAAAATCAATAGTCCTTTCTGAACAGCAGCTTGAGATTGCACTTGCAGAATATGATAAGCTGAAATCAACGCAGCAGTCAGATATCGAGGATCTGGAGGCTGACCTGGAAACGGCCCGCATATCAAAAGAGATAGCACAGATCAACCTTGAGACATCTGCATTTGAGCCTGATGCCACAAAAAAAGAGATCCAGCTCAGGCTTGAATCTGCTACAATTGCTCTTAACAGGGCCCAGGAGCAGATCGAGAACAAGAAGATTATCAACAGGGAGGATCTGCTTCAGAAATCTTTGTCTATCAAGCAGCTGGAAACTACTCTGGCAGATGCAAATTATTCCATGAACAATCTTTTTGTTGTGAGCCCCGCAAATGGAATTGCTATCAAGGAAGAAAACTGGAATACCAACCAGAAATGGTCAGTGGGCGATCAGCCCTACTCCGGATCAAGGCTAATAGAACTTCCTGATCTTTCAGAGATGCTGGCTGAAGTTAATATTAATGAAGTCGACATTGCGAAGGTTCTGCCCGGGCAGAGGGTTGAAATAAGACCCGACGCATATTCAGATTCTGTCTACAATGGCAGTGTGGAATCCGTTGCCAGCCTGGCACAGACGAAAGATTATAATTCGAAGATCAAGATCTTTCCCGTTCAGATCAGGATTGATGGTCAGAGCAAAACACTACTGCCCGGGCTTACAGTAAGCTGCAGGATCATTATTAACGAAGTGCCGGATGTGCTTTATATCCCCCTGGAATCACTATTCAGGGAACAGGATGTTAATTATGTCTACCTGAAGTCGGGATCAGGGTTTAAACGGCAGGAAGTTAAAACCGGGTCAGTCAATATTGATTTTGCCATTATAACTGAAGGTCTGAATGAAGAAGATATTATAGCTCTTTCCAATCCCTTCCTGAAAAAGGAAGAAATGAAGGAAAAAAAAGCTGCAGGTAAGGGCTTAAGGGAAGGATCTTAATAAATAACTGTTATATAGCAAGACATGAAGAAAGTTAGCTTGTTTAAAATTATCCTTACAAAGTATACATGCGTTATTTTGCTTACAGTGGACTGTCTTGCCCTTGCTTCCTGCAATGGGAAACAGGAGAGCGCTTACACGGTTATGAAAGGTCCATTCAGGCAATCGGTTATTGAAACAGGAGAACTGGAGGCTGTGAATGCATACACGGTTTCAATGCCAAGGATCAACTATGTATACGGATCCAGGTTCAAGATAATAGGTCTGACCGGGTACGGGGAGAAGGTACGTAAAGGTGAACCCGTGGTAATACTAGATCCGGCTTCTGTTGAGAAATATATTATTGAGAAAAGTGAATCGCTCGAGAATGAGTTGGCTTCCGCCAGTAAGCTGAAGGCCCAGCTGACCAATAATCTTCAGGATCTCAGGGCCCAGATGAGAAATGAGCAGGCTGCTTACGATATAAAGAAGCTGCAATATAATAGTTCTGCCTTCGAGTCTGAAGGTGTAAGAAAAATAATTGAACTGGAATTCCGGGCATCTGAAATAAGGCTTAATAAAATAAAGAGGAAGCTGGAACTCCGGCCCAGGCTCGATAGTCTTGATTACCGCATTCAACAGATTAAAGTTGTGCAGAAAGAGGATGAGCTTAAGGCCGCAAGGGAAACCCTGGAAAGGCTGAAGATTCTGAGCCCTCTTGACGGGATTTTCGTTCTTGAAAGGAACAGAAGTACCGGGCAGCAGGTTAAGCTGGGCGATGAAATGTATATTGGCTATCCAATAGCAAGGATCCCGGATATTCGCACCATGAAAGTAAACAGTATGGTCCTTGAGAATGACATCAGCAAAATAAAGCCGGGTTTGGGCGTGATTGTCCGTCTTGATGCTTTGCCCTCCGTACCCTTCCATGGAAAGATAAGCAGGGTAAACAAGGTATGTATCGAGATGGATAAGAAAAAAGTCTTCCTGGCCGAGGTGCTTCTGTCAGAATCTGATATCAGGCTTAAGCCGGGCATGACGGTAAGCTGTGAGTATATAACCTATGAAGGCGCAGATGAAGTCTTTGTCCCTAATAACTGTATCGTTGAGGAAAATAAGCATTATTATCTCTTTGTCAGGAGGAGGGGTAAGATAAGGAAAACTGAAGTGTCTCCGGGCCCCTCAAATAATATGTATACAGTTGTTACCGGAGACCTGAGTCCGGGCCAGTCATTGGTATTGCCTGAGAATATCTTAACAAATTAATTGTCAGATCATGCAGATTGAAGAAAGTGTCAGAATAGCTATCAATGGCCTTCGCGACCATAAATTCAGGTCATTACTGACAATGCTCGGTATAATTTTCGGAACAGCTTCCGTTATCGCCATGATATCAATAGGAGACGGAGCCAGGAAACAGGCAATGGCCAAATACCAGGACCTGGGAGTAAGCAACATTATAATTCGCGACAAGGATCTGACAGATGCTGACCTTGAAACAGTAAGGACAAAATTTTCACAGGGCTTATCTCTTGGCGATACAAAAGCTATTCGTGAAATTGTTCCGGGAGTGCAGGGAATCGCTCCACAGTCGGAAGCAAAGCTCGATGCTATGTTCGAGGATAAATCATCAAAAGCCACCCTGATAGGTATTACTCCCGAGATGGCTGAGATACTTAATTACAGGATGGACAAAGGTACTTTCATCAGGGAAGATCAATACGACAGGATACTTAAGGTATGCGTCCTGGGCGCAAATATTGCCCACGAGCTTTTTAATTATGAAGAGCCGCTCGGTAAGAACATTAAGCTGGGTGATCAGTGGTTTGAGGTTACAGGCGTATTGAAGAAAAAGGCTCTGTTCACTGAGACCATTGGTGAGCTTGCAGCACGCGACCTTAACAATGATGTCTATATTCCGCTTTCAACATTCAGCAAAAGAATACCGAAAACCAACGATCTGGCCAGCGAGTTGAAGCAGGTGACAGTCAGGCTTGAAAGCTCCGGGAACCTGGTAGCAACTTCTGAAATAATAGGTAATATCCTTAAGAGACGTCATTTCGACAACGATGATTTCAGCATAATTATACCATACGAGCTGATGGAACAGGAAAAACGTGAGAGCCGTATATATAACCTTCTGCTTGCATCCATTGCAGCTATTTCACTGATAGTAGGTGGTATAGGCATCATGAATATTATGCTTGCTTCGGTTCTTGAGAGGACCCAGGAGATAGGAATAAGAAGAGCTGTGGGAGGACGCAGATCGGATATCATGGGTCAGTTTGTGGCCGAGGCAGTTGCCATGAGCCTTACCGGAGGTATAATCGGAGTCGTGCTGGGAATTATTATTTCATTGGGAATAGGACTCCTTACTGATGTTAAAACCAGCCTTACCCTCTATTCAATATTCATCGCTTTCGGCTTTTCCGTTCTTGTGGGGATCACCTTCGGCTACCTCCCTGCAAAAAGAGCTGCGGATCTGAAACCGATAGAATCGATAAGACATGAGTAATTAGAAAACGTGAGAATGATATACTGTATCACATTGCGAATTACGCCCGAAGGGCAAATTACACTGATTCAAATGTTCGGACCAGACTTCCGGCTGATAGTTATTTACCCGCCTTCTGCTGTTTTTCAAGGTATTCCAGCCTGTCCCTTACATTCTTGAGTTCATCTTCGCTGTAAGGATATCCGGAGTTTCGGTTATCGGTAAGACATTGCCTGTAGTAATAAATTGCTTTTGATGGATTATTCAGTTTTTCATCATAAAGGTATCCAACAATCCATATCATACCAGGATTCTTATAGTAGTGATCGCTTTTAAGGAGATTAGCTATCGCCTCATTATAATTTTTATCTTCAATATATACATTGCCAAGTGTTGAATGCGTTGCACTGAGCTGAATAACTGCGGGACCAAGAACATCAATGATCTTGTTATAATAATATTCGGTCTTTTTAAGATCATTTAGTTCATGATAACTCTTGGCCAGCAATTCCAGTGTTTCATAATCTGTTGTATCCTTTTTACTTGCAATATTCAGATACCTGATTGCCATCAAATATTCATTTTTACTATAAAAACCTATCCCGGCCCTCTTCAGGTATAGTGCACTGGAATCTCCAAGACTGAGGATTTTAAGATAATCTGCCCGCGCTCTGCTGTTGCCCCTGGAAAAATAGATTGATCCACGTCTGATATAAAGGTCGATGTCATAAGGATCAAGCTCAATGCCCCTGGTAAGCAGGATGATGGCAGTATCGGGCCTGTTTACAGTCTGGTACAGGTACGAAAGGTTCTTTATGGTACTGATATTATTCTCCCTGATTGCCATAGACCTGTTATAGAAATCTATGGCAGTCAGATATTCACCCTTCTTAAAGAAGGCATAACCCAGCTTGTCGAGAATGATATAATTTGTTGAGTCCCTGTCATAAAATCTTTGATAGACATTTATCGCATCATCATATTTTCCATCCTTCAGATACATCCCGGTCAGGTAGAAGGCATATCTCCAGTTCATTGAATCTGAAGCACATAATTCTGTCAGCAGGGGCCTGGCTTTCATGTTTTGTCCCCTGCCATAATAATCCTTTGCGACCATGTACCTGTACAGATTATTATCAGGATCAATCTCTGATGCTTTAAGGAAACAATCGAACGATTTATCATCCGGAAGGATATTCTGGTATGCAAGGCCCTTCTTATACCAGATCGGGGCATTCAGGCTGTCATTTTGCAGCACCAGGTTGCATGTGTCAATTACCCTTTCGTAATCTCCTCGTACAAGCATCATATCAATCTCCGGATTATCCTGGATTTTCTGCCCGGTGGCTGAACATAAAAAAGCACACAGAAGAAGTATAAGCAAGAAGAATTTCTTATTCATGGTTATAGTTTATAAAACTCAGGTGAGGGTTTGCAGCTGATATGATATAATACCCGAATCCTTCCATATTGTCTGGCATCAGAGTATCAGTATTTTGTTTATCAAAGTTAGAATATTGTCTGATCATAGTCAAATATAAGTAGTCTGACATTGTATCTAAGGGCCTGCTTTCATTCCTGCCAGTTGCGCATGATGATCCTGTCCCTGGTAAAGCTATACTTTAAGTTCCTTCTCCCGCAGAGAATTTTATATCCCATTTTAAGGAAAAAGGTTTATTAGTCTAATATTCAAGAGTCACAGACCAAACTAAGATTTTTATTGGTATTTTTAACAGGTTATTATAAATGCCATGTCAAAAATACTGGCCATATTCCTGCTCTTCTTATCAAT
>Ga0116164_10000251_pt1 | contig 51081 bp, 45 predicted proteins | sample AD_UKC109_MetaG_FD_89888 | JGI IMG/M metagenome (GOLD analysis project Ga0116164, IMG submission 89888) | Active sludge microbial communities of municipal wastewater-treating anaerobic digesters from Hong Kong - AD_UKC109_MetaG | ecosystem: Engineered > Bioreactor > Anaerobic > Digestate... | reverse complement strand
AGAGGGGTATTCAGTTCATGGGTGACATTTGACACGAATTCATATCTGATTCTTTCAAGTCTTTTTAATCTTGTTATATCCTGCATGGAAACTATCACGCCTTTTCCGTCATCAAGGACGAAATATGATGAGTAACAGTTGAAAATAAAGTCTTTGATTGATATTTCCCGCTGAATTGATTTTTCTTCATTCATTGTGGTTTCAATGAGATTAAGAACGGCGGAACTCTTAATAAGATTGATGCCACCTCCTGAACTGACAAGTTCAAACCCTGGAAATTCATTTATTCGTTTATTTGCAAAGAGAATGAGATTATCAGAATTGACTGCTATTATACCGTCATTGATGGCATTGAGAAGAGTCCTTAACTCATTGTTTCTGTTATTCAGTTCACTGAAGGTACCGTCCAGGGTAGCCGTTGTTTCATTGAAGGATTCTATTAGTTTGCTAAGCTCATCACCCTTGGGTTCATGTGGAATCCTGTGTGAAAAATTTCCATTTGAAACTTCCACGGAATGATTTGTGAGCATTTCAACCGGTTTTATGAAGCCTCTTGAAAGGGAATACCCGATGATGGCTGCCAATATGAGGGAAAGGATTATTATTAGCGCAGTCCAGGAATAAATTGAACCTGTAATTGAATTTATATATGAAAGGGCTACGGATACCCTGAGATAGTTTCCGTTTTCCGTTTTTACCGCAAGATACATATATTCAATGTCGGTTGTACTGCTTCTCCTGGTAGAGATACCAACTCCGTATTTTTCAGCATCAATTACCTCGGGTCTCAGACGATGGTTTTCCATTGATTCACTGTCTGCCGAGGAATCACCCAGTACGATGCCGTCACCTTGAATAATAGTTATTCTAAGTGAATGCAATTCATCAAGATGTTTATTCAATCCCCGTGCCAGATCTTCTGCAAAAGAATCGTAATCGATTATTTCAGTACTTTCCAAAAAGAAAACAGTTGCACCGGCAATTGTTCTAAGCTCCTCCTCAACCTGCATCTTGTATCTGTTGACAGATATCCGGGCAATTACAAAACCCGATATAAGCAGGGAAAGAGTAATAAGTATGAAGAAGTATAAGTATAATTTTCTCTTGAACATAAATCTCCTTGTCAGGAAATGAATTTGTATCCCAGTCCTCTTACTGTATCAATATATTTGAAATCAGGTCCGTTGTCATCAAGTTTTCTTCTGAGATACCTGATATGGACATCAACGGTTCGTGTTTCGCCATAGTAATCATAGCCCCAGATATTATTCAAAAGAACATCCCTCGTAAAAACCTTACCGGGGTTGGAAATCAGTAATTCAAGGAGCATATATTCCTTAAGTGAGAGGGAAAGGAGTTTTCCTGATTTGAATACCTGATGTCTGTCGCCATGAATCTCTATATCCCTGCATTTAAGCAATGTCTGCAATGATTCTTCGATAATTCCGGCAGGGGAGGAAGTCCTTCTGAGAACTGCCTTTATCCTTGAAGTCAGCTCCCGGACGCTGAAAGGTTTTGTGATATAATCATCTGCACCCATTTCAAGTCCCAGGACCTTGTCAAATTCCTCTTTTTTGGCCGTAAGCATTATGACAGGTATCCTGGAAAATTCGGTTTTCAACCGAAGCCGGGCAAGTACATCCAATCCATCTGTGTCAGGCAGCATTATATCAAGAAGAATCAAATCACAAAGCGCTTCGTCCATCTGGCGGAAGAAATCAGAGCCGGTTGAAAAACATCTCACAATGAATCCTGAGGATTCCAGATTGTATTTGATCAAATGCTGTATATTTTTTTCATCTTCTAGAACATATATTGTCTTTTTGTTCATATGACCTTATTTCTCCTTTCAGTCAATGTTTCTGAATGGATTTTCCTCCAGGGTATCCTTGTGATATATGTGGGCAAGATGTTCGTGGTTGCCTGTAATAGAATAAGCCACCCATTCGCCTATGTTTGTCGCATGGTCAGCCATTCTTTCTATGTATTTGGCTATCATGAGCAGGTCAATTATCTGGTCTATTGAACCGGGACTGCCTTTCATTATTTCGGCAAGGTCCTTTTTTACTGTTTCAAACAACTCATCAACATAGTCATCACTGGCACAGACTTCACGGGCCAGCTCAAAATCCTTCTTGATGAAAGAATCTATTGCTTTGTCAGTCATCTGTCTGGCCATTTCAGCCATCTTTGGGATATCAATAAGTGGTTTGATGAACCTGGTATCCCTGAAATTCAAGGTCAGTTCAGCGATATCGGCTGAGTGGTCAGCTATTCTTTCAAGGTCCGTTATAATCTTCAGGACAGAAGTAATGAGCCTCAGGTCCTTTGCCAGGGGCTGCTGTCTGGCAATAAGTGTAACACACATTTTTTCGATGTTCTGTTCCATGTCATCAATGATATCATCATCGGCAATGATTGTTGACGCAAGGTCAGCATCCCTTTCAGTCAATGCTCTGATTGTTTTTTCAATGGATTCCTCTACATAGGTGCCCATTTTTATAAGGTTGAAATCAAGTTCCTTCAATGCTTTTTCAAAAGAAAATCTAGTCATAATATAAATCTCCAATCAACCGAATCTTCCGGTTATATAATCTTCTGTCCTCTTGTCAGTAGGAACGTTGAAAATGTTTTCCGTTTCCCCGAATTCAATGACTTCTCCGAGAAGGAAGAATGCTGTATTATCAGATATTCTACCTGCCTGCTGCATATTATGTGTCACAATGATTATAGTATAGTTCTTCTTCAACTCGGAAATCAAATCCTCGATCTTAAGAGTTGATATAGGGTCAAGTGCTGAAGTAGGTTCATCCATGAGCATAACTTCGGGTTCAACGGAAAGTGTCCTTGCTATGCATAGTCTCTGCTGCTGACCGCCTGACAGCGAAAGAGCGCTTTTTCTTAGTCTGTCCTTGACTTCATCCCAGAGGACCGCATCCCTGAGACTTCTTTCAACTATTTCGTCAAGCATGGATTTTTTCCTAATGCCATGAGTCTTTGGTCCATAGGTTATGTTGTCGTAAATGCTCATGGGGAAGGGGTTGGGTTTTTGAAAAACCATGCCAATCTTCTTCCTTAGTTCAACCACATTGACATCCTTGTATATATCTACACCATCCAGTGTAACCAGACCTTCAATCCTGCAAATAGGAATCAGGTCATTCATTCTGTTCAGGGATTTGAGGAAGGTCGATTTTCCGCATCCCGATGGTCCTATAAGGGCAGTCACCTTGTTTTCTTCTATATCCATTGAAATATCCTTCAAAGCATGATGGTCTCCGTAATGAAGGTTTAGGTCCTTTGTCCTGACTTTGATCATTCCGCTGATCCTCCTTGTAGTCTTTTCCTTAGTCTGCCGGCAAGATATGCTGACAATCTGTTTATTACTATTACTATAACCAGAAGTACAAATGCTGTTCCATATGCTTCATCCGTGGAAATACCCTCAGTAACGAGAAGATATAAATGAAGTGACATTGTTCTTCCTGAATTGAAAATTGACTGGGCTATCTTGGGAACAATACCGGAAGTAAACAAAAGCGCAGCAGTTTCTCCGACTATACGGCCGATACTTAGTATTACTGCTGCTAAAATTCCTGATATTGCATTGGGGAGTATTATCTTGAAAATTGTCCTCAGTCTTGTTGCACCAAGTGCCAGGCTTCCTTCCTTGTATTCCCTTGGTACAGTTTTAAGGCTTTCTTCGGTTGTTCTAATGATTACGGGCAAAACCATGATGGAAAGGGTGAGTGCACCTGAAAGAATGGACCAGTCCAGCTTCAGGAATGAAACAAAGAAGATAAGCCCGAACAAACCATATACAATGGATGGAATTCCTGCCAGGGTTTCCGTTGTAAAACGTATAACTGAGACAATTTTTCCGGGCTTTGCATATTCAACAAGATATATTGCTGCAAATATTCCTACCGGAACGCTGATCAATAGGGTAATGAGAATAAGATAAACAGTGTTGACCATCATTGGAAGAATTCCGTGTTTATCAGCGGTAACCTTATATATATCCGTCAGAAATGACCAGCTTATCTGTGGGGCACCCTTGATAATTATGAATCCGGTGACCAGTAGGAAGAAAACAAGTGTTACTGCAGAGAATATCCATATCAAGGCCTTCATTATTAAATCGTATGATTTATTCTTTCTATTCACGTACGGCTCCTCCTTTTCTGGTTATTGCCATTAGGACAAGGTTAAGAATCATTATGAAAACAAAGAGTATAACTCCTGTTGCAAACAGGGCAGATCGATGCAGTCCTGATGCATAACCCATTTCAATGGCAATGTTTCCTGTAAGTGTCCTGAAGCTGCTGAACAATCCCGTTGGCATATATGGGCTGTTACCTGCAACCATGATTACAGCCATGGTCTCACCTATGGCTCTGCCAATGCCAAGTATTACCCCGGAAAGAATACCTGATTTGGCTGCAGGTATCTCAACCTTGAATATAGTCTCTATTTTTGTCGCTCCCAGGGCAAGTGAAGCTTCCGTGTATTCGCGTGGAACTGAATTGATCGAAGTTATCGAAATGGTTATCACTGTCGGGAGAATCATAAGTGACAAAATCAGTATTGCACTGAAAAGAGACTGGCCCATGGGTAATGAAAAGAACTTTTGCACAAATGGAACAATAACCATAAGCCCGAAGAATCCATAAACTACAGAAGGTATACCTGCAAGAAGTTCTATAGCAGGCCTCATTATGCGTGAAAGCCATTTGGGTGCTATCCGTGACAACATGACGGCAGTGAACAAACCTACCGGTACTCCTATTATTATTGCTCCTGCCGTAGCATAAATCGAACCAAGTATCATGGGCAGGATACCGAAGCCGCCATCTGCATAAACAGGGCTCCAGTCCGTACCGAAAATGAAATCAAATATTCCGATCTCAATCATACCGGGCAGCCCTGAATAAAAGATAAAGAAAGTTATAATGGCTACTGCTAGAACCGATACGAATGCACATACCATGAACAAGTTTTCAACCAGGAATGTCATAATCCTGGTTTTTTTATTGAATTTTTTCAATTCACTGGCATTACTCATTATTTTCCTCCGTTATATCTGAGTTGGCTTTTATCATGCAAAAACAAACGGGCTGCTTCAAAAAGGGGAGAAGCAACCCGCCTGCAGTCAAATAGCATCAGTCAACTCTGACATAACCTTCATTTTCTATGATGTCCTGACCTTCTTTGCTGAATACGAAATCAAGGAAAGCCTTTGCATTTTCATTGGGTTCTCCAAGGGTAAGCATCAGGAATGGTCTCGAAACAGTGTATACGCCTGATTTGATATTGGCAGTCGTACACTCAACACCGTCGATTACCATTGCCTTTACTGATGAGTCCATGGAACCTGCTGAGATGTATCCTATTGCATTTTCATTTCCTGCAACAGTTGCCTTGACTGCTCCTGTGCTGTCGGAAACGATTGTCTGTAATACCATGTCTTCGAGATCAAGGATTTCTTCGAAGGCACCCCTTGTTCCAGAGCCTTCTTCACGGGATACAACAACCACCGGATTGTCAGCTCCACCGAGTTCGCTCCAGTTTGTTATTACGCCTGAAAAGAGATTCTGAACCTGTTCAGTTGTCAGTGAAGTCAGTGTGTTATTGGGATGTACTACGATAGCTATGCCATCAACTGCAATTTTGTGTTCAACAAGACCCTTACCCTGTTCGGAGTCCTTGAGATTCCTGGAAGCCATTCCGATGTCAGCTGCGCCTTCCGTTGCCTGGGTGACACCAACAGTTGAACCGCCTCCCTGAACTTCTGCGCTTGAACCGGGATATTTGTCTTCAAATGCCTCTGCAAGAGGACCTGCTATGGCCTGCACGGAAGTTGAACCTATGATTGATAATTTATAAGTGTCAGTTTCCTCACCTGTGCCATTATCCTTCTTACATCCTGCAAACAAAGCAATCATCAGAACTGCTGCCATTATTATGGCCAATACCTTGTGGAATTTCATTTTCATTTTTCCTCCAAAATTATTATTTCGAGGTAAGATTACTGCCGGGTCATTAAGGCGCGATTATGGAAATGTTAAATCGATGTTAAATAGTGTGAGCAATTAACAAGAAATAGAAACGGTATAACAGTGGTTCGGTCATGCATGGAAATACTGTAGAACCAGAGGGCAGTCAGGAGAGTGAATACAGTGTATATAAACTAAGTTCTATAATGGGCGTTTATATCAATATATCCATGGGAAAGGTCACAGGTCCATATCCTTTCATTGAATGAACCCTCGCCAAAGTCAACGGTAATTGAGATTTCCTTGTTTTTCAATATCCTTGAAGCCTCGGTTTCATCAAACCCAACTACAGTGCCTTTATCAAACATCAAAAGGCTGCCTATACTGATTGATGTCAGTTCAGGTTTGAAGGATGCCCCCGAATATCCGGCCGCAGTAAGGATGCGTCCCCAGTTTGCGTCTTCTCCATAAAAGGCAGTTTTTACAAGGGGTGAGTTGGCTATTGACCTTGCAGCTGTTTCCGCAGAGGTTGGGTCAATGGCATTGATTACATTGATTTCAAGAAGTTTCGTTGCACCTTCTCCGTCCATTACAATTTTTTTGGATAATTCGGTACATACAAGAAGGAAGGCTTCCTTGAATTTTTGAAAGTCAGGTGAGTCTTCACTTTCCGGGACATATCTGCTCAATCCGTTTGCGAGGCACATCATTGTATCACATACACTTGTATCGCCATCTACGGATATCCTGTTGAATGAGCTGTCAACCGATTCCCGTACCAGTGCTTCCATCATACCGGACTCAATGTCTGCATCGGTTGTTATGACTGCAATCATTGTTGCCATATTAGGGTGTATCATTCCGGACCCTTTGGCCATGCCTCCTATTGTAACGGTGTGACCCGAGAGTTCAACCTTTACCGAATACTCCTTGCTGAATGTATCAGTAGTCATTATGGCACTTGCAGCATCACTTCCGCCGGCGGCTGAAAGATTCTGACAGGCACTTTCAATTCCCGGAAGAATTTTATCCATGGGAAGGGGAGAACCTATTACTCCGGTTGAAGCAGTAAGCACTTCATGAGCGCTTATTCCCAGCTTTTGAGCACATGTCAATGCTATGGTTCTGGCATCTTGCATACCCCGGTCACCAATACATGCATTTGCGTTTCCGCTGTTGATGAAAATGCAGTGTTTCCGGCCCTTGCTGATGTTTTCCATTGACAGAAGTAGAGAATGTCCTTTTACGCGGTTTTTTGTAAATACTGCAAAAGCACTGCATGGGGTTTCAGAGTAAAGAATCGCAAGATCCGGGCTATTATCTTTTTTTATTCCACAGTGTATCCCTGCGGCCACATAGCCTCTGGGAGCAGTAACCCCACCGTTTATATATTTAATTTCAGTAGCTTCATTTTTCATGTATTGCATTATAGCACAGCAATGTTTGTATTCAATATATTTTTCTTCCTGAATCGATTTCATTGAAGGTCAGGTTTTGATACAATTGACTTATCAAACAAAGGGAAGTTAAATCATGATTCTTATACCTGTCGCAGTAATAATTCTTATATTGTCCATAGTTATGGTCAGAGCATTCAACCATAAACCCAACGATGATAAATATTTACCGTTAAAAAACGAAATTGAATTTGATAAAGAAAAAGTGGCAGCAAAATTGTCTGAAGTCATAAAGATCAGAACAATTTCACATAGTGACTGCAATGATTTTGATTACACCCAGTTCATAGCATTCAGGGAAAAGCTTTACGAAATATTCCCGGCCGTTCATTCTGCGATGGAACTGGAAATAATCAACGGTTATAGCCTTGTTTATAAGTGGAAGGGGAATAATCCTGATCTTTTACCGGGTCTGTTCATGGCCCATATTGACGTTGTTCCTGTTGAAGAAGGAACAGAAGAAAACTGGAAATATGGCGCATTCTCCGGTCTTATCCAAGAAGGATTTGTTTGGGGAAGGGGGACAATGGATATTAAACTTCAGATTATAACGCTACTTGAATCATGCGAGCTGTTGATTTCTGAAGGGTTCCGGCCGGAACGGACATTATATTTTGCCTTCGGTCATGATGAGGAAACCGACGGTAGAAACGGAGCCCGTAAGATACTTGACAGCTTCATTGAAAAAAATATCAGATTTGAATTCGTCATGGATGAAGGAGGATGCATAAACACAGGAAGTTTTCCCGGAGTTAAGAGGCCAGTTGCCTATATGGGAGTAGGGGAGAAGGGTTATCTGAATGTAAGGGTTGATATAAAGGGACGGGGAGGACACGCATCGACTCCACCTGCAAACAGTTCCCTCGGACTTGCTGCAAAGGCAATATGCAGCCTCGAAAGAAAAAAGATGAAAGTGAAACTGGTATCTCCTGTACGGCATATGATTGAATCACTTGCAAGGTACATGGGATTTGGATGGCGCATAATACTTGCAAATCTCTGGTTGTTCAAATATCTGTTCATATGGATTTTTAAAAAACCCGGTACAACCGGGGAGGCTCTTCTAAGGACAACAATAGCTCCTACAATGGCTGAAGGAAGCATGGAACCAAATGTCCTCCCACAGGTTTCAAATTTTACAGTCAACTGCAGGATTCTGCAGACTGATTCATCCGGAGATGTTATAAGACACATAGCAAGGGCCTGCAAAGGAATTGAACATACAAGTACCATATTGAGACATGAGGAACCATCAGCAATCAGCTCATGGGAGAATGACTTTTTCATTAAAGCTGCTGGAGCAGTAAAAGGTATCAGCAGTGAAATTGCCATTGTTCCTTATCTCATGGTAGCAGGTACGGACAGCATAAAATTCCAGGACATAACCAAGGATACAATCAGATTTACACCTTACACAATAGATACCTCCGACATGAAGAGAATCCATGGTACAAATGAAAGGATATCACTTGAAAACATAGGTCAGTGCGTAGGGTATTACCTTGCCCTTCTGAAGGCAATGTAGTCAGATTATGATGAATGAACCAGGCTCCATGATTGTGCATGATACACCAATCGATTCCAGGTCCTTTGACAAAGTCGATGTGTCGGCTTTTATAAGATCAAAGGTATTGTAATGTATCGGAACCAGCATTCCGGGACGAATGTCGCTTGCAGCCCGCATCACATCTCCAGTATCCATTGTGTAAGTTCCCCCGATGGGAAGGAAGGCTATGTCAATGTCATATCTTTCACCAATGAATTTCATGTCCGAAAAATAAGAAGTATCTCCGGCGGCATATATTGTCTTTCCCTTGTGGTTTATTATAAAACCGCATGCAATACCTCCATAAGTGCCGTCGGGAGTTGAGTTTGAATGTATGGCCTGTACGGCTGTTATCTTTGAATCCCCTGCAAAAAAGGAACCTCCAAGATTGAATGGTACTACTGAAAAACCACGCTGGCTTATCCACCTGGCCAATTCAGCAATTGCATGAACAGGGCATTTTGTACGGGATGCAATTTGTTCTGTGTCGCCATAGTGGTCACGATGCCCGTGTGTAAGAAGTATATGGTCCGGATTGAAATCGCTCTGTGCCTTTTCACAAAGCGGATTGCCTGATATGAACGGGTCAAGGAGTATATTCAAGTCTGTTACAAATTCCAGGAATGCATGTCCATGATATATAATTTTCATAACAACCTCCATATTGTATATATTACTCTTTTAGTTTATTATATCAGATGGATTTCAGAGGAGTTGACATGAGTAAAAAGCTTAGGGCCGATCTTATTCTTCTAACGATGACTGCCTTCTGGGGCATCAGTTTCCCATTGATGAGAAATGTCCTTGTCCATGTTCCTGCGCTTGCGTATTTATCCATGAGGTTTATTCTTGCGGCCATCATAGTTTCATTGATTTTTATCAAAAAGCACAGGGACATAAGTAAGAGGGAAGTGGGCGGTGGAGCTGTCATAGGAATTCTTCTGGTAGCCGGAATGGCTTTTCAGGTTTTCGGACTTTACAGCACTACAGCATCAAATTCAGCTTTCATAACTTCAATGAATGTTGCATTCGTTCCCCTGGTACTCAGCCTCTTTTTCAAACAAAAGACACCCCGGCTGACCATAATCGGTATTATAATTGCAACTGCAGGTCTGTTTTTAATATCAGGAATGGTTGAATTCAGATTGAATCCGGGCGATTTCCTTACTTTGCTGTGTGCCATAGCCTTTGCTTTTCAGATAGTCTTCATATCAAAATTCTCCATAAGGAGTGATACAGTAGGGCTCTCAATAGTTCAACTATGGACGGCAGCCGCACTTACAACTTTCATATGGCTCGTTTTTGACCGCAGCAGAATTGTGTTTAACGCAGAGGTAATAATTGTACTTGCAGTAACGGCAGTCTTCGGAACGGCCATAGCATTCACTGCGCAGATACTGGTACAAAAGGATACAAACCCATCCCACGCGGCCTTGATCTTTACCATGGAACCCATGTTTGCCTTGGTTTTTACCATGCTTATTCCGGATTCGACGGGGAATTTTGAAAGATTGACTTCGATGACGGCGATAGGATGTCTCCTTATACTTTCAGGTACAATAGTCAGTGAATTCAAGACAATATTTTTCAGGAACAGAAAAAGAGCTGATATCTTGAGCGGGGATAAGGCTGACTCCCAGGTGCAATGAAATGAAGCGATATAATACCCTGAACGATTATTTTAGGTCTAAGTTCGGAACAAAGATAGGCAAGGTTTCCATTAATGCAGGCCTTTCATGTCCAAACAGGGATAACGGTGGAAAAGGCTGCCTGTTCTGTACGGATTCAGGAGGAAGTGAATTCTCCGGTGACTGCCATAAATCAATTACTCAACAGACTGAGGAAGGAAAGACAGTGAATGAAAGAAAGTGGTCTGCTTCCCGTCATATAGCATATTTCCAGAATTTTTCAAATACTTATGCCAACCCCTCAGTACTGTCGGATTTATATGAGGAGGCTCTTGCAGTTCCATGTATAGCAGGAATTGCCATTGCTACAAGGCCGGATTGCTTGGGGGACGACATAATGGGTCTTCTTGAAGAATTGAACAAAAGAACTTTTCTTTGGCTTGAACTCGGATTACAGACTTCATCGGAAGCTACGGCGAAACTGATAAACAGGGGATATGAAAACAGCGTATTTGAGGAAGCAATGTCAGGCCTTGAAAAAGCAGGCATAAAAACCGTCGTCCATCTTATAGCCGGTCTTCCGGGGGAAAACAAAGGTGATTTCATCAGATCAGTCAAATATATCAATGGATTCAACCCATGGGGTGTCAAGATTCACAATATTTATATACAGAGAAATTCTCCGCTGTATGAGTACAGTATATTAAATGAGTTCACTCCATTGGAAATGGATGAATACATTGACTGGGTTACGGATGCAATCATGCACCTTGGAAAAGATATCATAATTCACAGGCTTACCGGGGATCCTGATAAAAGCATGCTTATAGCTCCTGCCTGGATAAGACACAAACTCAGGGTCATAAGTGAAATAGACAGAGTGCTTGGAATAAAGGGAGGAAGTCAGGGATGCCTGGCATGAATCAGTTTCCGTTTGATATTTTAACACGAAGCAATTCTATGCATTCATCTATTTTTTCAATTGCAAGGGGATAATATATTATATCCTGTGGTATCACATTTTTATATAACTCGATTGCCTTGTCATATTCACCTGTACGGTGGTTTGACTCAGCAAGCAGGTAGGACTGTCTTGAATCATAGATCAGTGAAGCAAGGTCAAGCAGCTCAACGATCCTGGGTGATTCATACAGGGAAAACAAGTAAAAATCATTCATAGCCGATATGAATGTACGGTAATCGATGGATTTGCCCAGATAATCATCATATATGGCTGAAACAGTCATTTCAAAGGAATCCTTCTCCAAAAATGAGTAAAAGTTACGGCACAGAAGAAATTTTTCTTCGTCAATTATGCCTTCAATGAATCTGCTTTGGTAATATGAAACATACATATCGAATATTTCATCGGAAAAATCCTCAAGAAAAGTATTGTCATCCCTGAATCTGGTGTAAACCTCAGGCCAGCTTTCCATGATTTCATCATGGCTTCCATTATCCAGCAGAACAAAGAAAGCAGCCTTCATTTCATTTGATTCCCTGTAATACCTTTGAGCGGAAAAATACCGGAATCCAAAGTATAAAATAACAACCAGAACAAAGGCGATGAAACACCATACAATAACCTTTTTGCTGAAAATCTTGTCAAGCAACGGCATCGGCACCACTTTCCGGCAATGTTTTTACCTTTTTATCAGAGAATACAATCTTCAAAAGAATAGGTGTCATAATTGATGTCAGAATAACCATCACTGCTATAGGAGCAAAATATGAGACGGGTATGATTCCGGCACTGACCCCTTTGTTTGTGACGATAAGTGCTACCTCGCTTCTTGCTACCATGCCTATTCCGATTCTGAGAGTATCAGGACCTTTGATTCCTGAAAGTCTTGCACCAAGCATACTGCCAAGTATCTTTGTAAGTATTGCAACGGCTGTTATTCCAAGGGAAACCAGGACAAGGTGCCATGACAATCCCGATATTTCAATCCTGATGCCAATGGAAGCAAAGAAAATGGGAGTCAGCAGCATATATGACAGTATTTCAACCCTTCTATGGATATAGCCGCTGTGCACTGTCGTGGAAATGACAAGTCCTGCTATGAATGCTCCGGCTATATCTGCAACTCCAAAATATCTTTCACCGATGAAGGAAATGAAAAGACAGAAGGCAAGGGCAAAAATGGGAAATCTTCTTTTCTTTTTATGGACTTTGCCATAGCTGTTGAAAAGTTTGTTGAAAGGTATTCCCACAAGAAGAGCCACAACAAAGAATAAAACTATCTTCAGCAAAACAATATAGAATGGGCCGGACTCACCTGTTCCTGAAATTCCCATTATGAAGGTCAGGACTATAAGTCCTATTACATCATCCAGAATTGCAGCTCCAAGAATTATTGTTCCCGCCTTTGATTTGAGCTTTCCCATTTCCTGAAGTGTTTCAACCGTAATACTAACACTGGTTGCGGTCAGAATAACTCCGATGAAGATATTTTCCATCAGCGGCATGAATGAAAGATTGAACAGTGATGCAATGAGAAAACCGCCAAGCAATGGAACTACTACGCCGAATGCGGCAACAATCAGGGAAGCTTTTCCGGTTTTTTTCAGTTCATTTATATCAACTTCCGTACCGGCGCTGAACATTATGATTATTACACCGATTTCAGCGAGGTCATGGATTAACTCTGACTCATGGATTACACCAAGGACTGCCGGACCAAGGATAAGACCTGCCAGCAATGCACCTACAACCTGTGGGAGCTGGAACTTCTTTGTTATGACTCCCAGGGCCTTTGTACTCAGGAGTATAATTGCCAAATCAACCAAAAAACCTATTTCCATATAATACCTACCTTTTATCCTCAACCAATATAGCAAAACAACAGGCCAAAGACAAGCAAAAGCCATATCCAGGATTGTAATCCTTATAACTTTCTCCACTTGACAAAGTGCGGTCCGCTCATTAATATATATTAAAAGCAATGACGGAGACCTACCGGCAATAGTACAACAGAAAACAGGAGCCTTGGCTGAGAGCTCCAGTGTATGAAATCCGGGTACAGCGACACTCCTGAGCCTTCATCCTGAAACGATAAACAGAGGTAAGGATGGACGTTTTCCGCGTTAAGGAACTTGAGTGGGCCTAGGCCAACAAGGGTGGCACCGCGGGAATTCCCGTCCCTTGCAGATTTACTGTAAGAGGCGGTTTTTTATTATCCGCAGATATATAAATGTAGAAACGGAGGAATCATGAAGATTTCAGTACCAAAGGGAACAAAGGACATTTTGCCTGAGGAAATGAAGACATGGAGATATATAGAGGAGCTTTTTACTGATGTCTGCCTGAATTCGGGATATGGTGAAATAAGAACCCCTGTCTTTGAATACACTGGTCTTTTCGACAGGGGAGTCGGAGAAACGACGGATATAGTACAAAAGGAGATGTATACGTTTGTTGACAAGGGCGGCCGTTCCCTGACCCTCAGACCTGAAGGTACTGCCGGAATAGCCAGAAGCTATGTTGAACATGGCATGGCCTCTCTTCCGCAACCTATAAAATTGTTTTATAAGATTACTGCCTACAGGTATGAAAATGTACAAAAGGGGAGATACAGGGAATTCAATCAGCTTGGAGCTGAGGTTCTTGGAGCAGAAAGTCCCAATGCTGATGTTGAGCTGATATCACTGCTGGGTAATTTCTTCAGCAAGCTTGATATAGGAGACCTGAGCCTTGAAATCAACAGTATCGGGTGCAGTAAGTGCAGACCTGCCTACAATGATATTCTGAAGGAATACTACAGGGATAAGATTGCCGGCATGTGCGATGACTGCAAGAGACGTTATGAAACAAATCCACTGAGACTCATTGACTGCAAGGAAGAAAAATGCATTGCGGCATCCGAAGGAGTTCCATATATAACCGATCACCTTTGTGAGGAATGTGCAGAGCACTTTTCAAGTTTCAGAACCGGTCTTGACAGGCTCGATATAGATTACACCCTGAATAAAAGGATTGTCAGGGGACTTGATTACTACACCAAGACTGTATTTGAGTTCATCTCTGAAAATGTAGGAACACAGGGTACAGTCTGCGGAGGCGGAAGGTATGACGGACTGATTAGTGCAATCGGTGGCAACGATGTCCCGGGAGTCGGGTTTTCCATGGGTGTTGAAAGACTCATAATGGAACTTGAAAGCAGAAACCTGCTGCCCGGAACAGAAAGAATCCCAGAAATATATTTCGTTACTGTCGGTGAAAAATCATATGCATACGCAAGGAAAATCTCCTGTGCATTGAGAAAGGCAGATGTGTATACGGAAATGGACCTTCTCGACAGAAGCGTAAAGGCACAGATGAAGGATGCAAACAGAAAAAAGGCAAAATATGTTGTTGTCATGGGTGAGGAAGAGATATCAATTAACAAAGCGGAAATACTTGTGATGGAGACCGGTGAACGAAAGGAAGTCAGCCTGGATTCCATTTACAAAAGAATAATAGAGAAGAAAGTGTAGGTTATTTTATGGCTGAATCAATGCTGGGTATGAAAAGAACCGGAAGATGTACCGGATTTACCAGGGACAACATAGGTGACAAGGCCACTGTCATGGGTTGGGTCAACAAAAGAAGAAATCTTGGCGGCGTCATTTTCGTGGATGTAAGGGATATAAGCGGCGTAATGCAGGTTGTCTTCAAAAGTGAAGACGATGCTGCTCTGTTTGCAAAAGCGGAGTCCCTCAGGAATGAATATGTCATAGCTGTTTCAGGTACCATTGTGCAAAGGGATGAAGAAACAATAAACCCAAATCTGGAAACCGGTTATATTGAAATTGTTGCCGACACTCTTAAAATACTGTCAGAGGCTGAAACTCCTCCGATTGATATGAGTGAAAACAGCAAGACCAATGAACTTCTGCGTCTTAAGTACAGATATCTTGACCTCAGAAGACCGACCATGCAGGAAAATTTCGTGCTTCGTCATAAGGCAGTAAAGGTTACAAGGGATTTTTTCAATGATAACGGATTCCTTGAAATCGAAACACCTTTCCTTACCAAAAGTACACCTGAAGGAGCAAGGGATTATCTGGTTCCCAGTCGTGTTAACAAAGGCAGCTTCTATGCTCTGCCGCAGTCACCTCAGATTTTCAAACAATTGCTCATGGTTTCAGGTTTTGACAGATACATGCAGATTGTGAAGTGTTTCAGGGATGAAGATCTTCGCGCTGACAGACAGCCTGAATTCACCCAGATAGACGTAGAGATGTCTTTTGTTGACGAATCGGATGTTCTTGCAGTGAACGAAAGATTCATCAAACGGCTGATGAAGGAGACCATTGGCGTAGATGTTGAACTGCCGATCAAAAGAATGACCTATGAAGAGGCTATGAACAGGTTCGGTTCTGACAAACCTGAAATAAGATTCGGTCTTGAACTAATTGACCTTTCTGATATCCTGGGGAACTCGGGATTCAAGGTTTTTTCAGGTGCAGTTGAAAAGGGCGGAAGTGTAAGAGCAATCAATATCAAGAAGGGTTATGAGAAATTAAGCAGACGAGAAATAGATGCACTCGGTGAGTTTGTAAAAACCTATGGAGCAAAGGGCATGGCCTGGATAGCAGTGGACAAGGATGAATTGAAATCACCTGTCACCAAGTTCCTCAGCGAAAGGGAAATCAATATGGTCCTTGAAAGGACAGGTGCTGAGTACGGAGACCTGATTTGCTTCATGGCTGATACAAACAAAGTGGTATTTGATTCACTGGGAGCCCTGAGACTTGAAATTGCGAAAAGATTCAATCTTCTTGAAGGCAAGGAGAAATTCAGTTTCCTTTGGGTAACCCATTTCCCGTTGCTTGAGTATGACGAAGAATCAAAGCGCTGGACATCAACGCATCATCCATTTACTTCGCCCCTTGATGAAGACCTCGGAAAGCTGGAAACCGATCCGGGTTCCGTCAGAGCCAAGGCATATGACATAATATTGAACGGAGTTGAACTGGGTGGAGGAAGTATAAGGATACACAGACATGATATCCAGAAGAAAATATTCAACCTCCTTGGTTTTACAGATGAGCAGGCCCATGAAAGATTCGGTTTCCTCCTTGAAGCATTTGAGTATGGTGTACCGCCCCATGGTGGAATAGCATTTGGTCTTGACAGGCTGATCATGCTGCTGGCAGGCAAAAGCAGCATAAGGGATGTAATAGCTTTCCCGAAGATCCAGACAGCTGCCTGTCCTATGACTGATGCACCGTCACAGGTTGATGACATACAGCTCAAAGATCTGGCTATAAAGCTTGATGAGGAGCAAATCAAAGGCCAATGATTGGTTCAGCAAGGCTTTTAAACGGAATCAATGAATTTTTCAGCAGAAGAAAGATTGCATCCGGTGTATTTGAAGGATATTCATTTACACCGGATTTTCCTGCAACCTATTGGGCAAGTGCATATCCGGCCCTTACTTATTCACTTGTAGGCCTGATCAGAGAAATGGATGAAGTTTACCGGAATGAATGGGCTTCATTTTTGAAGGCTGGACAGAACGAGACAACAGGACTATACAATGAACCCCTGGACAATAATAATTTTCATGAAAATGAGGTGCACAGTATCCAGGATATATACTGGCATGGTGCAACATTCATTAATGGAGCACTTCATGTTCTTGGGCATGAACCGGTACATCCTTTCAAATGTCTCGAAAAGTACAGGTCCCCGGGTGAAATGACCAGATGGATTGAGAGCCTGCCATGGGAAAACCCATGGAAAACCGGAAACCGGACATATGACATGGGATGCCTTATGGGAACGGACAGTGAGATTACAGGTAACATTGATAATCGCATTGCCATGGATGAATTCTTTGACTGGATGGACAACAACACTGACAGGGAAACAGGATGGTGGAATCCTGTTGGAACAGCACCGCTTTTCAGCCAGCAGTTCGGAGGTTATCATACACTGATGGTTTACTGGATGTTCAACAGGGAAGTCCCGGATCCTGAAAAAATGATAACCAGCACACTCAGACTTCAGACTGATGACGGGAGTTACTCGGGGTTCGGATGCTGCGGAGATATGGATGCCGTTGATACACTGGTCTCGCTGAGCCGTCAGTATGACATATGCGGTGGAGAGGTAAAGAAATCAATTGAGCGGTTTCTGCCTTATTTATTGAACACCTGGGACCAGGAGGGAGGATTCAGGGGACTTGAAAATGCCTCCCATTCTGATTATGGATGGACACTTCACACCGGTATTACAGGAAGGGCAGACCCCTGCAGTACTTATTTCAGGACATTTACGCTTGCACTGGTCAATGAAATATTGGAGTTTCCACAGCTGGATGGTGTAAAATGGAAACATATGGACGGTTACTGCCATGGCAGAAGACCGGACAAATTATTGTATAAAGAATAGTATTTAGTACAATTTCAGGGAGATTAACATGTCCGTAAAAAACAAAACACTCAAACGCCTTTTTTCATTCATCGTTATGACAGTTCTTATGGTTGTAATTCTGGGTGGTTGCATAAAGGTCCCTATAGAACTATATGGATATATAGATAAGAACGGCGACTGGGTAATACAACCATACTACCATGCAGCTCTGCCTGCCAGTGAGGGACTGCTTGCGGTAAGGGCAGGAGCTGAGGATTATGGCAAGTGGGGATATATCAATTTTTCCAATGAAATAGTCATTGATTTTGCATATGATGAAGTGGGACTCTTTTCCGATGGAATAGCACCCGTTATGATTCTTGAGGATGATGTCGAAACATGGTTCTTCATTGACAGGGATGGGAACAGGCTCTTTGACAAGGAGTTCAAGGATGCTTTTTCCTTTTCAGAAGGACTGGCAGCCGTACAAAGCAAAGATGAGAATGACAGAAATCTGTGGGGATTCATTGATACTGAGGGGAATTATGCCATTGAACCCAGGTTCACCGGTCTGAGTTCTTTTTCTGAAGGCCTTGCAATGTTCCTGGAAGGTTCCGGAAGCGCCGGTCTTTCAGGCTATATTGATATGAACGGAGATCAGGTGATTGAACCAATGTATACATATGCCAGGAACTTCCAGAACGGATATGCAGCCGTAAAACTGACTGCGGACCCTGAAAGAAGCGACTGGGGGTTCATTGACAGGGAAGGGAATATAGTGATTGGTCTGACATACAGGTTTACAAAAGGTTTTTCAGAAAACCTTGCTCCTGTTTATATTGGGTCTACCCTCAAGGGTTCATGGTCCTATATCAATCCTGCCAATGAAATAATAATCAACCGTGGTTTTTCAGAGGCCTTCTCATTCTCTGAAGGACTGGCAGCTGTACAGACTGAGTTTGATGCAGGAACCAACTGGGGCTATATTGATACAACAGGCACACTGGTTCTGGGAGGCAAGTTTGCCGCAGCCTCTGATTTCAGGGAAGGGATTGCTCCGGTAGCAGTCATAGCAAACAGATAGATGTTCGAAAGTGAATGGATTTACAAAGACAGGGAATTTCAGGGCTCTGAACTTCATAAAAGAATTCTGCAGGTCAGGGACATGGAGATTTCCGGATTTACTTCCGTAGATTTCAATCATCTCAATGATTCCTATCTTATAAATGAAATGTACGAAGCCGTGGAATGCATTATGAAGCATATGGACCTGGGCTCTAAAGTCTGTGTACACGGGGATTATGATGCAGACGGTGTTACTTCCGCTTATATACTTTACGACTATCTCAAATCAACCGGAGTTGATGTACGGTGGTTCATTCCCGACAGATTCGATGATGGTTACGGAATATCCATGGAAAAGGCAGGAAATCTTTTAAATGAAGGTGTATCCCTTCTTATTACAACGGATTGCGGCGTAACAGCCTTTGATGAAGTAGATACCATGATGAATGATGGAATAGATGTAATTATTACAGACCATCATCAGACAAAGGGAAGCCTCCCGAAGGCGACTGCAGTTCTTTGTAATACCAGGAATGACAATTCATATCCGTTTCCATATTTATCCGGTGCCGGAATGGCATTCAAACTTGTACAGGCCTTGTCCATGAGGTCAGATGACAAGGAAGCTTACAAAAAATATATTGGTATTTGTGCTATCGGTACAATCGCTGATATTGTGCCCCTGACCGGAGAAAATAAGGTAATTGCATCACTGGGTATTGATTTTCTTCGCAAAAAAAAGCTGACGGGAATTGATGCCATAATTGAAAATGCAGGTTTGGAGAAGAGTAAGATTGACTCTTATGCAATCAGTTTTATGATTGGACCAAGAATGAACGCTGCGGGACGCATGGGCAATGCCGGACTTGCCTTTGAATTGCTCAATGAAAGTTCTATGTTTCAGGCGGTATCCAGGGCTGCTGAATTATCAAAACTCAATAATCTTAGAAAAATTGAACAGGACAGGACATTCAATGAACTGAGGGATTATATCCTTGATGATACTGATTTACTGGGCAATTCCGTAATCATAGTCTCCGGACATGGACTTCATAAAGGAGTTCTTGGAATAGTAGCATCAAAGCTTGTGGACTATTTTTGCAAACCTGTATTCGTTCTGACTGAGGAGAACGGGGTTTGTGAGGGCTCAGGACGAAGCACAGGGGATTTCAGTCTCATAAGGGCACTGGAGGGCTGCAAGGACCTGCTGCTTGGCTACGGAGGCCATGATATGGCTGCAGGCATGAAGATAGAATCCATAAATATAAAAGAGTTCAGAACAAGGCTGGATGGCACTTCATTGCTCAGGAAAAAAATCGGGATAGATACTGTTTGCAACCCTGAAGACATGGATATGAACTTCCTGGAATCACTTGATAAGCTTGGTCCGTTCGGATCCGGAAACGAAAGACCTGTCGTAGCAATTGAAAAGGCATTTATAAGCAACAAAAGAAATCTCGGGAAAAACGGCACACATATCTCTTTTGACATAAACAAGGGAAATTCTTCAATCAGATGCATTGCCTTCAACTCTTTTTCATACAAAGACCTGATAGTTGAAAATCAACTTTATAACTTTGCAGTAGTTCCGGAAATAAATGAATTCAACGGATTCAGAAGGCCTCAGGCAAGACTTCTGGATATCTCATTGCATGATTCATACGGAAATTGCAGCAAGCTTATTGCTTTGAAGGTGTTCATCCGGAACAACCTTGGTTCAGGGGGCAGTTTCAGTACAGGTCAGTTGATCCGCGAACTCTTTGCAATTGGAATGCCGGAAACTGCATATAAAATAATAAACCGGGATATAACATTCACTGTTTCAAGGGAATCAATTGAAAGTTTATACAGAATGATTGATGCGGGGGAATCACCCGGAAGTGATTTGCTCCGGCTGTGCGCAGAACCTGAAGCCATGATTGCCGCTGAAATACTTGATGAACTGGGTATTGTATCTGTGGACAGAAAGGATCTTTTCTCATATTATAGTATAAACATTAAGGACAGAGGAAAGAAAAGGCTTGAAGACTCAAACATATACAGAAGCCTCATGGAATGAACGATGTCTGAAAAGGTATACAACGAGCTTGTAGAGAAAATAAAATCATACAATCCCAATGCCAATTTCGCAATTATTGAAAAGGCTTATGAAGTTGCCAAAAAATATCACCAGGGACAGACAAGATTATCCGGGGAACCATTTCTATGTCATCCAATTGAAGTTGCCAAGATACTTGCAGACCTGGAACTGAACTCAAAGACCATAGCAGCCGGAATTATGCATGATGTAATTGAAGATACCGAAGCTACTTATGAAGACATAATGGAAATTTTCGGTGAGGAAATCGCCGATATGGTTGAAGGAGTCAGCAAACTTTCAAAACTTAATCTTGATACCAGGAAAGAGCAGCAGGTTGAGAGCCTGAGAAAAATGCTCATGGCTATGTCCAAGGATATAAGGGTCATAATCATCAAGCTTTCAGACAGACTGCACAACATGCGTACACTTTCCCATGTATCAAGGGAAAAGCAAATTGAGAAAGCAACGGAGACAATTGAGATTTATGCACCGATCTCCCACAGACTGGGTATGTCCGCCTTCAAATGGGAACTTGAGGACCTTGCATTCAGATACCTGTATCCTGAGGACTATCGGAACATTGTAAATCAGATTTCGGAGAAAAGGCTTGAAAGGGAAAAGTATATCCAGGAGATTATCTCTGAAATAAGTTCAAATCTTAGTGAAAAGAATATAATCGGACGAATAGACGGCAGAGCGAAGCATCTTTACAGTATTTATAACAAGATGAAAAGACAGGGAACGTCACTGGATCAGATATACGATTTGTTTGCCGTCAGGATAATAGTCGATTCCATAAAGGACTGCTATGCAGCACTTGGAATGGTTCATGAAATGTTCAAGCCTGTACCGGGCCGTTTCAAGGACTACATTGCCATGCCCAAGCAGAACATGTACCAATCCCTTCATACAACTGTAATAGGCAAGATGGGCAAACCGTTTGAGGCTCAGATAAGAACCTATGAGATGCACCGTGTAGCAGAATATGGTATTGCAGCCCACTGGAAGTACAAGCAGGGTATAAAAGGCGCTGTGGACGACATGGAGAGCAAACTGGCCTGGATAAGGCAGATGGTTGAATGGCAGAAGGACACAAATGATACTGATGAATTTTATGATAATCTGAAAATCGACCTGTTTGACGATGAAGTATTTGTATTTACACCAAAGGGTGATGTCATCAATCTTCCGGCAGGTTCAACTCCCATAGATTTTGCTTATGCGATTCATTCTGCTGTAGGAAACAAGATGACAGGTGCCAAGATCAACGGCAAGATGGTACCTATAAGTTATAAACTTGAAAACGGTGACATTGTTGATGTCATAACCACAGCAGCAGCGAAGGGCCCGAGCCGTGACTGGCTGAAGCTTGTAAAGAGTTCACAGGCAAAGAATAAAATAAGACAGTACTTCAAGAAGGAACACAAGGATGAAAACCTGGAAAAGGGTAAGGAACTCATTGAGGCAGAGCTTAAACGGCAGGGAATCGTATATTCCGACATTTTCAAGCCTGAGTACTACAATCAGATGCTTGAAAGGTATAATTTCAAATCCCTTGAAGATGCTCTTGGAGCCGTTGGTTATTCAGGTATAACCGCAAATAAAATTATATCCAAACTCAAGGAGACATACCGCAGGATCAATGGGGAAGAACCCGGGAAGAAAACAAAACCTTCCGAAAGGGTCAAGTCGGAACATGTAAATACAACCAGTGAAAAGGGTGTAATTGTAAAAGGGATTAACAATTGCCTTGTCACTATGGCCAGATGCTGCAATCCGGTACCCGGTGATGATATCTGTGGATTCATAACCAGGGGGCGTGGAGTAACTGTCCATCGCAGTGACTGCGTAAATGTAATAAATGACCCTAGTTTCAACGAAAGGGGAATCGAGGTCATGTGGTCCGGGGATACATCAGAGGAATACATGACGGAAATAGTAATAAATGCCCATGACAGGAAGAATCTGCTCAGTGAAGTTACGAACATTCTGAATGACTCCAAGGTTACCCTTAATTCTGTTGAAGCCAGGGCAAATTCAGATGGAATGGCATACATCAAGATTCAAATGGGTATAACAGACCGTGATCAGCTTGCTCTTGTAATAAAGAAACTGAAAAGGATATCAGGAGTTACGGAAATCAACAGGACAAACAAGAATACAGGTAGAAAATGATTGCACTCATACAAAGGGTAAAAAAGAGCAGCGTTGAAACAATGGGTAGTATTACAGGTTCCATTTCAAATGGCCTGAACATCCTGCTTGGTGTGGGAAACGATGATAGTCCGGATGATGCGAAATATCTTGCGTCAAAGATTGCAGCCTTGAGAATTTTCAGCGATGATAACGGCAGAATGAACCTGTCAATACAGGATGTGGGCGGGTCTGCACTTGTAATAAGTCAATTTACCCTGTATGCAGATTGCAGAAAAGGAAACAGGCCGAGTTTTACCAATAGCGCAGAACCTGAATTGGCCAGACAATTGTATGAATCTTTCATTGATTTGCTTTCCAGGGAACATGGTATCCATGTGGAAACGGGAATATTTGCGGCAGATATGACCGTAGAGATAATCAATGACGGTCCTGTTACAATAATACTTGACTCAAATATACGAAAGAAACCGAGAAGAAATGATTAGTGTAAAGAAATTCACCGGCAGGATGTTTGCTGCCAATACATATCTCGTACATGACGAAAAGAATTGTTATATAATCGATCCGTGCACAGAACCCTCGATATTAAGAACATACATGATACAACGGGATCTTTCACCGACAATGATACTTATAACCCATGCACATATTGACCATATTGTGTATCTGAATGAAACCCGGGATATGTTCGGAATAAAGGCAGCCGTGCATGGTGAAGATTTCGAGGCCGTCACAGACAACTTATTGAATGGTTCAGATCTTTTTGGTTCAAGAAAGGTATTCGGGAGTGCTGAAATCATCCTGAATGACAATGATGTGATGGAATCAGGAAGCCTTATGATAAAAACAATACATACCCCCGGACATACCCCCGGTTGTGTTTCATTCCATACAGACAATATGGTCTTTACAGGGGATACGCTTTTCTATCTTTCCATCGGCAGAACTGATCTGGGAAGGGGAAACCAGGATAATCTTATGAACTCAATCAAAGAGAAACTATTTTCCCTTCCTGAGAAGACAATAGTATATCCAGGGCATGGCACCTTCACAACCATTGAATATGAAAGAAATGAAAATCCCTTCGTAATATGATGATTCTATTGTTCATGGAATTTTTTTAATATATAATTGATACATACATAAGATAAAAAATTGGAGATACTGATGAGAAAATTCACTTACATCCTGATAATCATTGCAATTCTTTTTATTGCCGGACTTGAACGTGTATCTGCAGTTACCTATGAATCCACCGTAGGTTCTGACAGCATCGTGCTCAAGAAGAATACAGACAATGGCATGACCGAAATAAAAAGCATAGGTCTTGTAACATTCAATGGAAACAGCTATTTTGGTATACGTCAGTTATCTGAAACCTGCGGAGCCACCATAAATTGGATAGAAGAGACAAAAAGCATCAAAGTTGAATCAAATGGAAGTGTCATGCTCTTTTCATACAATTCCACTGAAATCTTTGTAAATGGCAACAAATTTGATTTTGGAAAACCGGTTATGATCACAGATGGGGTTTCATATGCACCCATTGAAATTTACACGGCTTTCACAGGAGAAATGTCTGCCAATCAGCTTGCAATCAGTGAAGGGAGCAATGAAAACCATGCTGATGAAAGCAATACTCTGATGCTTGAAAAAGGGATTGATTCAGACAGGGTAATCTTCAATGTTAATCCTGAAAAAATAAAAGCTCATTTCAGACTTGATTCCCCGGATAGAATTGTCCTTGATTTGTATGATGTTGATCTCAATGAAGAATTGCCATCAGGTGTTACTTTTGAGAGAATCAGATACAGTATATCAAATGGAATTACCCGGTTTGTGTTTGATTTAAATGATGACTACAGATACAGACTCAATGCTGACGGAGGAAGATTCATCATTGATATTTCAGAATCAGGTGCATTCCTGAATGAAAATACATCCGTTGAATTTCGTAACAACAGCATTATATTGAACACCGGTGACTATGAAGGATACAGGATATCAAGGTCATCAGACCCATACACAATTGATGTTTTCATACCGGGGTTCAAGACCTGCGGGACACTGGAGCTTGATGGTGACGGTATACTTGTTGAAAAGATATATGCATATCCCTCAGAGGATGGAGCCAGAATATCAATAGTAACAAAATTCCAGTGTGCATTTGAGCTTGAAAAGACTGAAAGCAACTTCATAATCGGTATCTATGAACCGGTTGTCAACGGTTTGACTTACCATAATAAGGATGAAATCCACTCAATTCAAATCAGTGGAATAGAACTGTCCGGAAACAACGAAGCTAAAATTGAACAAAAATCAAATGGTACCCATGTGTCCTTTGATGATCCTGACAATCTCATTACAGAAGGACAGGTCTATATCAATGATGGTTTCGTCAAAAGTATATTTGTAACAAGAAACGGCAGTAAAGTGACAATACGCATTGATGGTATCAGTAAAATTTATCCTGCGGCAGTAAGAGAATCCGGTGGTACTGTCCTTTACCTGAATGACAATGACCTTTCAGGCAGACTCGTGGTTATTTCTGCCGGACACGGCGGCAGGGATCCCGGTGCAGTGAAAGGGGATACCCATGAAGCAGATATAAACCTGGACATAGCACTGAAATTGGATTCAATTTTAAAAAAGATGGGAATCGATACTTTAATGATACGTACGGATGATACTTTCTACAGCCTTGACGACAGAGTTCTGACAGCAAACAAAAATAATGCAGCTCTCTTTATTTCAATTCATTCAAATGCCCTTGAAGACCCTGATTTTGATGGTCTTATGACACTGGTTCACTCAGGAGCCATCAATTACAAAAAAATAAACGGCAGGACTGCAGGTGAGATCATACATAAAAGCCTTATAGATGCAACGGGAGCAACTGACAGGGGAGTCAGGTTCCGTGACAATATAATTGTATTGAAGGATACTGCGATGCCGGCTGTTGAGATTGAGGCGGGTTTTTTGACAAATGAAGCAGAATTGGTTAAATTATTAGACGATACTTATCAAATGACCATCGCTGAAGCTGCGGCTTCCGGCATTGCTGAGGTATTGGAATACATTGATTGACACGGATGGTGAACATTGAGAAGACGACGAAATTTAGCTAAGGTTTCTGTAATCCTGCTTGTATTGATTGCTGTCACAGTCGCTGCAGTACTGGGGATAGTAACACTTATAAAAACACTTGCATCAGTAAATACCGGACAGATAACAGATGATCCCAAGGGGAATCCTTCGGTTTCCCAAAAACCGGAAAACAATGAACAGAACGAACCAACAGAAACATCTATGGCTCCGGTAGAGAACAAAGTACTGGTTTTAAATTTTGAAAACGATATTCTGACAGTTCAAAATCCCGGGGCAAATCCAAGGGTCAGCCATATTACAGGAAACCATACGCTTGTCCTTGAAATATATGACAGGATTTCTGAAAAATACGGAGATTTTGACCTGAGCAACAGCACTTACTTTGAGTCAATGAGTATAAGTGAAGAGGAGAATGGAACAAGGATTGTCCTCAATGCGAAAAGCGATTTCAACATAGTTGTGGAATCCAATGAAGAAAATTATGTCATCAGGGTTATTGATGTTCAGAATGCAGGCAAACTTATATATCGCAATGACCTTGACCGTCATTATATGGCGATAGATTCCGCAGCCCTTTGTGCCCGTTCTGATTCTGAGATTGTCTATTATGAAGAATACTTTGATTCATATAATCTGGTCAAGAAACTGGTGATCCCCAAAAAGAACATGCCGGCATTGAATGATGAAAAGGTCATTTTGAATGACGGTTATCTCAAGTCATATGAAATCAAGAATGTTGATGATGACATTGTAATGATTTTCACCCTTGAAGAAGATCTTACGCTCTATCCGAATGCGCGTGATTACAATTCCACACTTACATTTATCAAGAATCGTACAGAGGAAAATCTGATAGTCATTGACCCCGGCCATGGCGGTCTTGACGGCGGGACTGTTTCCGCAGGTGAGGTATTGATAGAAAAAAACATTGTTCTTGATATTTCTGCTTTCCTTGCCGAGGAACTGAGAGCCAGGGGATTCAATGTATATAATCTCAGGGAAGAGGATGTCTTTCTCGGTCTGAAGGAAAGAACAGACATTGCCAATCATCTTGGGGCATCTTCAGTCATCAGCGTACATGTGAATGCTTATGATGATACTTCTGTAAATGGTTCGCTGACCATGTACAAGGATTCACTGGACCTTGCAAGAAGCATCCAGAACAACCTCGTCGCCTCAATCAGAAGTACAGACATCGGTTTGGTAAAAATGATGGACAGGGCTATTCTAAACGGAGCAAAGATGGATTCCGTAATAGTTGAGATTGGTTTCCTCTCAAATCCCATTGAAGCAGAAAAACTAAATATCGAAGAGTATCAGAGAAAAGCTTCCGCCGGTATTGCCGATGGAATAGCGGAATATTATGAAAACAAGGAGAATACAGATGGCACTCAGGGAAATTAGAATAACAAGAAACTATATAAAGTATCCGGAGGGTTCGGTACTTGTTGAGTTCGGTGATACAAAGGTGCTCTGCAATGCTTCCGTGGAGGAATATGTACCGCCTTTTAGAAAAGATACCGGTCTTGGGTGGGTCACTGCAGAATACAATATGCTGCCAAGGTCAACCCACGACAGAAACCGCAGGGACATTGATAAACTAAAACAGAACAGCAGGTCGGTGGAAATACAAAGATTGATTGGAAGGGCCCTGAGGTCCGGAATTGATTTTACTCGCCTTGGTGAAAGGACAATTACAATCGATTGTGATGTTCTGCAGGCGGACGGCGGGACAAGGACCGCTTCAATCACCGGTGGTTTCATAGCCTTATATGATGCATGCATTTCTCTTATGAAGAGTAATATCATAAATGAATTTCCTATAGTCAACTTCATAGCTGCTGTAAGTGTTGGAATTGTTTCCGGTGAGACAGTTGCAGATTTATGCTATGTTCAGGACTCAAATGCAGATGTTGACATGAACATTGTCATGAATGATGAAGGAAATTTCATTGAAGTACAGGGAACAGGCGAAAAAGGAGTCTTTGACAGAAAAAAACTTGATGAGCTTCTGGACCTGGCTATGAATGCCATAGAAGAAATCATTCACATACAGCAAATGTCCCTGGACAATGACATGGAGTATTATGAAAAAGCTTCTGATAGCCAGTAACAATAAGAACAAGATAAAGGAAATAAGGCAGATTCTTCAGGGTTCTCAGATTGAGATACTTTCCATGGAAGAGGCCGGAATTACCATTGAGCCCAATGAAAGCGGTTCAACTTTTTCTGAAAATGCATTGATAAAGGCCCGGGAGATAAACAAAGCCTCCGGCCTTCCTGTAATTGCAGATGATTCAGGACTGGTTGTTGAAGCCCTTGATGACATGCCCGGTGTCTTATCGAGAAGATATGCAGGGGAAAGTGCCACTGACTTTGACAACAACCAGAAGGTTGTATTGGAACTAAGGAAAAAAGGTCTTGATAAATCAAAGGCAAGATTCATTTGCTGCCTGGCATATATAGATGAAAAAAGAAATGAATATACCTTCAGTGGAGAATGCGAAGGAGTGTTCGTTGATAAGCCGAGGGGCCGTAACGGTTTTGGTTATGATCCCTATTTCTATATAAAGGAATTCAATGCCACCATGGCGGAACTGAGCAGTGACCGGAAGAATTCAATCAGCCACAGGGGCAGGGCTCTGATGGAATTTTCAAAGCACATGAAGAAGTCAGGCTCAATTTAGCAAAAAGGTTTGACTTAAACAGAATAGAACAAAAAAATTTTCTTATAACTGCTTTTTTTAGATAAATTTCATTGAAAATAAAATTCACATTATGTATAATTATACATAGCTTGTATACGAAGGGAAACCCATGCGATTTGCCATTATTTCAAACAATTCAAAGGATCCCGAAGGAAGATACATTGAAAAAGTAACGGGAGAAATTGAAAAAGCGGGCGGCTCAGTGAGCTTTTCCGGTTCTTACGGTGTTGATGGCATACTTCCTGCCAACTGGCATGAGGGAGTGGACCTGATACTGGCTATGGGCGGTGACGGCACCTTTTTAAATATTGCAGGGAAAACTTCGGGGCTTGGAATTCCTATACTGGGTATAAACATAGGCTCCATGGGGTTTCTTGCAGCAATTGAGGTCCATGATTCGCTGAGGGCATTCAAAAAAATCATGAACGGTGAATTTTCCATAAGCCAAAGGATGACAGTAAAAGCCGAAGTGTACCGTAACAGTGAATACCGGGCCTTTACAAATGCTCTCAATGATATTGTAATTTCCCGTGTTCATCTTTCAAGGATTGTTACCATTGAAACCCATATTGATGATAAATATGTTGATACTTTTCCCGGTGACGGGATTATTATTTCTACACCCACAGGTTCTACTGGATATTCTCTTTCTGCAGGAGGACCTGTAATTGACCATTCACTGGAACTGATGCTTATCACACCTATCTGCCCTCATATAATGCATGCAAGACCCTTTGTAACCGGTGCTGATTCAAAGATAAGGCTTATTGTGAAGGAATCAGATGATTACAGGTGTACGCTTACTGCTGACGGACAGAAAGGCATTGAGCTGATGGGCGGGGATGAAGTTCATGTAACCAGGGGAAATGAAATTGTAAAGATGGCTTATATAGGTGATGGCGATCTATATGATACTCTTAGAAATAAAATATATTTCAGGAAGGCAGGGGGGATATGAAGCACAATCGGCATATAAAGATTCTATCAATTATCCAGGAAAGAAGCATAAGAACCCAGGAAGAACTGGCAGAAGCTCTTTTGTCTGCTGGTTACAATGTGACACAGGCAACAGTATCAAGGGATATAAAGGATTTGAAACTTGTGAAAAAAACAGATGAAACAGGTAATGTCAGGTATTCAGCAGACAAGAAAAACAAGGAAGTCATCTCAGAAAGACTTATAACCGTATTGAAGCAATCATATATTTCTTCAGATCCGGCAGGTAATCTGTTGGTGGTCAAGACCCTTCCGGGAATGGCCCAGGCCGCAGCATCTGCCATAGATGCATATGATTTTGAAAATCTTGCAGGCACAATTGCTGGTGATGATACTATTTTTGTTGCCATGAAAACATATGATGATGTTTTAAGTATGATGGCTTTTCTGAACTCTGAGCTGAGGTAGTCAATTGCTTAAACAAATTACCATAAAGAATTTTGCTATTTTTGAAGATGCATCTTTTGAGCCCGGAGAGGGCTATAACGTCATAACCGGAGAATCGGGTGCCGGCAAATCAATTGTAGTAAATGCGCTGTCACTCATAAGGGGAGCCAGGGCATACAGGGAAATGATCAGAACCGGGAAGGATTATGCGGTGGTAGAAGCCGTTTTCGAACTTTCTGATGATTTACTTGCAGAGATGGGAATTGAAGATAACATACTTGTAATTACAAGAAAAATTCATAATGAGAAAGTCTCTGAATGCAGGATCAATGATAAAATCAGACCATTGTCCGACATTGTTGAACTAACAGGAAGACTTCTGGATATCCATGGTCAGTATGAAAACCAGACACTTACAGATTCATCAAATCATATTTCTTTCCTTGATTCATTTGCAGGTGAAGAACTTTTATCAAAAATTGAAGCATTCAACCTTGAACTAAATGAATACAATGACCTTGTTCAGAAAATAATGAAGAATTCGGGCAGCGAAGCAGACAGGGAAAGGAACAAGGAAATATACAGTTTTCAGTTGAATGAAATTGATGCAGCCGGTCTTTCGGAGATTTCAGAGGAAGCTCTGATGGAAAAATGGAACTTCATGAAAAACGCAGAGAAATTCATGAAGGAAACAGAAAAAGCTTATGAGATGCTTGGAAATGATATAAATTCCCCTTATGACATAGTATCTGAAGTACAAAAGATACTCACTTCTCTTCCTGAAAACAATGAAATAACTTCAATTACCGAGAAACTGAATGAAGCATCATTCATATTACTTGACAGTCTCTCAGGTCTACGTGATTTCATTGACAACAATACCTTTGATGAATACGAATACGATGAAATCAGCGATACTATAGAAAACATCAAAAAGCTTAAAAGGAAGTATGGAAACACAATTGATGATATCCTGGAATACAGAAACAAAATTGCCCTGGAACTTGAGAATATTGAAAACTTTGAATTAAATAACCGCAGGAGCCTGGAAAAGATAGCCTCATCGGAAAAGGTCTTGCTTTCAATGGATGAGGAGCTCACTATTCTCAGAAAAAAATATTCTGAAGGACTACGTGAGAAACTGCTTTCAGAACTATATGACATGAGCATGGTTGATGCTGATTTTCTGATTGATATTTCGACGGTAAGAACTAAAAACTCAATGGGTTTCACTGAATTCAGAAAAAATGGTAATGCAGAATGCGAATTTCTGATTACTCTCAACAAAGGTCTTGCCCCACAGCCCTTGGCCCGGGTAGCTTCAGGAGGCGAGATGTCAAGGATCATGCTTGCATTAAAGACAATATTTGCTTTCAGAGGTGATACTGAGACGGTTATTTTTGATGAAATAGATTCAGGTTTGAGCGGCGAAGCATCAAGGACGGTTGCATCAAAACTTCACAGACTTTCCAAGGACAGGCAGATAATATGTATTACACACCTTCCTCAGATTGCTGCACGTAAGGGGAATCATTTTGTAATCTGGAAGAATTCTTCTGAAAATGATACCAAGGCTTGGATCCGAAACCTGAAGGAAGAGAGTGAAATCATCAGGCAGATAGCGGCCCTTACAGACGGCGACAATCCGAGTGATGAAGCCCTGATGCATGCCCGGCAGCTTTTCAGCCAGTATAATTGATGCTTTAAAATAACCTCATATGGTAATATAATTGAATCAATGGAGGGCACCATGATACCAAGGACTGAACTATCATCCAAAGTTATGGAAATTGTTAACTCTGCCGAGATCATCGACATACATACACATCTGTATCCAGGTGAATTCAGAGAACTTGCTTTATGGGGACCTGATGAGCTGCTTACATATCACTATCTTATTGCAGAAGCAATCAGGGCCACAGGCATACCTTATTCAGAATTCTGGGGCAAGAACAAGAAGGAACAGGCTGACTTTATATTTGATTCACTATTTGTGCAAAGGACTCCGATAAGTGAAGCCACAAGGGGAGTAATGACTGTTTTCTCGGAACTGGGAATAGATGTAATGAATCTTAATCTGGAAACAGTCAGAGATTTCTATTCAAAATACAGCATTGGAGAATTTACGGATATTGTTCTAAAAAAAGCAAACATCAGAGAACTTGTAATGACAAATGATGTATTTGATAACAATGAATACCGGTTCTGGACTTCCGGAGAGAAGCATGACAAAAGATTCAGGACAGCCCTGCGGCTTGATGTTCTTCTGAATGATTATAATGCTGCACGTTATCATCTTCTTGAGGCCGGATATGATGTCGGCAGAACTTTGAATGGCATCGCCAAAAGGGAAATACGACGTTTCCTTACAGAAAAAATCAATATGATTGGGGCCTTGTATATGGCTGTGGCCCTGCCGCCTGACTTTTCAGAACCACGGGACGATCTTAGAAATATTATCCTGGAAGATTGTATTCTTCCGGTTGCATTTGAGATGAACATCCCTATAGCTCTTATGATCGGTGTCAAACGGAAAGTGAACCCGGACCTTGACCTGGCTGGTGACAGCGTGGGAAAAGCCGGAATTGAAGCCGTTGAATATCTTTGCAGGAAGTTCTACAGAAATAAGTTCATGGTCACAATGTTATCCAGGGAAAACCAGCATGAGCTGACTGTGGCCGCCAGAAAATTTCCCAATCTATTCCTTTTCGGTTGCTGGTGGTTCCTGAACAATCCTTCAATGATAGAAGAAATGACAAAAATGAGACTGGAACTACTCGGTACTTCCTTCATGCCCCAGCATTCCGATGCCCGGATCCTTGACCAGCTTATTTATAAATGGAAACACAGCAAAAAGATAATTGCCGGAGTTCTTACTGAAAAATATGATAACTTATATGACATTGGGATGACTTTGGATGAGGATGCTATAAAAAAGGATGTTGACAGACTCTTCAAGGACAATTTCATTGATTTCCTGAGACTGGAACTGTAGTCACTATGTATGAACTTCTTATATTTGATGCGGACCACACATTATGGGACTTTGACACAGCTGAAAAAAATGCAATAAAAAGAATCTTTGCTGAACAAGGTCTGGTCTATACCGATGACCTTCTCGAACTTTACAGGGATATCAATTTCTCCCTCTGGAAAAAATTTGAACAAAAGGAAATCTCTCAGGCAAGGATCAAGACAGAAAGGTTTCGGCTTTTTCTTCATGAGCTGGAAGCAGACAATGATTTTGATTTGAATAAAATCTCCCATGACTATCTTATATATCTTTCAGAAGGTAACCAGCTGCTTGAGGGCGCTTACGAACTGATAACTGACCTGAGTAAGCGATATCGCCTTGCTTTGTTAACAAATGGCATTTCAACTGTGCAGCACCCTCGCTACAAAAACTCTGTTCTGCATGGAATCTTTGAGGCGTTTGTAGTTTCAGGAGACCTGGGAATAAACAAACCTGACAAGGCAATCTTTGAATATACATTGAACCGATGCAGAATCAATGATAGATCAAAGGCTCTTATGATAGGTGACAGTCTTACTTCTGACATAAGGGGTGGGATAAATGCAGGTTTGGATACCTGCTGGTATAATCCATCCGGAAAACAACATCCTGCTGATATTGTCCCAACCTATGAAATAAGGTCACTTGTTGAAATTTATGGAGTCCTGGGAGAATAAAATGAATGAACTGAAATTATATCCGGAAAAAATCCTTGAAAGAATCAAGCCTTTGCACGGAGTTGGGAATGGCCCTTTGTCCAGGGGCAACAGCAATGATATAAGCAGATTCTATAAAATTATTTCGCCCCCATATGCAAGGCTTCATGACACTAATTTTCCGGAATCAAGGGAAGTTGACATCCATACGATTTTCACTGATTTTTCAAAAGATCCCGATGACCCTGACAGTTATGACTTTTTCCTTACTGACAAGTACCTTAAATCAATCATTGACCTTGGAACCAATATCATTTACCGGCTTGGTGAGACAATAGCGACCAATGATAAAAGGATATATGTAAAACCACCAACCGATTATAAAAAATATGCCAGGATATGTGTAAACATAATAAGGCATTACAATGACGGATGGGCCGATGGATTCAAATACAACATAAGACATTGGGAAATATGGAATGAGCCAAGTGTAATCAACATGTGGACCGGTACTACAGAGGAATGGCTCAGGTTATACGAAGAAATTTATCGTGAGATCAAAGGGTATGATAAATCGCTTATGATAGGGGGGCCTGTTGCCTGCGAACCGAATTCATCCATACACTATCCTTTTCTGGAATATGTGAAAAAGCACAATATTGTTCCTGACTTCTATTCATTCCATTGCTATACCAGCAGCAGGAAACATGCTGAATTCTATCTGACTTCAATGATAAGCAAGTTGAGGGAGTATAATCTTGACCATCTGCCTGCCTACATTACCGAATGGAACTATGTACCGGACGGAAGTGATGGAAGGGTCTTCTGGGACATCCCAAGGATGGAGAAATATGATTTGTTCCAAAGAATGACGGATAGTGAAGGAGCAGCCCATGTGGCCATGTTCATGGCTATGCTCCAGGATTCATTTGTCAGTCAGGCCAACTATTATTGTGTTAACACCGATTCTCTCTTTTCCTGTTTTTCAAAGATAGGGCTTCCGGAAAAACCATATTATTCACTTGTTGCATTCAATGAATTATACAAACTGGGCAATCAGATACTTCTGGAAGGAAATGAATGTCTGGACGAGGCCTATGCCATAGCTGCTTCAGATGGATGCAATGTAATGATATTGATATCAAATCTTAAATGCGGGGATGAGGAATTTACACTGGTCGTACCGGAAATACAGAAGTTCAATCTTTCGTTGAAAAGAATTGACATCAATCACGACCTTTCTGAATCCGACGATTTCAAAATTATACCACGGGGAATTTTGCTTGATGTTCCAGGAAGCTCTGTTGCACTCATTGTTTTGAGGAAAAACGACAAGGAATGACTGCCGTCATCATTGATAAATTAATAGAAAGGATTTCATTGACAATCTTTTAATTTCTATGTTATATTACTTTAGGTCAAATGATGTGCGGGTGTAGTTCAGTGGTAGAACCCCAGCCTTCCAAGCTGGTTGTGTGGGTTCGATTCCCATCACCCGCTCCATTTTTATCAGTGCCTGTAGCTCAGCTGGATAGAGCAACGGACTTCTAATCCGTAGGTCGGGGGTTCGAATCCCTTCAGGCACGCCAGAAGGATTGCGAGAGCAATCCTTTTGATTGCTTCCATGGAATCTGTTCTGACGTTTCACTGGCTTTACTATGCTCCATTTTTGCCTTGTTTGAGTATAAGAAAAACAGTATACTTAAGTAAGCAACGAACCAGGAGTAGAAATGAAACATACAATCAATATAAACAAACAGCTTGAATATGACATTGTTGTATGCGGAGGAGGAATGACAGGTTTCGCCGCAGCTGTGACCGCCGCCAGGAAAGGTCATCGTACATTGCTCATAGAAAAAAGCGGCTGCATGGGGGGAGTGGCAACCTCAGGAATGGTCTGCAGCCTTCTTGGAGGAATGGATTACATTGATGATAAATACTATTTTGTTACCGGAGGCCTTTTCAAGGAACTATACTATGGTCTCAGGGAAAACAACGAGTGTGTTGATGTCTATGGAATAAACAGGAACAGAAGCCCCCATGCCTGGTACCCGGGTCTTGCAGAGGCAATAATATTTGACAATGAGGCCATGAAAAGGTTTCTCGACAAAAAAGCTGTTGAATCCGGAGTTGATATTCTATATTTTACATATATTCACGATCTTTCCGAGAAAGATGGAACAATTGAATATATCGTTGCCGCCAACAAGGACGGCAATATTGCAATAAAGGGAAAGGTATTCATTGACTGCACAGGAGATGCAGATATTGCATTCATGTCCGGCAACTCATATATCAAAGGCAGGGATGAGGACAACCTTATGACTCCTGCCACCTTGATAATGAATGTAGACGGAGTAGATACGGAAGGTCTGCTTGAATATATTGAGAAGAACAATTCACCGAGATTCCGAAAAGAAATACTGGCGCTGAGAAGCAAAGGGATATGGAACAAGGATATTGAAATTTTCATAAGCATGCTTCTGAACAGACCGGGCTACCATATGATCAACTCTATAAGACAGGTTGGCATAGATGGAGTTGATGCAGGTTCCATTACAAAAGGCATGATTGACGGAAGGGTTGAAAGCAAGGAACTCTTCGATATCATCAAGGAGCATTTTGAACCTTATAAAAACTGCAATATGGTCAATACTGCAGATACCATAGGCATCAGGGAAACCCGAAGGATCAAGGGGAACTTTGTCCTGAAGCTCAGCGATTTGATTGAAGGTACAGATTTTAATGATGTCATTGCGCTTGCCGCCTATTGTTTTGACCTGCCGGATCCGAAACGCCCTTCATTCCAACCACTGGAAGGCAAAGGGATAACAAAGAATTATACAGAAATACCTTTTAGAACATTGATTCCTGATAAAGCAGTGAATCTGCTGGTTGCAGGACGTTCAATAAGTGTGGAAAGGGAGGTGCTGGGTCCAATACGGGTAATGGGTCCGTGCATCGGCATGGGGCAGGCAGCCGGAACAGCCGCTTCATTGTTCATTGAAGGCACCCTTGATTGTTTCGATGATACTGACATCGATGAGCTAAGGGATACACTTAGGAATGCAGACTGCATAATAGATGCAGGTGAGATACAGGAGGTCAGGAGAGTCTGATGAAAATAACTTTTTATGGAGCCGTACAGGGTGTAACAGGCTCAAACCATTATGTGGAAACTAAGGGAACAAAGTTTCTGGTAGACTGCGGAATGTTCCAGGGAGGATCTGCAGAAAGAAAAATGAATTTTGAACCTCTGCCATATAATCCGGCTGAAATAGATTTTGTAATACTGACACATGCACACATTGACCACAGCGGCAGAATACCGCTTCTGTTCAAACAAGGTTTCAATGGATCCATCCTGTGCACAAAACCTACTGCAGACCTGTGTTCCATAATGCTTCCTGACAGTGCTCATATACAGGAGATGGATGTTGAATACAAAAACAGAAAGAGGAAGCGTTCAGGTGAGGCCATGCTTGAACCTTTGTATAATTCCACTGATGCTGCAAAGTCACTGGAATATTTCAGGGGAGTTCAGTATGATCAGATAATCAAGGTCAATGATGAGATATCAATAAGGTTCCGTGATGCCGGTCACATACTGGGCTCAGCCAGTGTGGAAGTTTGGTGCAGGGAAGATGACCAGACAACAAAGGTAGTCTTCTCGGGTGACATAGGTAAATTTGATACACCGATAATACGCGACCCTGAGTTGATTGAAGGCGCTGACTTTCTTGTCATGGAATCTACCTATGGTAACAAACGACATCAAATCACGAAAAACCGTGAGGAAATCATGTTCAATATAATAGAAGAAACGTTGAACAGGGGAGGAACCGTAATAATTCCGTCCTTTTCCGTCGGAAGGACCCAGGAAATGATCTATGGCTTCAATAAACAGATTGACCTTCGAAACAGGTTCAAGGCAATCAGGAATGTCCCGGTCTATGTAGACAGCCCTCTTGCCAGTTCAGCCACTGATATCTTCAAGAAAAACACAGAAGTATTTGATGACGAAGCTAAGAATTATATTTTCAGCGGAGATAATCCACTTGATTTTGACAATCTTATTTTCACCAGAACCGTTGATGAATCGAAGGCAATCAATCTTTATGAAGGTCCTAAAATTATTATTTCATCAAGTGGTATGTGTGATGCAGGAAGAATAAAACACCATCTTAAACATAATCTGTGGAAGTCTGATACTACAGTGTTATTTGTTGGATACCAGGCTCCGGGGACTTTAGGCCGAAGAATACTGGATGGTGCATCCCAGGTCAGGATATTCGGTGATACCGTTGATGTGCGTGCAAGAATTGAGATGATAGATGGGTTTTCCGGTCATGGAGACATGGATGACCTTGATTTTTACCTGTCTGGATTCAAAAAGATTCCCAGGAAAATTTTCCTTGTTCATGGAGAAGAAAGCCAATTGAATGGATTTGCACGCAGAATAGAGGAAAACCTCAAATGTGATGTGATAATACCCTCATACGGCCAGCAGTTCCTTGTTACCTGTGATAAGTGTATTGAAAGAACACCGGAACCGCTCAGGATACTTCATGAACATAAATTCAACAAGCTTGCTTTGCTCAATGTCATAAAGAATGTAATGGAAGAGGCAGAGGATATCAAGACCCTGATTTCCCATGAGCATATCAATGGATTTACTGACGAGAAGATTGACGAAATCAGCAGGAACTATGAGGAAATATCACGTAATTTCAGAAACATAGAAAAGCTTCTGGAGAATACCGATGGAGAATAGGGAAGTATATCTTGACAATGCTGCATCAACAAAACCCATTCCTGAAGTAGCAGCACGCATGAATGAAATCAATACATATATGTATGGTAATTCATCGAGTGTACATAAAAAGGGAATGGAAGCCCATAGAATTGTAAAGGAGTCCAGGAATGTTCTGGCAGAAATATTGAACTGCAGACCGGAGGAAGTGTTCTTTACTTCAGGAGGTTCCGAGTCCAACAATATGGCACTGAAGGGTTGTGCCTTTGCAGGTTTTTCAAACAGGGGTAAAATAATAACTTCGGCATTTGAACATCCTACTGTCCTCAATACAGTAAGAAGTCTTTCAGAATTCGGTTATGATACTTTTATATGTCCCATCGACAAGTCGGGCTGCATCAAGGAAAATGATTTATTTGAATCCGTTGACAATAAAACGCTCCTTGCAAGCATAATGACCGTCAACAGCGAAACCGGTGCAATCATTGATGTCAATGAACTGGCATCAAAGATGAAACAAATCAATCCTTCAATCGTATTTCATACAGATGCCGTGCAGGCATTTGGTAAATATAACCTTGACATGGCTGAAAAGTCCTGTATTGACATGCTTTCAGCCAGCGGCCACAAGATCAAGGGGCCAAAGGGAGTGGGTTTACTGTATGTCAGAAAGGGAACACGTCTTGTTCCCCTCATTGAAGGCGGAGGACATCAGGAGGGAATGCGTTCGGGAACTGAAAATACAGCCGGAATTGCCGGTTTTGCGATGGCAGCCTCCATATACAGTAAAAACCGCAGGAAGTACATGGATCATCTCAGGGATACAAGAGATTATCTGATTGAAAGGCTTGATAAGACCATCGAAGGTTTCATAATCAATTCCCCGGAGGAATCCAGCCCATATATTCTAAATGTAGCCTTCAGGGACATCCTCTCAGAAACCCTGCTCAACCATCTTTCCGGAAAGGGTATATATGTCTCAGCCGGAAGTGCCTGCTCTTCCAGGAAAAAGTCAGCCTCCCATGTTCTGAAGGCAATGGATGTACCTGATGAATATATCTCAGGAGCAATAAGAATCAGTCTGGAACCGGAGACCGGAAGGGGAGACATTGATGCATTCATTGGTGAAACAGCAGCCATACTTCCTATCCTCAGGAAATTCAGGAGAAAATAATGGAACGTTTGTTATTGGTAAAATATGGTGAAATAATGCTCAAGGGTCTCAATAGACCTGTTTTTGAAAAGCAGCTTGAAAGAAATATAAAAAGGGTTCTTGAAGGATCTTTCACATATACTATAAGCCGCGAACATGGAAGGGTATTCATATCCATCGACGGAGATGATTCAGAATATGAAAAAGCCGCAGGAAAAATTTCAAAGGTGTTCGGTATTGTAACAGTTGCATTCGCTTACAGGACTTCAATGGATCCTGAAGAAGCCATTGAGGCCTCTATAAGGATAGCATCAGAAGAAATGACCGCTGGCAAAAAAACCTTCAAGGTGGAAACAAGACGTCCGAACAAGAATTTTCAATTCAAGTCCATGGAGTTCAGTGCCCTTGCAGGTGGCAGGATTCTGGAAAATGTAAACGGACTGTCAGTTGATGTCCATGAACCTGAATTTACCATTAACGTTGAAATACGAAGGAATATATATGTCTATTCAAGGACAATCCGAGCAGGCGGGGGCATTCCCGTCGGAAGTTCGGGAAAAGGAGTCGTACTTCTTTCAGGAGGGATAGACAGTCCGGTTGCAGCTTATATGATGGCCAAAAGGGGACTTCGCCTGGAAGCTGTATATTTCCACTCCCATCCTTATACAACGGAACTTGCCAAGGAGAAGGTAATTGACCTTGCAAGGAAGCTCTCCTTGTATTGCGGGGAAATTCGTCTTCATATAGTGAATTTTACAGAAGCCCAGATGACCATTTATGAGAAATGTCCTCATGAGCAGCTGACAATTATAATGAGGCGTGTAATGATGAGAATTGCCGAGGAAATAGCAAAATCCATTGGCGCAGGTGCTCTTGTGACAGGTGAGTCACTTGCACAGGTTGCAAGCCAGACACTGGAAAGCCTTCATGTTACGAATTCAGCGGTCAGCATGCCGGTATTCAGACCATTGGTCGGCATGGACAAATATGAAGCAATAGATATTGCAAAGAAAATTGATACATATTATATATCAATCAGACCTTACGAAGATTGCTGTACAATATTTGTAGCAGAGCATCCTGAAACAAAACCAAGGCTGGAAAGAATTCTTGAGTCTGAGAAAAACATAGATTTTGAAGGCATGGTAATAAAATGTCTTGAAGACATTGAAGTGATTGTGGTGTGATATGAATATAGGAAAGCTTCCAAACAGTTTGCTCGAAAAACTGGTCATCAACTCCATTGAGACAAGAAGGCCGGAGACAGTCCTTGCGCCAAGCATAGGTGAGGACTGCTGTGCCCTGAACCTGGACGGTGACCTTTGTGTAGTATCAACTGACCCGATAACAGCAGCAGATGAAAACGCAGGTATCCTTTCAGTGCTTATATCCCTCAATGACCTTGCTGCAAGCGGAGCAGAACCTGTCGGTGTTCTTACAACTATTCTTCTTCCGCCTGAAGCGACTGAGGAATACATCGGTAAATTGTTCAGCAACATAAACAAAACATGCCGTGATGCGGGCATTGATGTGCTTGGAGGTCATACAGAGGTCACTGATTCAGTCAAAAGAACCATTATTGTAACAACTGCAATAGGCAGGACAGCGGGCAGCAGGTTGATCCGCTCCGACGGTGCCATGACAGGGGACTCAATTCTAATGACAAAGTCAGCAGGCCTTGAAGGAACGGCAATAATCTGTGCTGATAAGAAAAGGAGTTTGTCAGGTATCCTTGAACCATCTGAAATATGTGAGGGAATCGGTTTCATTTCTGAAATCAGCGTAGTAAGGGAGGGACTTGCATCTGCGGTTCCCGGAACACATGCCATGCATGATATAACAGAAGGAGGAGTGCTGGGGGCTGTATGGGAAATATGCAGGGCTTCAGGAAAAGGTGCCGTAATTGAATCTGATAATATCCCTGTCAGGGAAATAACAAAAAAAATCTGCAGGCATTTTGAGATAGATCCGATGAAACTTATATCCTCAGGCAGCATGCTGATAATCTGTGAAAATTCAGCTTCTTATGATTTGATTGAAAAGCTGAATCAAATGGGTATCTTATGTTCACGGATAGGCCAGATTACTGATGAGCCGGGAGTTTATCTCAAAAGAGAAGGCGTTGTCATTGAAATAGGTGAACCGGAAGCGGATGAAATATATAAAGTATTGTAAAACCAGAGGCCAAACAGTACTATTTACAAACAAAAAATCATATGTTAGAATAGCATTCGTGCTTAAGAAAAGGCGGTCCTCTGTACAGGATGCATGAACGCTTAACGGAAGGAGGCAATTTAAATGGATATACTTAAATCAATCGAACAGGAACAGATGAGAAGTGACCTAAAGAAACCTGAAGTTGGTGATTACGTAAAGGTTCACCTTAACGTAATTGAAGGAAACAGGAAGAGAATACAGGTTTTCGAAGGTACTGTAATAGCTTTGCAGGGAACCGGTCACAAGGAAACATTCACAGTAAGAAGGCTTTCCTATGGCGTAGGAGTTGAAAAGGTTCTTCCTTTGCATTCTCCCAAGATCAATATGATAGAGATCGTCAGAAAAGGCAGGGTCAGGCGTGCCAAATTGTTCTATCTCAGGGATAGGGTTGGTAAAGCCGCAAGAGTCCGTGAAAAAATCGTATCCAAGTAAAATGAAGGGGGCTTTTTCGCCCCCTTTGATTTTTGGAGATGCTTATGAAAAATAAATTCTTTAAAGAACTGTTACAGTGGATTGAAGCAATAGCAATTGCCATAGTCCTTGCAATTTTGATTCGGGGCTTTCTTTTTGAGCCTGTAATCATTGAGGGCCGGTCAATGATGGATACCCTCCATGACGGAGACCGTGTTATTCTGAACAAAATAAGTCTTGCCTTCAACAAACCTGACTATGGTGATATTGTGGTAATAGAAATAGAAGAACCCTATTTCAATGTCCTCAAATTCCTTAATAACAGTGAAGCTGCCAAAAAACTGCTGCCTACAACAACCGGAGCAGACTATATAAAAAGAGTAATCGCCAAAGCCGGAGATACTGTTGATATAAAGGATGGATATGTTTATGTCAACGGAGAAAGGCTGGAGGAACCTTATCTCAGAGCCCAGGGAACAACAATGTCATCTGTCACTAAAATGCCATATACCGTGGAGGAAGGCAAATATTTCGTCATGGGGGACAACAGGGTTGAAAGCCGTGACAGCCGTTCATTTGGTACCATAGATGAAAACCAGATAATCGGCAGGACTACGACAAGGGTCTGGCCCCTGTACAGCCTTGGAAAGATAGACAAGGCAGACTGATGAATATCAACTGGTATCCGGGCCATATGGCCAAAACTAAAAAGCTTCTTACTGAAAACCTGAAACTTGTGGACGTAATCGTTGAACTTATGGACGCAAGGATTCCGTCAAGCAGCCAAAACCCGGATTTTGACTCTCTTTTTCATGGCAAAAGAAGAATACGCTGTCTGAATAAAGCTGATCTTGCAGATCCACGCGTTTCCAGGGAGTGGAAGGAATATTTTAACAAAAACAGCATTGATTGTGTTTTCCTTGACAGCAGAACCGGGCAGGGAATGAAGGAACTGCTTTCTGCCATAGAAACTGCAATGGAAGATAAATTCCTTCGGGATGAAGCCAGGGGGCTCAGACGTCGTCCTGTGAGAGCCATGGTAACAGGAATACCTAATGTAGGAAAATCCACATTCATAAACAAGCTTACAGGACGTGCTGCCGCAAGGACAGGGGACAAACCCGGTGTTACCCGGGATAAGCAATGGATAAAGATAAACAGTAAAATTCATCTTCTTGATACTCCTGGAATTCTTTGGCCTAAACTGGGTGATGAAAGTACGGGTTTGAATCTGGCATTCACCGGTGCAATCAAGGATGAAGTAATTGACCTTGTTACTCTTTCTTCAAAGTTACTTGAATATCTCGCCTGTAATTACAAGCAGGAACTTGAATCAAGATATGAAATTGACATGTCAGATAAGACAGGCATTCAGATGCTGGAGGATATTTGCAGAAAAAGAGGACTCCTGATGCCCGGGGGTGAGTTGGATACATTAAAAGGTGCCCAGAAAGTCCTTGATGAGTTCAGAGGAGCTTTAATCGGCCGTATTTCACTTGAAAAACCCTTATAAAATCCCAAGGGATTTCTTAATTTATTTCTATGTCAATTCTTTTTTTGTTATTATTTAGTCATGAAGACAAATGAACTACGAAAAATTGCAGAAAAGCTGGATATTGAAAAGGCAATTCAATTAATTCATGGCGAGAACAAAGACGGTAAATATGCAGGACTTCATGAAAAATTCCTGAAGGAAAAAGAACGCCTTGAAAAAATGCAGGTCTTTGAAAAACAGGTGATCAAAAGATATGGCTCAATGCCGGCAGGCATTGATGAAGCGGGCAGGGGACCTTTGGCAGGTCCTGTAGTTGCAGCTGCAGTTATACTGCCTGAAGGATTCACAAGATACGGGCTTAATGATTCCAAGAAAGTAACTGAGAAAAGAAGAACACAGTTATTCAATGAAATAACAGAAAATGCAGTAGCTTTCTTTATAAAGGCAGTCGACAACAATACCATAGACAGGATAAACATACTCAATGCTACCAAAAAAGCAATGCTCGAATGTGTCGAAAACCTGGAAACCGTTCCATCTTATCTTCTTGTTGATGCAGTCGGGATTCCGGGCACATCCATAAGCCAGGCCGGAATAATAAGGGGCGACGGCAGAAGCATATCCATAGCAGCAGCCTCAATACTTGCAAAGGTATACCGTGATTCACTGATGGAGGAATATGACAGGATTTATCCCGAATACGGTTTTATCCGTAACAAAGGCTATGGGACGCCGGAACATATTGAGGCGTTGAAAAAATATGGTCCTGTTGAAATTCACAGGAGAAGTTTCATAAGAAATATTGTATAATATCATCTAAGTTTGGAGGCATTTATGAATTATCTTACAATGAACAAAAGCCAGCTGGCTGAAGAAAAGAAAAAAGTCATGGAAAAACTTGATGGATATCGCAGTCTTGAACTTGACCTTGCAATGTCAAGGGGAATTCCAAATACTGCCATGATAGAACTTACCGCTGAGATATTCAGGGATATAGACGTCTATACTGACAGAATAGGACTTGACGGAACTGACCTGGGCACATACAACCAGGGCCTTCTTGCCGGCATCAGGGAAGCGAAGATTCTCTTTTCTGAGCTGTTCTGCATTGAGCCGGATAATATCATAGTCGGAGGTAATTCCAGCCTAAATCTGATGTTTGACATGTTTTCACAACTTATGCTCCATGGCAACTGTGACAGCGAAAAGCCATGGTGCAGGGAAGATAAAATCAAGTTTCTGTGCCCGGTACCGGGGTATGACCGACATTTTGCCATTTGTGAATACATGGGAATTGAAATGATCAATATACCGCTTGGAAATGAGGGTCCTGATATGGATATGGTTGAAGAACTGGCTGCTTCAGACCCATGCATAAAGGGAATGTGGTGTGTTCCGCAATACAGCAATCCGACGGGTATAACATATTCAGATGAAACTGTGGAAAGACTTTCCTCAATGAAGACTGCCGCCCGGGATTTTAGAATTTTCTGGGACAATGCCTACAGCGTACATCATCTTTATACAGGCACCTGTGATACTCTAACGAATATCCTTGTACAATGCAGAAAATATGGAAATGAAAACAGGGTATATATGTTTTCATCAACATCAAAGGTTTCCATACCCGGCTCAGGAATTTCTGCAATCGGAGCATCAAAGGCGAATATCAAGGATATCCTCTCAAGGATGAAGATACAGACCATAGGATATGACAAACTCAACATGTTAAGGCATACCAAAGCATTTCCCGACAAGCAAGCCATAACGGAGCACATGATGAAGATAGCAGACATACTTGCTCCCAACTTTACAATAACGCTTGAAGTCATGGACAGGGAACTGGGAGGCAAGGGGATTGCCGATTGGAGCATACCCGGCGGAGGTTATTTCATCAGTTTTGACGGGCTGAAAAATACAGCTTCAAGAATTGTTGAACTCTGTGGATTGCATGGTGTGAAACTGACCCCGGCAGGTGCACCGTTTCCATATCAGAAGGACCCCAATGACAGCAATATAAGGATAGCACCTACATATCCTTCCTATGAAGATATGAAAACTGCAGCAATGATTTTCGCTGAATGTGTAAAGCTTGCTTCAATCGAGATTCTGATCGGAGGAAAAGAATGAGCAATGAATATGTAAGTCCATTTTCTTCAAGATGGGCTTCAGATGAAATGAAATATATCTTTTCAGATGAAAACAAGTTCCGAAAATGGAGAAAGATGTGGATTATCCTTGCAGAGACCCAGATGGAGTCAGGACTTCCCATAACAGAAGAACAGATTTCCGAGATGAGGAAATATGAAGAGGAACTGAACTTGGAAAGAGCCACGGAAATAGAAAAGGAGACAAGGCACGATGTAATGAGCCACATACTGGCTTTTGGTGAACAGGCCAAAACTGCCGGTCCCATAATTCATCTTGGTGCCACTTCTTGCTTTGTCGGGGATAATACTGACATTCTTATAATCCGTGAAGCAATGCAGCTGCTTGAAAAAAAACTAATACAGGTCATTGAGAATCTTTCGTCGTTTGCACTTGAATACAAGGATATGCCTACACTTGGCTTCACACATTATCAACCTGCCCAGCTGGTAACAGTAGGGAAAAGGGCATGTCTTTGGTTGATGGATCTGTTCATGGACCTTGAGGAGTTTGATTTTGTGATGTCAACGATCAAACCAAGGGGAGCAAAGGGAACAACAGGTACCCAGGCCAGTTATCTTGAATTATTTGAAGGTGATATTGAAAAAGTAAAGAAACTTGACGAAATGATATGCAAGAAGCTGGGATTCGAAGAGCCGTTTCCCGTCACAGGACAGACTTATCCACGAAAATTGGATTCACGCATATTGAATCTGCTTTCGATGATAGCCCAGAGTTCACATAAATTTGCCACTGACCTCAGATTACTTCAGAATCTCAAGGAAATTGAAGAACCATTCGGTCGCAAACAGGTCGGTTCCTCTGCAATGGCATATAAAAGAAATCCTATGAGAAGCGAAAGGATCTGCGGGCTTGCAAGATATGTGATTTCCAACTCAATGAACGGGGCCAGTACAGCGGCAATACAGTGGTTTGAAAGAACCCTTGATGACTCCTCAAACAGGAGGCTATCGATTTCAGGTGCATTCCTTGCCATTGATTCAATCCTTAATCTGTATATAAATATAACGGAAGGTCTTGTTGTTTATCCCAAGGTCATTGAACGTCATATCATGGATGAAATACCATTCATGGCAACTGAAAACATATTGATGAATGCAGTAAAAAGAGGAGGGGACCGGCAGGTTCTGCATGAGAAAATACGACAGTATTCAATTGAAGCTGCCAGAAATGTAAAGGAAATGGGGCTTAAAAACAACCTTCTGGAGTTGATTGGCAACGATGAAGATTTCAGACTGAGTCCGGTGGATCTCAGGAACATAACTGATCCATCATTATATATTGGACTTAGTTCACTTCAAACTGAGGATTTTGTTCAAAAAGTTATCAGAACAAAACTAAGAAACAGAAATATTGACAAGATTACCGTTGAGATTAATGAGTAAATTGTATTTATAAGTGATATAATAGCCTTGCACATGTCTTGACAGGGAGTGATTATATGAAATATTCAGATTCGGATATACCGTTCCACGTAAAATTACGTGACGAAATTGAAAAAGATATTTTATCCGGTAAATACAAGCCCGGTGAGCTTATACCTTCAGAGAATGATTTTGCCTCAAGGAAGGGTATTTCCCGGCCAACCGTAAGACAGGCTTTCTCTGAGCTTGTTTCTAAAGGTCTTCTCACAAAAATAAAGGGAAAGGGAACCTTTGTATCTGATTTCAGGTCTGTTGATGTATTTGACCACACAAAAGGTTTCATCCATACATTGCTTGACTGCAATGACAATACAAGTAGAAAAATAAATTCCATATATCAGGTTGATGGCAATGAATACAGCGGAACAAGAAAATTATCTGAGATTTTTGGTGTGGATCCGTCACAGGGATATAGCTCGAGGTTCATAAAGGTTGAATATGTCTTTGATGAGACAAATGTTTATTGTGAATCCTATCTTCCTTTGATGTATTTTCCTGAAGCGACCGCATTGCTTGAAAAAAATGCCCGTTCCCATGAATTGTTGTCAGGGAAGATACCACTTGAACCCAGAAGTGCAAAATGTCAGGTGACATTGTCTACTGCTGGTACAAAAGCTGCTCAGGCACTTGAACTGTCACCGGGTTCAGAGGTTCTGTTCATGGAAAGTACTCTTGTAAACGGAAGGGGTTCCATAGTAGAATATAATACATCCTGCTATAAACCGAGAAATACCAGGATTGTATTTACAAAGATAAGGAATATTTAGTCAACAGGGTTATCAGTCGGGGTCGGTGAAGGACTGTATTCGGTTCCTTTTATATGACCGCCGCCATAAAGAGGTTCACCATCAAGAAAGCGATCCTTGATGAAGGCACATGACGTAGTCATGAAAAGCGCTATAATGAGTGCAGCAAGGATTATTTTTTTCATAGTGAGCTCCATTGTTTTTTACAATTATATTATATTTGGTCAAATTGTAAAAGACATTTGTTTATGTTAATATAATTTTTGATTGGGGACTGATGCATGCTTGACAAGGCCTTGAATAATGCAAACATCGAAATGATATTGGTCAATAAGAACGGTGATATTGTCTATGGCAATAGTTTTTTCAGTGCCCACCATGATTTTGAACCAGGCTCAACTGTGATTTTCGATATTTTCATAGAACTCACTAGACAAAAGTGGCTTGACGAATGGAATTATCTGCTGAAAAACGCTTCCAGGAAATATGATGCTTTCATAATGCAGCTTGAAGGACGTACAAAGTATTATGAGGTTATGGAAACACTTTTCATGGACGACGAAGAAACCCTTGCCTGCATTTTCCTCAATGACATTGAAAACAGAAAGGAAATGGAGGAAAACCTTGTTCATTCCGTTACACATGATTCGCTTACAGGACTTCCAAACAGGCAGGGCATGGACCGTGTAATCAACCGAATGCTCAAATATGAGAAAGGTTCCGTCATGTTCATAGACCTTGACAATTTCAAACGGGTCAATGATATATACGGCCATGAAACCGGTGATGAACTTATACAGAAGGTTGCAGACAGAATCAAGAGCGTTCTGCCTGAAAATGCTATTCTGGGCCGTCAGTCAGGCGATGAGTTCATATTAGTACTCAATGACATTGATAGTTTCAAGGAAGGCATAAAGCTGGCTAAGAAGCTTACGGATGCCCTGAAAATGCCCTTCAATATCAATAAGAATGTGCTTTATCTAAGTGCCAGCATTGGAACAGCATTCTATCCTGAACATGGAAACAACAGAACCGCGATTCTTTCATCAGCGGATATTGCCATGTACAAGGCAAAAGCCCGTGGAAAAGCTCGTTTTGTACTTTACAACAATGAGATGAAGTTCAATATGATAGACCGGCACAATCTGTATCTTGAACTTGAAAGAGCCCTTGATAACAATGAATTCGAACTATATCTGCAGCCAATTTATAATGTTCAGATATCAAATATCATTCTTTTTGAAACATTCATACGCTGGAATCATCCTGAAAAAGGAATTCTTTATCCATTGGAATTCATTCCTCTGGCAGAAGAAACCGGTCTTATAATTGAAATAGGGAAGTGGGTAATACGTGAACTGACTGATGTAATGGCAAAATTCAGGGAAAAGGGTCTTTCTAAGATCAATTTCTCTGTCAACTTATCGTTATTTCAGCTGGATGACCCTGATTTCATAGATTATGTAAATAAAAATGTACTAAGAAACGAACTGAAGGCAAAAAGAATTTGTTTTGAGCTATCTGAGGAGCTTGTACAGAATATATCACATATAGAAATAGAAAGACTGAAGGAACTCAGGGAAAATGGATATAAGCTTGCAATCCATGACTTTGGATACAAATATGCACTTATGTCCATCGTTGATAAAATAGAGCCGGACATCATAAAGATAAATAAGATGCACAGTAAGATCAAGAGCGTTGAAATTCAGAAGCAGATTATTTCAAATCTCAAGACGCTTGCTGACTATCTAGATATTAAATTATTCTGTGAGGGTGTTGAAACTGAATCGCAGTACAATGTATTCAAGGAAATAGGTATAAAGTACATGCAGGGATATCATCTTGGAAGACCCCAGTCCGTAAGCAGCTGCATAAAGAATGCGAGGGAAGAGCTGTTCTTTTAATAAATAATTCTATCCCCAATTTAGACAAAATAAAATTTTTGTCTAAATTAGGGGAGCGAATCCGGTGTTTCAGACTACCGTATTCTTTTTTATCAATTTACAGTGAATTTGACTGCTTTTTGTATACATGAATCATATGTCGCGTTTGTTTATAATTTATTCAGATTAACCAAGCAATGCCATCGCTATGCTGAAATAAACCAGAACTGTTACAGCATCCACGATTGTTGTAATCAAAGGCGCTGCCATAATTGCCGGGTCAAGTTTCAGTTTCTTTGCTATGATCGGCAGACATCCGCCGACAATCTTTGCAATCATTACGGTAGCTATGAGACTTATGCTAACAGCAAGACTTACAAGCAGATTATCAGGCTTGTCAATGAGATACATTTTAATAAAGTTTATAACAGCAAGAATAAATCCTACAATCAGTGATATACGAGCTTCACGGAAAATTATTGTAAAGAAATCCTTCATTTCAATATCTCCGAGCGCCAGACCGCGAATTATAAGTGTGCTTGCCTGGCTTCCTGCGTTTCCGCCTGTTCCCATCAGCATTGGTATATATGCCGCCAGCATGACATTTGCAGCCAGCAGATGGTCATATCCACGGATAATAGCCTGTGTAAATGTAGCTGTAATCATAAGTACAAGCAGCCAGACAATT
>Ga0116164_10000250_pt1 | contig 51144 bp, 40 predicted proteins | sample AD_UKC109_MetaG_FD_89888 | JGI IMG/M metagenome (GOLD analysis project Ga0116164, IMG submission 89888) | Active sludge microbial communities of municipal wastewater-treating anaerobic digesters from Hong Kong - AD_UKC109_MetaG | ecosystem: Engineered > Bioreactor > Anaerobic > Digestate... | reverse complement strand
TATACTCACTCATTTCATTTGTTCGCAAAACAGAGCCACCCGGCGTGGCTCCCATTGTTGAACCGGCACACCTTTGGCTTCGCCAAAAATGTGGCACACAGAAAAGCCTCCATGCGCGTTTTTGTCCACTGTTATGCTCACTCATTTCATTTGTTCGCAAAACAGAGCCACCCGGCGTGGCTCCCATTGTTGAACCGGCACACCCTCGGCTTCGCCAAAGATGCGGCACACAGAAAAGCCCCCATGCGCGTTGTTGTCCACTGTTATGCTCACTCATTTCATTTGTTCGCAAAACAGAGCCACCCGGCGTGGCTCCCATTGTTGAACCGGCACACCTTTGGCTTCGCCAAAAATGTGGCACACAGAAAAGCCCCCATGCGCGTTGTTGTCCACTGTTATGCTCACTCATTTCATTTGTTCGCAAAACCGTGCCACCCGGCGCGGTTCTTTCCGGGCGCCACATTTTTCGCCCCTGGCGTAAGCTATGTGTGATTGACGCACGACATGTTCACCATCATCTCTGATGATGGCCCAACTAGTCCAGTTATTATTTCAAATAATACAATATTTTTGCGCGAGCGGGCAAGAAAAGCCCTTACTCAGAACGCTTTTTTCGCGCCGATGACGTCGACGGTACGTCCCGCATCGACCGAAAACTGGTGCACCGCTTCGTAGGCCGACAGCGGCTCGTAGAAGCGGACGAAATCGTCGACGGCGGCCAACGGCGCGGCGGTCAAGCGCATTTCGGGCAGGTTGTCGCGATCGAAATCCCAATCCAGCGCGGTGGTCAGCGTATAGCCCGCGGCGAAATCCTGGTGGAAGGCGTTGGCGAAATCGTCGTTGCCGTCCCAGACGTCGATGCTTGCGCCGCCTCCGTCGGCCGTGTCGTAGACGGTCACGACGATCTCGCTGATCACGTCTTCGTCAAGATCGGCCAGGGCGACCACGAGGCCGCCGGTCGTGACGGGGTAGGCCTGTTCCCAGGCGACCACGTCGTATTTCGCGTGCGCGGCGGTGATCGTGTAGACCCACTGGTCGGCGACGAACTCTTTTTCGACCAGGACGTATTCGGCGTTGGCGTCGTCGTTGACGTTGGCCGGCCGGCGCAGGCCGTCGACCTCGATGCTCGCCAGCGTGGCGTTGCGGCCGGCGATTTCCTTGATCAGCTCGTAGGCCGACGACGCTTCGTAGAAACGCAGCAGCGTGTCGCGGCCCTGGTGCGGCACGGCCTGGACCATCAGTTCGGGCAGACCGTCGCGGTCGTAGTCCCAGTTTCCCTGCGGGTAGAGCCAGTAATCGTCGATCAGCCCGGTGGTGAAGGTCGCGTTGAAATCCTCGTCGCCGTCGAGCACTTCGACTTTCCCCTCGTAAGAGGCGGCTTTGGCCCGCGCTTCGATCGTGTAGTTGGTGGCGAGAATCAACTCGGTCGTGCCGTCGAGATCCAGGTCGGCCGCTTCGGCGGTCATCGTGCCGTCGCCGACCGGCAGTTGCGCCTGCTTGATCACCGTGTGGTCGGCGGCGCGCCGCACTTGCATGTCGTAGTACCACTCGGCTTTTTCCCACACCTTGTCGAGGTACAGGTAATCGTCCGCGCCGTCGCCGTCCATGTCGGCCGGGCCCCACAGGTCGTCGCGCACCACGCCGGTGACGGTGAAGGCGCCGCCGGTGATATCCGTGGCAAGCGCGTAGTCGCTTTGACCGTCGTAGAAGCGCAGCCAGGCGTCGCCGCCGGCCATCGGCGCGGCCTGCAGGCACAGCTCGGGCACGCCGTCGCGGTTCCAGTCGCGGTTGGCGTAGAGCGTCAGGTGCATGCCTGACAACTCGCCGGTGGCAAAGGCCGAGGCGAAGCCGTCGTTGCCGTCGAGCACCTCGGCGCGGCTTTTGTACGGCGTGTCCTTGCCGGGGAAGAAGTTGAAGGCGATAGCGATTTCATAGGCGCCGTCGGCGTCGAAGTCGGCGAGGGCGACCTGCAGCGTCGCGTTTTCTTCGCTGTAGGAGTCGCTCCAGACCACCGTGTCGTCGGCGAGGCTGCGCACTTCGAAGGCGAAGTAGGTCACGCCCGCGTCCTCGTTGGTTTCCAGGTAAAGATATTCGAGCGCGCCGTCGCCGGTCATGTCCACCGGACCCCACAGCGGCGGGCCGGTGGGCGCGGTGTCGTCGTCATCGTCGTCGAGGATGTCGTCGTCGTGATCGTCGTCGTCGTCGTCGTCATCCTCGCCGTCGTTGTCGTTATCGTCGTCGTCATCGTCGCCGCACGAGCAAGATGTCAGCGAGCAGACAAGCAAGAGTGAAACGGCCAGTAACAAAATCAACCAGCGCGGCGCCATGTCTGTCCCCCGTGATAATTATTATGTTGTGATGGCTCTCTTATACCGCAGGACGGCGGAGGGGAAAAGGCATAGGCGTCAATTGGGCAACAGCGGCGCGCCGACGATCGAGATTTCGTCGTCGCTTTGTGTGTCGAATTGCTTGAAGAAGCCCCAGTTTGGAGATCCGTCCAGAAAATATGCGAAGTCGTGCAGGCGGCTGTATTTGGCTGCTTCCAGCATCAGATCCGGATATCTGTCGCGGTCGAAGTCGAAACCGGTTTGGCTGAAACCATTGGCGTCGAAAATCTCGCCGCTGGCGTAAATGGTGGAAAACGCCTCGTTGCCGTCGACGATCTCCACGTAGGTATAAACGGAGGCGTCTTCCTCGCCATTGAACGTTATGCCGACTTCCCAGGTGCTGTCTTTATCGAAATCGACAAGCGTCGGATAGGCGGATATGCCCCAGGGGTATTGTTTTTCCCAAACCACCGAGTCGTCGCCGGCCTGGCGAACTTCGAAAGTCGTCCGGAACTCGTTGTCCAGTTGTTCGCGAAACATGTAAAGATATTGGGCGCCCGACACGCCGTCCATATCCACCGGTCTATTTATTCCATTAACAATTGGCGTGAAAATGTCACACAGGTTGCAGTCGATTTGCTTGATGATCGCAAAGTCGTCGCTGCCGTCATAGAAAATGTGTTTGCGCTCGCGGGTGTATTGATTGTTGACGTAAATGTACAGATCGTTAATACCGTCGCGGTTCCAATCCCAATCCACGTAGACGTGGGCAGAATCAAGGTCGTAATAGGTGTCGGAACAAAACGTCTGTCCGTAGTCTTGGTTTCCGTCAATGACATAGACATGTCGATATATGGTTTTTGACGGTTCCTCTCCCTGGGTATAGGAGATGACGATTTCCTGAGTGCCGTCACCGTCAATGTCCATTACTTTAATAGAGTAGTACTGTGTGTCATAATAAAATTTTTCCGACCATTCGACCGAATCGTCCGTTGCGTCGCGGATCTCAACATAGCCATACCAGCGAGGCTCGACCAGCGATTGAATGATATATTCGTCGCGGCCGTCGCCATCCAGGTCGGATGGTTGGTAATACCGTTCCCCGCGTCCCATTGTCACGACAGTGTCATCAGCCAGCCATTGTTTGAGTAACGTGTAATCGTTTGTCCCGTCCAAAACCCGTAAATCGACACTCAGGTTGTTGGCGTTGCGGGCATAGGCGGCTAAATCCTGGACGCCGTCTTTATTCCAGTCCCAGTCCGACAATTGAATCAGTATGTAATTTTCCGGCGCTTCCCAGCGGAAAACGGCGGCGAAATCTTCGTTGCCGTCGAAAACCGTAAGGAACGAATTTTCTCCCGCGCCGATTGTGCCGGAGTAGACGGACAAGGCGATTTCGAAAGTGCCGTCATTGTCAAAATCGGCCAAAGCCAGTTGCTCGAAGCCGCCGACGTGCTGAATTTCGTAACGCCAGACAAGTTGGTCGTCGGCCGCATCGCGGACTTCCAGAGAAAACATTGCCGCGCCGTCGGATACATAGACGTATTCGAGCCCCGCATCACCGTCCAGATCGACCGGACCTTCCAAGGGCGATAGGTCGAAAACGATATCGTCATCGTCGTCGTTGGTGTCATCGTCGCCGGTGGTATCGTCGTCGCCGGTGGTGTCGTCGTCGGTGTTATTATCATCGTCGTCGGAAGTGTCGTCGTCGCCTAGAGCGTCATTGTCATCGTTGTCGTCATCGTCGTCGTCATCGCAGGCAACGATCAAAAGTGGAGCGAAGAGAAGCCAAATCGATAAAATCAATTTAAATACCGATGACATGTTTTCCCTGCCTCACATGATCCATGTGGTTCACAACGAATATAATAATCTAAAAATGGGAGAAAAAGAAACCCCGCCGGGCGGCCGGCGGGGCGGTGGAAGCGAAACAGGGAAGCGCTTTAGTCGCCGTATTCCTTTTTGACGACCTTGAAAGCTTCCTCGGCGGCGTCCAGCGTCGCGGCGATGTCTTTCGGCTGATGCGCGGCGCTGATGAACCAGTTGTGGCTCGGGTGGCAGAAGTGGCCGCGCACGGTCATTTCGGCGCACCAGGTCTGCATGCGCATGAAGTTCGTTTCGTTGCCGAAGTGAATGAACGGAATCGTGGTCGGGCCGCTGGCGATCATCTCGTAGCCGAAGGCCTTGCCGCGCTCGATCAGGCCGTTCATGAGCAGCTCGCCCATTTTGAACATGTGGGCGACGCCGTTTTCCTTCTGCAGCAGTTTGATGTTGGCCAGCGCCGCGGCCATGGGCACCGCGCCGTTCCAGTATGAGCCGGTCAAAAAGACGTTCGCGGCGGCGCCCTTCAGGCTGTCGCGGCCGACCGCGGCCGAGAGCACGTAGCCGTTGGCGATCGCCTTGCAGTAGCAGGAGATGTCGGGCTCGAAGCCGAAGTAATCCTGGCTGCCCTTGACGCTCAGGCGGAAGCCGCAGCGCACGTCGTCGAGAATCAGCACCGCGCCTTTGTCGTTGCACAGCTTCTGCACGCCCTGCCAGAAGCCGGGGGCGGGCAGTTCCAGATCGGCGAAGGTCGGGTGATGGAACGGGGTCATGATCACGCCGGCGATCTGATCCGGGTAACGATCGAACAGGGCGCGCAGGCCGGCCAGATCGTTCCATTTGTAATACAGCATCTGGGCGCGGTCTTCGTCGATCAGGCCGCCGTGGCCGGGGGTGCACCAGGCGTGCGCGCCGTGGTACTCGCCCTTGCACATGACGATCTTCTTGCGGCCGGTGGCCTCGCGGGCGACCAGCGTGGCCCAGGTGGTCACGTCCGAGCCGTTTTTGGCGAAGACGGCCCAGTCGGCGAAGGGAATCAGGTCGGTCAGGAATTCGGCGAGTTCGACCATTTTGCCGGTCGGATGGTTGTAGCAATCGCCGTTGGCCTGTTCCGCGCGGGCGGCGGCGTCGACGACCGGATTGTTGTAACCGGTGACCATCGGACCGTAGGCGCAGATGTAGTCGATGAACTTGTTGCCGTCCACGTCCCAGTAGTAGGGACCTTCGGCCTTGGCGGCGTAATAGGGGAAGCTGCCGGGCACGGTGAGCACGGGGCTCTGGTGACCGTAGATCGCGCCGGGAATGACCTTGGCGGCGCGCAGGAACAGCTCTTTGCTCTTTTCGAAGGTATAGGGCTTTTTCGCCGCCGGCGCTTTGGGCGCGGCTTTAACGGCGGCTTTTTTCACCGGAGCCTTTTTGGGGGCGGCGGTTTTCTTCGGGGCTTTTTTCGCGGTTTTCGCAGGCATGGCAACCTCCCTCTCAGGCCAGGTAATCTTCGACGTGGTTCAGGATGACGCTCAGATCGTCGACCATCATCACCAATCCGCGAATGTTGACTTCGCCCTTGCCGGTGGCGGCCATCGCGTCCAGGGTGCCGTTGACCAGGTCAAAGGCGACATCCGTCGTCGCGAAGGTCAGTTCGGCGCTCGGATCCTTCATCAGACCGTCGCCGGCCAGGAAGGAACCGGCGGTGGTTTTTTTGAAGTAGAAATTCGGGCCGTTGGGCTTGATGACGATATTGACGACGCAACCGGGGATCATGTGATCGGAAATCGGTTTGAGCTTGTCGTCGAATTCGGCGAGCACCGCGCTGGCCCAGGTGGCCACCGAGAGCTTGCACTCGAGCACCTTTTCGGTCAGCTCGGGGCTCAGTTCCTGCCCGTCCAATTCTTTCAGGTAATGCTCCAACCGTTTGGACAGCGCCATGAACCCCTTGAGCAGCTTCACGTTCCAGAAGCCGTTGATCAGCGGCAGGGTGAAGCCTTCGCCCGAGAACATGGCGTTGAGCAATCCCGCGGTCGGGAACCAGAAGGAGACGTCGGCGCGCGCGGCCGGCTGGCGATACGCGCGGCAGGCGCCGTCATTGAACTTCAACTGTACGGTGGGTCCGCCCAGGTAGCTGAACTGGATGGTGGCGTTCCAATCCTTGACGATGTCCTGCGCCTCCTGATCGAAACGCACGATTTTGGCCAAGACCGGAAGCACCGCGTGTAAATTCAGCCGTGCCACAATCTGTTCGCGGTCCATGGATGACTCTCCTCTTTGGTAGATAAACCCCTCATACAAATCAGCCAGGGCGCTAATGCTAGCATCGTATGACGCATCGCGCCAGGGGGAAAATTTCAATCATTGGACTATCTACGCCGTCCACGGATGCAGCACGCACTTGCCCATCGTCCGGCGTTGCTCGACGTCCTCGTGCGCCCGCGCGGCCTCGGCCAGTGGGTAAACGCCGTGCAGCGGCAGCCGGGCCTCGCCGGCGCGCAAGGCGGCGAACAATTGCGGCCAGGCGGCGCGATGCACGGCCGGATCGTGCCGCAGGTGCGCGAGCAGATGATACATGGTGATCGTCGGGGTATCGACGAAGCGCCGCATCAGGCCGACGAGCAAATGCTTGGCGTTGGGCAGGCCGGCCGCCGCGCCGAAGTAGAAGATGCGCCCGAACGGCGCGAGCATCCGCAGGTCGTCGCCGACGGTCGGGCCCATCACCGAGTTGTAGACGATATCCGCGCCGCGTCCGCCGGTCAGTTCGGCCACGCGGCCGGGCGCGTCGCGCTCGACCAGATAATCGATCGCCTCCGTCGCGCCCAACGACAGCGCCCGCGCGCATTTTTCCGATCCGCCGGCCAGGGCGATCACCGTCGCTCCGCGTGCGGCGGCCAATCCATTAATTAAGCTGCCCACCGAGCCGGCGGCGGCGTAGTTGAGCACGGTCAGGCCCGGCCGCAATTCGACGAGGGTGCGCGTCAGGTGCCAGGCGGTCATGCCTGAGACCGGCAGCCCGGCGGCTAGGTCGAAGTCGATGTCGTCGGGCAACGGCACGACGGCCGACGCCGGGGCGACGACGTACTGCGCGTACGCGCCCTGCGGCACGGTGGCGACCACCCGTTGACCCACGGCGAAATCGGCGACGCCTTCGCCCAACGCGTCGATCACGCCGGCGGCGTCGGTGCCCGGAATCAACGGCAGCTTGGGCATCGGCAGATACAAACCGCGGCGGATGAGCACCTCGGCGAAGTTCACGCCCGCCGCCATGACCTTGAGGCGCACCTGGCCGGCGCGGGGCCGCGACGGCTCGAGGTCGATGAGTTCCAGGCGCGTCGGCTCGCCGATTTCGCTGAGGCGGATCACGTTCATTTTCCGCTCCGTTCAGTGATTTTCCCCCTGATTTTACGCGTTGCGGACTCGATGCAAAACCGGCTTCACAGGCGGACGATAATCAGTAATAATCGGCGCTCTAACCGGAAGCGGGAGGCATTCCATGATGACCAAGTGGTGGAAACTTATTTCACTGCTATTGATTTTGATTATGGCAGTGGTCGCCTGCGGCGACGATGACGACGACAGCGGCGATGATGATGATGACGACGATGATGACGATGACGATGACGACGACGAAAGCGCCTGCGGCGACGAGCTGCTGGACAAGTACGCGTCGTATTGTCAGGACTACGACGATCCGTGCGCGGCGAGCGCGGACGAAGTCTACCTCGACGACAACGAGCCGCTCTACGGCAACGACTACCTGCTGGAAGGCGAGCTGGAAGGTACGCAGTTCAAACTGGATTCGCCGTTCCACGTGCAAAAGATCAAGCTGTATTTCGAGGGCAGCGGCGAGGCGATCATCCACGTGTACGCCGACTGGCTCGGCTCGATGCCGCGCGTGTGCCCGTGGGACGACGATTTCGAAACCGTCGAGTACATCGATCCGATCACGGTCGAAGTCGACGGCGACGGCTGGGTCGAAGTCGACGTGTCCGACAAGAATCTGATGTTTTTGCCGGGAACGAAATTCTGGGTCATGTACGAGCACGCCGGCGACGACGGCCCGCAGTTGGTGATGGGTTCGAAATCCAACTCGACGCTGCAGAGCCGCATCTGGGACGAAAGTTGGGCGGCCGATCCGAGCAGCCAGGGCTTTAAGTGGGACGTCGCGTTCTACTATTTCATGATCCACCTCGAGGGCAATCGGTTCTGCGTGCTGGAGGACGGCACGGAATTCACCGAGGTCAGCGCCGAGGCGGGCCTGGACACTTCCAGCCAGTACCGCACCGGCTGGGCCGATCTGGACGGCGACGGCGACCAGGACATCATCCTGACCAACACCGACGCGACCAACCACCCGGCGACGATCGTCTATCTGAAAAACAACGGCGACGGCACCTTCACCGACGCCACCGCCGGCACCGGCCTGGACGACGAATACAAAAACGCGATGACCCTGGTCGCCGACTACGACAACGACGGCGACCTGGACGTATTCGCGATCAAGCCGCAGCCCTATACGACGACCAAAGACGGCGAGGAATTTTCCGTGCTGCTGGTCAACGACGGCAGCGGTCACTTCGCGCCGGCCGCGAGCGCGCTGCCCGACCTGTGGGGCACGCTCTCCTCGGCCAGCCTGGGCGACTACGACGCCGACGGCTATCTTGACCTGTACATCGGCGCCTGGCTCAAGGAGTATCCGTACTCGCCGTCGGATCCCGACTACCTGTTGCACAACGACGGGGCGGGCGCCTACACGGACGTGTCGGAGGCCGCGGGCATCCGCGACGCGGTCGAATCGCCCTGCTACGGCGTGAACTGGGTGGACTTCAACGACGACGGCAAGCAGGACATTTTCGTGTCCAACTACGGGCGCACGAACAACTTCCTGTTCCAGAACCAGGGCGGCGGCTCGTTCACCAACGTCGCGCGCGACAAGGGCCTGGATGCGTATGAAGAGCGCATGGCCGGCAACACCTTCGGCGCGGACTTCGACGACATCAACAACGACGGCCTGTTCGACGCGGCGCTTTCCGACATCGCGCACCCGCGCTATCAGCCCGACAGCGGCCCGTCGAGCGTGAAGCTCAACCAGGGCCCGCCGGACTACACCTTCGACAACGTCAACGAGGAAATGAACTACAACCCCGACGAAGGCGACGTGGACCCGAGCTTCATCGACTTCAACAACGACGGGCGCATGGACCTGTTCATGTCCAGCCTCTACGAAGGCCACTACAGCCGCCTGTATGAGCAGCAGGCCGACGGCACGTTCCTGGACGTGACCTACTGGACGGGCGTGGAAATGCACGACTGCACCGGCAACGCCTGGGGCGATTACGACGGCGACGGCGACCTCGACCTGCTGTCGGCCAGCCGGCGCGCCGACGACGGCGGCAGCTACACGCGGCTGTTCCGCAACAACGTCGGCACCCAGAACAACTGGCTGGCGATCAAGCTGGTGGGCGTGAACTCGAACAAAAACGGCATCGGCGCGAAGATCACCGTCACCGCCGGCGACCTGGTGCAGGTGCGCTACGTGAAAGGTCCGCGCGGTCACTACGGCGCGCAGCCGACGATGGTCGCGCACTTCGGTCTGGGCCAGGAAGGCGCGGTCGACCAGGTGCAGGTCGAGTGGGTCGGCGGCGACGCCGAAACCTGGACCGGCCTGGACGTCAATGCGTACGTGACGCTGACCGAAGGCGATCCGGCGGTCGGAAAATAGGCGGAGACGATCATCCGACCGGTCGCGGCAAACAAATCTTTATTCCCGCGGCCGGTCGTGGTAATTTTTTGGATGTACAACAGTCAATTTGGGGAAGCAGATGGGCAAAAAAAACGATAAGGCGGCCGCGCAGCGCAAGCAGCGCAAGGCGATGAAGAAACGGAGCAAGGACAATCAGCGGCACAAAGCCGGCCACATCGGCGCGGTGAGCGAAAACGCGGTGCAGCATCAGATGCTCAGCGAGTTCGGCAACGTGCAGAACTTCGTCAAGAACGTCCTGCACCTGTCGGTGATGTTGCAGGCCGACGAGGATCTCAAGACGCTGCGTTTCGCGCCCGACGACGTCTACGCCCATTTCGATCTGGCCGCCGACCGCGACCAGTTGGCCGACCTGTACGCACAGGCCGACGACCTGCCCGCCTACGACGAAACGTACGAGGAATTCTGGCACGACAAGCGGCGCGACGCGCTGCCGGCGTTGGTGACCGACGAGTTCGTCGACAATTGCGAGAAGATGTTCAAGAAATTGCTGGTCACCAAGAAGGGCTTCAAGAAGGACTATCGCGGCGCGATGGCCGGCAGCCTGCTGGTGCAAAGCCACACGGCGGCCATTTCGCGCACCGAAGCCCCGTTGGAAGACAACAACCTGTGGGAGCTGATCCTGTTGGCTTCGCTGAAGGAGAATCCACGCGAACTTCCCGAACCGGCGCCCGCCGCCGAAGAGAGCACCGCCGAAGAGAGCGCCGTCGAAGAACAGCCGGCGACCGAGAACGAGGAGGCCGGGGAAGAAAAGTAGCGATCGTACAACCACTCCAGCTGCTGCGGACCACACGGCGAATCGAGCGATGCGGACATCTGGCCGTAAAGATGTCGGAAGGCTGCGGTTGAATCAGTAAGGAGGGCGCCTTGCCCAAACCGGTTTTTATGCAAATTCCTCAAATCGCGCAGGACAAGATTCTGCTCGCGGCCGCCGAGACCTTTGCGGAAAAAGGATTGCGGTTGGTCACCATGGCCGACGTGGCGCAGCAAGCGCAAATCAGTCCGGATACGTTATCGATGTACTTCGACGGCAAGCAGGATCTGATCGCCTCGGTGCTGGGTCGCGCGGCGCAGTATTTCAATCAGGTGTACATCGAGGTGGGCAACATGCAGCGCCCGTTCTGGGAGCGCGTCGAATACCTGCTGCGCGTCGTCGCCCGGCGCGTGCGCACCCTGGGCGCGTACCTGAACGTGTACAACCATCTCGACGCCTTCGGTGCGCCGGAGTTGGCCAAGGCGACCTACGATCGTTTCGAAAGCCGTGCCGGTTTGTTTTATCAGAACCTGGTGCTCACCGGCGTGCAGGAAGCGGCGTTGCGCGACGATCTGGACGTGACCATGATGGCGCTCGCCTTTCAAGAAGCCGTGCGCATCGTGTTGTCGCGCCGCGCCAACGCCATCTACCGCGCGCGTTCCAAAACCTATTTGCCCGAAATTCCGTTCGACGACGACGGCGACGAAAAACTGGTGCGCCGATTGTTGCAGTTCCTCAAGTCGTCATTCGGCGTTTAGCCCCGCGCGAGCATGTCGATGGCTGCCCAGTGGTGGTTCTGGCCGGCGTTGGCGGTCGGTCTGTTGCTTTTTTCACGGATATTCATGGTGCGCATTACCTGGCGAGCGGCGGTGCAGTCGTTGCGGCCGGCGCGTAAGGTGCCGGACCGGCTGACCGACCTGCGCGTCGATAACCCGGCGGCGGTGACCTGGCTTGGACACGCCACGGCGCTGGTGCAGTTGGGCGACGCGTTCATCCTCACCGATCCGGTGCTCAAGGACCGCATCGGCGCGGTGCAGCGGCGGCTGGTCGAACCCGGCGTCGACCCCGCGCACCTGCCGCCGATCGACCTCACGGTGATCAGCCACGCGCACCTGGATCATCTCGACCTGCCCAGCCTGCGCGCCGTGCCCGGACACGGCATCATCGTCGCGCCGCACGGCGTGGCCAGACATCTGCCGCGCGAGTTGCCCTTCGCGCAAATCGTCGAACTCAAGGTCGGCGAAAGTTATACGCATCGCGGCGTGACCGTGACGGTCACCGGCGCAAAGCATTGGGGCGGACGCGCGGGGGTGGACGGTCTGTGGGATCGCGCCTGCGGCGGCTTTTACTTTGCAGCGGAAGCGGGGACGGTCTTTTACGCGGGCGACACCGGTTACGATGCGGAGTTGTTCGCGCAGATCGGTCGCGTGCAGCCGCCGGACATCGCGCTCATTCCGCTCGGACCGTCGCGGCCGCGCTGGGTGATGCGCATGAACCACCTGGGCGCCGCCGACGCCCTGCGCGTGTTCGACGACCTGCGCGCGGGCCATTTCGTCGCCGTGCACCATTCCACGTTCATCCACAGCACCGATCCGCCGCACGAGCCGCGCCACGAATTTCTCGCCCTGGCCGCCGGGCGGCCCGACGCCGCGCGAATCCACGTGCCGTTTTACGGCGAGCAGCTTCTTTTCGCGCGCGAGGGCGAGCGGCTGACGCTCGCCGGTCGACGCGGCCGAACGCCGCGACGGTCGATGCCGCCTTCGGTCGCTGGCGCTGAGCTTTTCTTCCGAAATGAATTACTGCGGACGCGCTTCGGTCAACGCCGCGGGTTCGCCCGGCAGATGCTCGACGTACACGCTTTGCGACGGGAAGGCGAACGAGAGCCCCAGTTCGCGGATGGCGCGCATGATTTTCAAATTCAACTGCTGGCGCGCGTCGAGGAACTCGGCCCAGTTGGTCGTCACGGTGAAGCAGTAAATAAAAACGTCCAGGCTCGACGGGCCGAAGTTGTCGAAGTTGACCAGGAAAAAATCCTGGTGGATTTTCGGATCGGCGCGCAGGATCTCGCGGATCTTCGTCACCGCCGCTTCCATCTTCTCGGGCGTGGCGTCGTAGGTCACGCCGATCGACATTTTGATGCGCCGCTTTTTCATGCGCGACCAGTTGTTGATCGCGCTGGTGGTGAATTTCGAATTGGGCACGGTGATCACGCTGTTGGCGAAGGTGCGGATGCGCGTGGTGCGCAGGCTGACGTCCTCGACGGTGCCTTCGAGGCCGTCCATTTCGATCCAGTCGCCGACCATGAACGGGCGATCGAGAAAGATGACGATCGAGCCGAAGAGGTTGGCGACCGTGTCTTTGGAGGCCAGCGCGAGCGCGGCGCCGCCGAAGCCCAGACCCGCCAGCAGGCTGCTGACCGAATAGCCCAGGTTCTGCAGCACGAGAATCACGCCGATGAAAACCAGAAAGACCTTGCCGCTGCTCCGGACGATCGGCACGATCTGGTCGTCGAGTTTCGAGTCGGATTTGTCCGCCTTTTGCAGCCAGTATTCGCAACCGCGATCGAGCAGCCGCATGGCGATCCAGACGATCAACACGGCGATGACGCCGTTGAGCGCCGCGTCGACGAAGCGCTGCATGTTCACCGGCTCGACGGGCAGTTGCACGATCAGCGTCGCCACGTAAACGCCGGCGGCGACCATCGCCCAACCCAGCGGCGCGCTCAGCGAGTCGAGCAGAATATCGTCGAAGGCGTAGGCGTTTTTGGCCGCTTTTTTCGTCAGGCGGACCAGCACGAGGTCGACGATTTTTTTGCCGATGAATCCGGCGAGAATCGCTCCGAGCGCGCCGAGGTAGGCGTATAGCGCGATGCCCATGAGCGGCGTCGAAAGTATTTGTTTTAATTGTTCCATGGGAAAGCGTTCCTTTGTCTGTCGCTTATCGGGTAGTTCCTTCCTAACGCACAGGCGGCGGCGAGGCAAGACACTAGCGCGATTTTTTAGTGGTGAATAAAGGTTTAAATGCGTAGGGTGCGCGAAACACCTTGCGGCGCAATGGTTTTACGCGACGAGCGTCAATACGACACGTCGAGCCAGCCGTCCTCGATGTCGACGGTGATCGTGCCGAGCTGGTCGGTGCGCAGCACCTGGGCGCCGGCGTCTTCCCAATCCTGCATCGCCGCCTGCGTCGGGTGGCCGTAGGGATTGTCCGCGCCGACGGAGATCACCGCGAACAGCGGCGAAACGTAGCCGGCGAAATCCTCGTCGCGATCGGCGCTGCCGTGGTGCGGCACCTTGGCCAGATCGGCGGCCAGGTCATTGCCGTACACGCCGATCATCTCGGCCTGGCTGCGCTCGGTGAGGTCGCCGGTGAACAGCGACACGGCGCCTTCGCAGTCGACCGACAGCACGATGCTGTTGTCGTTGAGCTCGTTCCAGCCCTGATCGGCGTTGAGCACCCGCACCGTGCAACCGTCGATGGTTTCGACGTCGCCGCGCTCGACGAGATGCCGCTGGATGCCGGCGTCGTCGACCGCCTCGTCGAATTCCGCGTAGGTCCACGTCGAGTTGGTCTCGCCGTTTTCCCACAGCTCGCCGACTTCGATCTCTCCGATCACGTCGTCCAATCCGCCGCAGTGGTCGGCGTCGGGATGCGTGATGACCATGTAGTCGAGGTAGGTCAGGTGCAGTTGTTCGAAGTGCGGCACGATGACGTCGTCGCCGGCTTCGTTGGGTCCGCCGTCGATGAGCATCGTCTTGCCCTGCGGAAAGCGCAGCAGCATGGCGTCGCCCTGGCCGACGTCGTAAAAGACGACCTGGAAGCCGTCCGGCGGCTCGTAGGGCGGCTCCACGGTGTCGTCGTCATCGTCGTCGTCATCGTCGTCATCGTCGTCGTCATCGTCATCGTCGTCGTCGGTCGTGTCGTCGTCGTCATCGTCGGTCGTGTCGTCGTCATCATCGTCGACGGCCGGACCGCTGGGGCCGTCGTCGTCGTTGTAGTTGTCCCATTCGTCGTCGTCGTCATCGGAATCCTTGTCCGATTTGATCGTGCCGCTGCAGGCGGAAACGACGGCGAATGCGATAAAAACGATGAAAAGAAGAAACAAAGTCGAAGCGGGTCGGTTTTTCATGACATCTTCTCGGCAGTTGATTCCGAAGTTGATTCTTTTATCGGAATATTTCGCGTTTACGTTAGCGATTCTAATGGAAAGCGCGCGGAAGGTCCATATTTGCTACAAAGAATTTTTTCCTTTGAATGAATGCCAAAAGCACTGTCAGTTGGGGGCTTGCGGGTTTCGGGGTGCACAAACGCCAGTGTTAAAAGGGGCTACGCGGTCGGAGTAAAATCGGCGACGTGCAGAAACCGCTTAAAAAGGGGCTTTTGGGAAAGAAAAATCGTTTTTTTCTTTTTGCATAAGCGAAAAAGGACTTGACATCGGAAGCGATTAAAACAATTTCTATAAGGGTAGATTTTCGCCCCGGGAATGGAAAGTTTTTTCTGAAGACGGCAGTCTTCCCATAACGTAAGCCATAAGAGGAGATGTTGCTATGGCCGAAAAGAAACCCATGACCAAAGCTCAGATCGTGACTCACTTCGCCGAAAAGTTTGAATTGCCCAAAAAGTCCGTCAACGCGCTGTTCGACGAACTGGCCGACTTGGCCGCCAAAGAGACCAAGAAGGTCGGCGCCTTCACGCTGCCCGGCATCGGCAAGCTGGTGAAGAATAAGCGCAAAGCCCGCGTGGGCCGCAACCCGGCAACCGGCGAAACGATCAAAATCGCCGCGAAGACCGTGGTCAAAGCTCGCCTGTCGAAGAACTTCAAGGACGCCGTGGTTCCCCCGGCGGCCAAAAAGTAAATCGGCGACAAACTGAATTGGCGATTACCGGCGGGAGCGGTTGCTCCCGCCTTTTTCTTTAAGCGGTCGACGGCCGACCGAGGACTTCTCCAATACGCTCGCAGACCAAGCGGCCGATCGCCGGCGAGGCGGTCAGACCGGGCGACTCGATGCCCACCAGATGCAAAATGCGCGGATCGTCTTCCTGCCGCTCGATGAAAAAATCGGCATCCGTTTCGCCGGGTCCGTACCGTTTGGCGCGAATACCGGTGTGGCCCAGGCGCAGATCGCTTTCGCGCAACGCGGGGCACAGCCGATGCGCGGCGGCGAAAAATTCATCCGGCTCTTGCCGCTCCCCTTCGTAATTCTCTTTGTCGTCAATGAAGCGCGAGGTCGGCCCGACCCACAACTCGCCGTGCACGGTCCTGGTCAGGTGTACGCCCAGACTCACCGCGGCCGGCACCGGATACACCAACGCTTCGATCAGGTGCGCCCGGCTCGGAATGACCGCCGCGTACTCGCCGCGACAGGGGTGAATCGTGTGCCGCCCGTCACCGCACAGGCGCGCGATTTCGTCGCTGTACAACCCGGCCGCGTTGACGACCGTCCGCGCCTGCACCGCACCCTTGGCCCGCGTATGCACGGTCGCCGTCGACCCATCGCGGTCGATGGCGACGACCTGCGCGTCGGTCAGCAGCAGCGCCCCGGCGGCCTGCGCGCGCCCGGCAAGCTGATGCAGATACTCGGCGGCATCGAAAATGCCCGTACCCGGCGACAGCAGCGCGGCCTTGAGCGCGACGTGCGGCTCGCGCTTGTTCGCGGCGGTCGCGTCGATCAGCGTCAGATCGTCCGCGCCGTTGGCGTAACCCTTTTCAAGGAGCGTTTCGAGAATGGGCAGTTGTTCGTCATTCACCGCGACGATCATCTTACCGCAAAAGCGGTGGGCGACGCCCCAGGCGGGCAAACGTTCGGTCATGACTCGCCATCCGGCGACGCACAGGCGGGCCTTGCGCGAGCCCGGCTCGTAGTAGATGCCCCGGTGCACGACCTGGCTGTTGCGCGAGGATTGTCCTTCACCGAAGCGGCCGCGTTTTTCCAGCAGCACCACCCGGTAGCCGGCCATGGCCAGCTCGTGGGCGCAGGACAGCCCGACCGCGCCGCCGCCGACGATCGCCGCATCCATCGCCAGGAAATCTTCGCGCCCCATGATTGCGTCTCTCCGGTTTGCGGGGCATTATAAGGAAAGTTTCTTGCGAAAACAGTGAATTCTTATTAATGTCGGGGTGCGTTAAACGGATCGGTGGATATTTTCGGGGTAAATTTCCCGGCGGAAGGAAAACGAAGGCGATGAGCAAACGTGCGTCCTTGTTCGCGTTGGCGGCGCTGCTGCTGCTGTCGTCGGGGTGCGGCGTGATGGTCAAACGCGCGACGCGTCCGCTGATGGAAAACATGGTCAGCTCGGTGATGAAGCAGTCCGACCCCGAACTGGTGCGCGACGGCGCGCCGGCCTATCTGCTGATGATCGACGGCTTGGTGGAAAATTCGCCCAACGATCCGGACGTGCTGGCGGCCGCGGCGCAGTTGTACAGCGCCTACCTGTCGGCGTTCGTCATGGACGACGATCCGGCGCGCGCCCGGCTGATGAGCGAAAAATCGTTCGACTACGCGATCCGCGCCACCTCGCTGGTCAACGTAACGTTCGCCGACAACTGGGATGCGCCCTTCGAGCAATTCGCCGAGGCGCCGGAATCCTTCGGCGCCGGCGACGAGCAATTTCTGTTTCTGGTGATCACGACCTGGGCCAATTTCATCCGCACGCACAGCGACAACTGGGACAACATCGCGGACATCTCCAAGGTCGAGCTGCTGGCCAAGCGGCTGATGGAATTGGATGAAACCTATTACTACGGCGCGCCGCACCTGGCGCTGGGCACCTTGTATTCGCTGTTGCCCGAGGCGATGGGCGGCAAGCCCGAGTTGGCCCGGGAGCACTTCGAGCGGGCGCTGGAAATTTCCCGGGGCAAGCTGCTGTCGGCCTACGTGATGTACGCGGGCAGTTACGCGCGCCTGGTGTTCGACCGTCCGTTGCACGATCGCTTGTTGCAGCAGGTCTTGGACACGCCGGCCGACGTCGAGCCGGAGCTGACCTTGATCAACACCCTGGCCAAGCGTCAGGCCGAGCAGATGTTGGCGGAAGCGGACGACTATTTCTAAAGGAGAGCATCGTTGATGAAACGAATTTTGATCGGACTGTTGGCCCTCGCGCTGTTGAGCGGCGCGCTGCTGGCCGCGACCGTTTTCGCGGGCGGCAAAACCACGTTGAAACTGGCGACGATCGCGCCCGACGGCACCTCGTTCGTGGTGGCGCTGCGCGAGGCCGGCAAGGAAATCCAGCAGAAGACCGCCGGTCGCGTGAGCTTCAAAATTTATCCGGGCGGCGTGATGGGCAACGATGCGGTCATCCTGCGCAAATTCCGCACCGGGCAGTTGCACGGCTCGTCGTTCACCGCCGGCGGCATCTCGCAGGTGTACAAAGATTACCAGGTGATGAGCCTGCCGCTGATGATCCGCAATTACCGGGAAGCCGACGCGGTGCGCGCGCAGATCGAACCGCTGCTGACCGCCGGGCTGGCCGAAAAGGGCTTTATCTCGATGGGCATCAACGAAATCGGTTTCGCGTACCTATTGAGCAACAAGCCGATTTCCTCGGTCGAGCAGTTGCGCGAATGCAAGATGTGGGTGCCCGAGGGCGACCCGGTCAGCCGCGTGGTTTTCGAGGAAGCCGGGGTGCCGCCCGTGCCGTTGCCGCTGACCGACGTGCTCACCGGCCTGAACACCGGCTTGATCGACACGGTGGCCAACTCGCCGGTTGGCACGGTCGCGCTGCAGTGGTTCACCAAGGTCAAGTACCTGATGCAGGTGCCGTTGATTTACACCTACAGCACCTTCGCCTTTTCCGATCGCGCCTGGAAACAACTGTCGGCCGAAGACCAGGAGATCGTGCGCGAGGCGTTGACCAAGCGTTTCCGCACCATGGACCAGGACACGCGCCGCGCCAACGAGCAGGCGATGGCCACGCTGAAAAAGCAGGGCGTGCAGATCGTCCCCTTCGACCAGGCCAACTGGCCCAAGATGGTCGACATCGCCGATCGGTCGATCCAGAAGCTGATCGCCAAGGGCAATTTCGATCCCGCGCTGGTGCAGCGCATTCGCGGCATCGTCGAGCCGATGCGCCAGGGGCGGTAAACGCACCATGAGCGAAGCGAAGCGACCGCATATCGTCCGGCGCGTGCTGCACGGCCTGGAAAACGGCAGCCTGGTGACGCTGCTGTCGGTGATGATTCTGCTGGCCGTCTGGCAGATCGTGCTGCGCAACCTCGCCGGCATGCGCATCGAATGGGCGCAGGGTCTGGTCGGCAAATTCATCTGGATCGATCCGTTTTTGCGCTACGGCGTGCTGTGGGTCGGCCTACTGGGCGCGATGGTCGCTTCGCGCGAATACAACCACATCACGATCGACGTCGTTTCCTACTTTTTGAAAAAACGCGTCAAAGCGGCGGTGAAGGTTGCGGTCGACCTGTTTACCGCGCTGGTCGCGGGCCTGTTGACCTACGCGGCGGTGAACTTCATCGCCGATGAAATGACCGGCGGCGCGAAGGCCTTCGCCAAAGTGCCGACCTGGATCGCCGAGCTGATCCTGCCGGTCGCCTTCGGCGTGATCGCGCTACGCTACATTATTTTCGCCGGCCGGCACATTTACGAAGCGCTGACGGGCAAGGACGAAACGAAGGAGGCGGCCTCATGATTATCGCCGCGTTCCTGTTGTTGTTCGCCTTGCTGGGCGCGCCGTTGTTCGCGGTGATCGCCGCCAGCGCGTTGAGCGGTTTCCACAGCGGCGGCATGGACCTGTCGGCGGTGATGATCGAAATCAACCGCATCGTCGACACGCCGGTGCTGCTGTCGATTCCGCTGTTCACCTTCGCCGGCTACCTGATGGGCGAATCGAAAACGCCGCAGCGGTTGGTGGACATCACGCGCGCCGCGTTGGGTTGGATGCCCGGCGGCCTGGCCGTGGTCACCCTGGCCGTGTGCGCGCTGTTCACCGCCTTCACCGGCGCCTCGGGCGTGACGATCATCGCCATGGGCGCGTTGCTCTACCCGGCGCTGATGCAGGAGAAGTATCCGGAAAAATTCAGCCTCGGCACGATCACCACGTCCGGCAGTCTGGGCCTGCTGTTTCCGCCGGCGATCCCGCTGATCCTCTACGGCATCATCGCGCAAACGTCGATCGACAAGCTCTTCGCCGCCGGCATTCTGCCCGGCATGCTGATGGTCTTTCTGCTCGGGGGCTACAGCATGTTCGTGGCGCATCGGGCGAAGGTGCCGACGCAGAAATTCAACTGGGCCACGCTGGGGCGCGCGCTGCGCGGCGGCATCTGGGAAGTGCCGCTGCCGGTGATCGTGCTGGGCGGCATCTACTCGGGCTTTTTCGCCGTGTCCGAAGCGGCCGCGGTGACCGCGTTGTACGTGCTGATCGTCGAGGTGTTCGTCTACCGCGAGGTGCCGTTGCGCCAACTGCCTGGGGTGATGGTCAAGTCGATGACGCTGGTCGGCGGCATCCTGATTATCCTGGGCGTGAGCATGGCGTCGACCAGTTACATGATCGATCAGGAAGTGCCGATGAAGCTGTTCACCTTCATCAAGGCGCACATCTCCAGCAAGCTGACCTTCCTGATTCTGCTCAACGTCTTTTTGCTGATCCTGGGCTGCATCCTGGATATCTTCTCGGCGATCGTGCTGGTCGTGCCGCTGGTGCTGCCGGTGGCGTTGAATTACGGCATCGATCCGGTGCACCTGGGCATCATCTTTTTGGCCAACATGCAGATCGGCTACTCGACCCCGCCGATCGGGATGAACCTGTTCATCGCCAGCTACCGCTTCGACCAGCCGGTAGTAAAACTCTACTGGGCCGCACTGCCGTTCCTCGTGCTGCTGCTGGCCGTCGTGCTGATCATCACCTACTGGCCGGCGCTCTCGCTCTTCCTGCCGGCGTTGGTGCAGTGACAATAACAATAATATATAATATTTATTTTTATAAATTAATTAGTTATTTTCGCGAGCTACATTAATCAGATGCCAAGCAAGATCCTTTGATTTATTGCTTATGGTATAACATTTGTTTAAGAAAGCAATCAAATTACTAATATCTTTTTTTGACAGGGCACTTGGTCGTCCTCCCATGATAACAACATATTTATTAATAATATTATCGCCATCTGGTTCGTTCCAGATTTCGTTCGACACAACATAATCTAAATATTTTTGGTAACATTGAGCTTGGTATTCAACGCTAGCATTTTTGTGAATTAAAAAATCTTCAGGCAGTTTTAACCCTTCCTTTGAATATAAAGACTTTGTTGATTCATATAGTTGAAAAATTTTATCGGCCACGCTTGCTTGCGTGGCAAAAAGTGATCCAACATCCTCATATGATTTTAGGATTCTCTGAGCTTTATTGTCTAATGTTTTCAATTTTAGATCGCATTCACTTATTTTGGCATTCATCTCATCAATTTTCCTTTCCATGGAAGTATATTGAAAAATAGTAAGAAGTAGTATGGCCGTGAAAAATAGAACAAATATGCCAACCATAGAATTGATGAATGTTTCTCCGCTTCCTTTTGTAATAATAGAGATAATTAGAATTAGTGCTAATGCGAGAATAATGAATAAATAGCGTTTTTTGCATTTAGAATAATAATTCCCCATTTTACATGCCTTCTCTTCCTAAAATTTGCTTAACTTTATTAAGAAGCTCCAAAGGCGTTGTTTCGTTTTTATATAGTAAAGTCATATTGGATAAGGATTTGGCCCATTTATCCAATGCGGCATCTTTATCCACAACGGTATATACAATGATTGGCTTCTCAGGGAATTCATTTCGAATCCTCCCGATGAATACTTTACCAGTGCGAAGATTTCCATGAGTTTCTGGTACGTCTTTAAGCAGATTTCCAGGTGGCATAATGATGTCTTGAATAAATAACTTAATTTTAAATCTGTTGTTAGTTATAAAATCCCAAGCTTTGTCGATGTGAGAAAAAGTCTGCAATTCAATTTTCGGATCGTTGTTACACTCTTTGTTAAGTAAGTACAATTCAACATCTAGCTTTCCTCTAATTATGTCGTCATCAACGAATACAATCATTTAAACCTCCTTTACCTTTCTTCGCTCAATAGAGATGTAGGCAGTTGCATGGTGAATTCCGTCGGCTTTTCCCTATGTGAAAGAAACATTCTTCCGCCATGATGAGCAATGATCCTGCGTGCCACTGTAAGGCCGTATCCATAGCCTTCTTTGAAGAGATTTATGGCGTTGCTGCCACGTTGACCCAGGTCAAATACCGATTCAGTCTCTCCTGAAGGAATACCAATTCCGCCATCCTGGATTTTGATTTTAAAGAACTCGGCATTGGGTTGTGTGGGGATGTCGATAATGATGTTGATTTCGGGATCCCCCTGTTTCTTTTTATATTTTATCGCATTGCGCAGAAGGTTCATGATGACGTGGCGCATGCTGTCAATGTCCAACTTAATTGTCGGAACTTTACTTCGACCAAGTATCTTCGGTTTGAAGTTGCTGTATTTCTTCAGCAGGAACAAATCAGGATATTCAAGGCTCAATGCCTCAACGCTGGGGGCGATAATGTCTTTGAAAAGAGACGTTTCTTGCAGGTGAATTTGTTTTCGGCCGAATAGAGTAAAGGTCATTTCGGCGACCTTCTCAAGACGATTGGTCATTGTTCGGGCTCTAGCCAAGAAGAATTCCAAATCACTGGCCCAGCCTTTTACCACGGCTTCGTGGTGGAGCGCGGTGTCGATGGCGCCGTCGATTGATGAAATGGTGGACTTTATTTCGTGGGCGATGATTTCCAGATTGGTCCGGTCCTTATGATAGGCTTGGGTCAAGTCGACATAAAGGCCGATCAGTTTAACGATCGATTCAGTGATAAACACTTCCTTTAAATTGAAAGGACGATAGATAGGGGGATCATTGCTGACCTGATAATTGACGGCACGAAACACGCCGATGACATCGCCGGCAATGTTCTTTATCGGCACTCCGATCCACCCTTCATATTTCCCATCAGGCGCTTCACCGAATTTAATTTTCGATTTGAAAGAATTTTCTTCAGGGTCATTTGCATTTTTAAAAGTAAGCGTACAGCCTCTCTCGGCAACTTTACCGGTAGCGCCTTCGCCGATGTTGTAACTGACTTTTTCCTCAGGAAAATCGGCGGTGGAGGCAATCAACTCCAGACGGTCGCTGATGTTTCGTAAAAAGACGGAAGCTCCGGCAATACGGGTCGATTCCTTGATTATATCAAGAATATGTTTTAAATATCGTTCTTCCTCCCAGGCCTTGGGTTGAACCGTGGCAATAATTTTATTTGACAGATTCGACCAATTTTTATAATAGGTTGAGTCGATAGCATAACCGATTTGTCCAACGATAAAATTAACAAAATTGCTGGAGGATATTAAATTTTTCGTAGATTTATTATCCATAAATCCCAATAGAGCGCCAATGACACCGATTTGTTCTTCTCCATGTAATTTTAAGGCTCCATGATCATTTTGAATTTTGCCGAAAAGCGGATAAAAAATTGGTGGAGATAGATTCATATTCTCAAATACACTTTCGAAGCTTTCCAGCTCCTTTTTTCTTATTTTACTGTTTTCTTTTACGAGCTTGGTAATTCGAGTGTAATCCCAGGGCACCTCCTTGTTTTCTATATCCAGTTTGTGAAATTTGTCATTGATGGGAAGATAAAATCGATCGAGTTCGGCAAGATTGAAATTATATCCCGCCATAATCACCAGATGATCATTGTCGTGATCGATTAATGTTGCCAATGCCGAGGTAAAGCGTGTTTCCACGCAAAAGGCTTCTAATCCGGTATTTAAAACACGATGAATATTGCCTATACTATTTTCCATAGCGGAAGTAAGTTTTTTTGCCGTTACATCCCGAATGGAGCCGACGGAAAATCTCCGTTCATTTATTTCGATTTTTTCGACAGTCGTTTCAAAAAATACAACTCGATTTTTATCGTCGGCTCTTTGCCCCATAAACACATAGAGTTCTTGTTTATATTCTGGATCTGATTTTCGTTTACGTAGTATGCTTTTCAGCCTGCCATGTTCACCGGGATGAACAAAATCAAAATATTGTTTCCCAACAATTTCTTCAGTGGAAGCACAGCCTAATAAATGATTCATATTGTCGGTGGCGTACACGAACTGTTGGCTTTCCAGATCAAGAATATAAATCCCTTCCATCACAGCCTTGTGCCAGGCTTCTTCACCGAAATCCCTGATGATGCCGATTGTTCCTAGTAATTTTTTATACCCGATATTTTGCATAAAGTTGAAAGTGACAAGGAGTCGTTTATTATTTTTACATATTAGGGTTAAAACAATTTTTTTGACTGACTCATTCTTGCCGGATTTTATTTTGGCGAACAATGAGGAAAATTCTTCTATATTATCGGAAGATATAAGATCAACAAAGGATGTGTTGATTAAATCTTCTGATTTATATCCGAGCATAGATTCGACTGCGCCGGAAATCGTAAGAATTTCAAAAGTCGGATCAAGATAAATTAATAAATGTCCTTTGTAAGAATTGAATAATTTTGTAAATGCTGTTTGATAATATAATTTATTATTATAGGCTTGAATAATCTGACTTGCAAAATTAAGGGTCCGAACTTTTACCACTAAGCCCATGGGATTCGGTTCCGCTAATGGCACAACCTCGAATTCAGTGTCGTAATTAGTGTCATTGAGCGGATTGGGCATGCGAAGGACGCCTCGCGTTCCAGGCGCAATGTCTAACTTAGAATCTCTATATTCAAGAAGTAAATGTCCTTCACCGTTTATACTAAGCAGAAAGACCGAAATTTCATTAATCTCGTTGTTGTCCTGATTCTTAAAAATACACTTAGCTGGTAGGTGAGCAATTTTTTGTCGTCGAGAACTGCGGCGGTCGGGTATATAGGTCATTTAAAATCTCTGTTGAAATAGGGTGATATCTTGCTTATTACAGTTTAGTTACATGAGTATGATACTTTGTCAATATTGTTCTTGATAATATACATGGAAGAGAAGATGTGTATAAATCCAGCCAGATTTTGTGGTTACTAAAGAGGTCGTTATGCTTTGATTATCTTGTGTCCTCCATACGGCTGGGGTACACTTTTTGCGCTACCGGGATGGGCAGGAAGAGGAGGCGGTGATGAACAGGCGCAAGGTGTTGCTTGGTGCGCTGGCGTTGTTGGTTTGCCTGACGACGTCCGCGGGGGCGCAGACCGTCGAGGAGACGATTCTCGCCGCCTTTGCCCGCGTGAGCGACGCCGAGTTGGAGAGCGACGCCCGCGTGCTTTGCGGCCTGGAGCCCTACGACGGGGAGTTGATCGCCAATCGGCGCGTCGGCAATCCGCTGCACGATCTGACCACCGATTACCTGGTCGAGCGCTTTGAGACGATGGGCTTTAGCGCCTGGCGCGAGGAGTTCACCTGCGGCGCCTACACCTGCACCAACGTCGTCGCGCAACTCGACGGCGAGCAGACGCCCGAACGCATCTGGGTCGTCGGCGGACATTACGACGATGTGGGCAGCGGCGGGCAGGGCGCGGTGGACAACGCGTCGGGCGTGATCATCGTGCTGCAGACGCTCAATGCGCTACGCGAATACGGCTTCCGCGATTCGCTGCGCTTCATCCTGTTCGACGGTGAGGAAATCGGCCTGCTGGGCAGCTACTATCACGCGCAGCGGGCGCGGGCGCGCGGTGACGACATCCAACTGCTGATCAACCTCGATCTGCCCGGCTGGCGTACCGCGCCGCTCAACGCGGCCTTCGCCAACTCCGATTGGCCGAGCTGGCCGTTGATGAACGAAATGAACCGCGTCGTGCTCGATTACGATTGCGGCTCCGGAATGATCGGCGTGCCCGCACCGTCGCTGGATTCGTCGAACCATGCGTCGTTCTGGGAATACGGCTATCGGGCGCTGATCGTCGGCAGCCTGTTCTCGCTGACCGGCTTTATGCACACGCCCGAGGATAATTTCGACAAACTCGACCTGGAACAATGCGCCAACGTCACGCGGATGGTCGTGGCCACCCTCGGCGAGCAGGCGGGCATTCTTCCCGAAGCACCCGACGACGACACGGTGGACGACGACACGGTCGATGATGACATGGTCGATGATGATGCGACCGACGATGACGTTATCGATGACGACACCGTAGACGACGATGCAGTCGACGACGACGACGATGACGATGACGATGGGTGTGGGTGCTAGGAATGCGGAACGACTGATATGCCTCACTTCGTTCGGTGAATCAGTACCACTCGTCGCGCGCTTACCCGGCCATGTTTTTGCGCGCGAGCAGGTCGAGCGCGTGGTCGATTTCCTTGGTGCGCCGCGCCTCGTCCCAGCCGAGCTTGTCGCCGACGATCGCCGCCGTTTTTTCCACAGCCTCGCGTGAGAGCAGACCGGTGTTGCCCAAGCCGATGCGCCGCCAGAGCACGTCTTCGAGCGTCAGCGCCATCTCCTGCTCGACGGCGAGCACCGCCGCCGCGGCGGGCACCGGCTCGCGTTCGTCGAGCCGCGCGGCCAGCGTCGCGTTGCCCATCAGCGCGAAGACCTCGTCGCGTCGTGAGCCGAAGTCGAGGCTGAGGCGTTCGACCATCTCCTTGTCCGTTTCCGGATGCGCCTGTTCGCCCTTGACCACGAAGTCGTCCCAATAGGGGATGTTGCCGCCGGGCAGCGGCTTGGCGGCGGTCGGGCAGGGCACCGCCGGCTTGCCCAGTTTGGTCAGCGCCAAGTCGACGAGCTGCTGGGCGAGGTGCCGGCTGGTCGTGTACTTGCCGCCGATCACCGTGACGAACCCGTTGATCTTGTCGTCTTTGGCGTGGTCGTAAATTTCGTATTTGCGGCTGGCGTCGTAGCTGGACAGCTCGACCTCGGTCTCGTCCTCGACGATCGGCCGCAGGCCGCCGTAGGTCCAGGTCACGTCGTCCATGGTCACCTGCGCCGCCGGATAGGCCTCGTTGATCTCGCGCAGGAAATCCTCCGCCGCCGCGTGCGTCACCGTGTAGTCGTCGGGCGTGCCTTCGTAGACGCTGTCGGTCGTGCCCGCGAGGGTCAGGCCGCGCCAGGGAATGAGGAAGAAGTGCCGGCCGCCGCTCGTGCGCAGCACCACCGCGTGTTTGTCGATCACCTTGCGGAAAACCAAATGGATGCCCTGGCTGCGCAGGACCTTCTTTTTGTGCGCTTCGCCCAGCGCCATGCCCGACAGATGGTCGGCCCAGGTGCCCGAGACGTTGACCGTCAGGTCGGCGGTCAGGTCGTATTCGGCGCCGTCGATCAGGTCGCGCACCTTTGCGCCGCTCACCGTGTCGTGCGCCATGTTCAGGCCGACGACCTCGGCGTAGTTGGCCGCCTGCGCGCCGTGCGCCGCCGCGCCCAGCACGAACTCGAGCGTCAGACGCTCGGGGTAATGCATCTGGCAATCGTAATACAGCGCGCCGCCCGAGAGCTTGCGCGGGTCGACGTTGGGCTCTTCGCGCAGCGTGCCGTTTTTCGAAAAGAGCTTGAAGTGCGGCAGCCGCCGTTTCGGATCGGGCAGGTTGGCTTTGTCGTAGCTGAACAGATCGTACAGGATCATGCCCGCCGCGATCATCGGGAAGTTGTTGCTGGTGCCGCGGTAGGTGGGCACGAGAAACGCCTTGGGCAGCACCTGGTGCGGCGCGATCAACGTAAGAATGCGACGCTCGCGCAGGCTTTCGCGCACGAGGCCGAATTCGAAATTTTTCAGGTAACGCAGGCCGCCGTGAATCAGCTTGCTGGTGGCCGCGCTGGTGGCCCAAGAAAAGTCCTTCTTTTCCACGAGGGCGACCTTGAGGCCGCGCATCGCGGCGTCATAGGCCACGCAGGCGCCGGTGATGCCGCCGCCGATGACCAACACGTCGAAGTGGGCTTTGGCCATTTTGGCTAGATCGCGTTGCATGCAAATCACTCCGTTGAAGGTTGAGCGATTGTACGCGTTATGCCGCATTGCGTCAAACGCCTCCGCAATCCCGATGATGAAATTATTTTCTGCGGCAAACGAGGGTAATTTAATCCGTAAACGGCCAGTTGTACACTTCGGCGTTGATCGCGGTGAACGCCGCGACGAGCTGCTCGTAGGGCGCGTCCTGCTCGTCGACCAGACCGAAATTCGAATCCTCGCCGTCGAAGCGGCCCAGCTCCGGTTCGTCCACGTAGGCGAACCAGTGATAACCGACGATGTAATCCGAGTGCGTGCACTGATGCGTGTAGTCGCTCATCCATTCCGTGCGTTGCGTCTGATCGGCGGCGGTCATGAACACCCACGCCGGCGGGAAGGTCGAGGGCGGCACCGCGTCCAGCCCGCGGAACGAAAACTCGCTGATCAGAATCGGCAGATCGGACAGCTCGTTGTAGTTGGCCAGCATGTCTTCCGGCGACACGAAGCGCAGATCGTCCGACAGGTTGTAGGCCAGCCACTGCCACGGCTGCCAGACCATGTAGTGGTTGATCGACATCACGTCGACGTACCGCGCGGCGGCCTCGGCCACCACCCGCGGCGTCAGCCACGACACGAAGCGCGAACCCAGAATCAAATGATCCGGATCCACCGCGCGCACCGCCTCGGTGGTCACCGCGAAGAACTGTTCGGCGACCTCGGCCAGCCACGCCTCGCGATCGTCCGCCTGTTCCTTGGTCAGCGGAATCGGCACGACCTTGCGCAGGTACAGCAGATCGTCCCAGCCGCGAATGTCCAACCCATGCACCGCCTTGAACTCGACGATGTTGTCGGCGTAGCGCGTGCGGAAGAACTGCACCAACACGCGCTTGCCCGGTGAATCGGGCGGCAGCGCGATGTAGTCGGAAAACAGGTCGGCCTGTCGCCGCCAGTCGAAGCCCCAGCGCATTTCGTTGTCCAGGAAGTACCCGATCAGCCGTTCGTCGCCGAGGTAATTGGCGCAGGTCGCGGCCTTTTCCTCCACGTTCTCGTAGAACTCGTCGCTCCAGTAATCGGGCACAAAGCCCGACAGCCAGTCGGCCCCGGACATATACAGAATCGTCGTGTAATACAGCCGATCGCCCAGCAGGCCGTTGTCGCACCAGCCGCCCAGCGTGTTGAAGTTCCAGCTTTCCAGCCGGTCGGCGGCCGTCTCGGCCCAGGCCTCTTCGCTGCCGTAGAGGTTCATGATGTTGACGTGATAGGGCGCGTAGCCCAGGTCGGGGCAATAGTATCCGTCCGGCGTGCCCACGTTGATGCCGGTGGAAAAGAAGCGTTCGCCGTCGGGATCAAACAACCACCAGCGGCCGTCTTCCTGCCCGACGGTGAAATTGGCGGCGCTCGCGGCGGCGGACAGCCCGAGGATTAGCGGCAACAGCAGCGGCAAACAACGAAGCAGGCGATGATGCATGGCGTTTTCTCTCTCCGGTCAAAAAGTCATTTTATCATTTTTCGTCTTGTTCATGAAACGAAAAGGGCAGGGCCACGCCCTGGTCCATCGACGCGCCCGGCTTCTCGCCGATCGAGTAATTGCCCTTGCGCAACTCGATGAACCGCCCGGCCAGTTCCTGCAGATTCTGCGCGGTGAACGCGTGCCAGATCCACTCGGCTTGCTGGTCGGTCAGTTTGGCGAACGAGGCGTAGGCCGGGTCGCCGTCCAGGTCGCGGCGCAGCAGGCCGATCACCCCGCGCTCGCCCACCGGCAGCCACGACAACCGGTAGCGGATGCGCGTGCGGCGGTCGGTCATCAGGTGCTTTTGCGCCGCCGCGCCGATGTTGTTGGACACCCACTTCTCGATGCCGACCGGGCCGGCGGGCATCAGACCAGGCCAGGCGTAGATCACCGCCGGCGCGCGTTCGAGCACGTAGTCGATGTCGTATTTTTCATGCCCGGTCAGCGCCTCGCCGGTGGGCACGTCGGTGTGCGCGATGTGCGTGTCGGTCAGCCCGACCAGATCCAGCACGTAGCGATGCGTGCAGTAACCCATCGCGCCGATGGGCAGCGTCGCGACCATCGCGTCGGGCGGCAGCGTTTCGTCCAGCAGCGCGCCGACCCTCTTCCAATCGCGCGTATTCTGTACGATGTACGCGTGCACCGAGCCCTGCGGCGGGAAAAACGCAACGTAGTACACCGTCTGCACGACCACGAAGACGAGCGCCGCTTTCAGCAATTTTTGCCCGTACGGCTGCGGCGCTTCGTTGGGCGGCGCGGTGCGTCGGCGGTTGATCGTCACGCCCACGCCGTACCACCAGGCGACCAGCACCATCGGCGCGAAGGCCGGCAGCAAAAAGCGGTGATAGGGGAAGAAGTCCGCGCCCACCAGCAGCACGTAAGCGGCCGACGTGGCGATCATCCCCGCCATCAGCTTCACCCAGCGCGGCGCGGGGCGCGTTTTGCGCGCGATGTAAAAGGCGATCGCGCCCAGCAGCGGCACGACCATGCCGAAGAACCAGCGGAACAGATAGCGCACGCCGGTCTTGGTCAGCGTCAGGCTGGTCTTGGTCACCTTCGCGTAAAAGGTGTTGGGCAGCGGATAGCCGAAGTACGACCAGCGCCACAGCCAGTAACCGCCGAACAGCCCCAGCACCAGCGCGCAAAAGACGATCGCCTTGCTCCAGGCGAATTTGCGCGGGCCCGCGATCCACGTGCTGATCGCCAGCGGCACGGCGACCAGAATGCCGTCGGGCCGCAGCAGGCCGGCCGCGACGACCAGCAGCGCGCTCGCCCACGGCCACGAGCCCCGCTCGCGTTCGACCAGGTGCATCTTCGCCGCCGCCAGCCAGGCGAGGGCGACCAGCGGCATCTCCATTCCCGAGAAAGTCCAGGCCAGCGCCGTGTTGCCGATCAGGATGAAGCCGATGGCGAAGCGGCCGGTCATGCCCACCGCGCCGCCGTCGCGCCGCCGGATGAACGTCCAGGCGATCAGCGTCAGTCCGGCCCAGGCGAGGATGTTCAACAACACCGCCACCAGGTCCAGGCGGGACGTCAGCCGCGCGAAGGGCGCCAGCAGCGCCATGTGCAAAAAGGCGGTGCAGCCCTCGACGCGCTCGCCGGGGTTGAAGACGATGCCCTCGCCGGCGGCGAGGTTGCGCGCGTAGGTGTAGGTGATCCACGCGTCGTCGACGATGCCGAAGGACGACAGCGCCAGGCGGCCGAGCTTGATTTTTCCCGCCTCCAGCGGCGGCAGACGGTCGTCGATGCGCCCGGTGAACATAAAGAACTGCCACAACGCGACGAGGATCAGCGCGAAGAGCAAAAAGAGTTTCAGGTTCCGGCGCATCCAAGCTCCTTGGCGGAGTTCCGAAAAAGCCACGGACGGCCTTTTCGCGCGGTCCATGGATGGACCGCCATTTTTCGCCATGCGGAAAATGAAGGGAAACAAAAACCGCGCTTTTTGTTTCCCGTGGTCGAAAAAGCCACGGACGGCTTTTTCGACAATTAAAAACGTCAAATTATAGGCGCGCGCGCGCATGCTGTCCACGCGCAAAGCAAGCCAATTATTGAGTCGACGACGATCGGTTCAAGGCCGGTGCTCGGTGAGGTTTGACTCCATTGAAAAAACCTCGCTTATTGGCTAAATTGAAATATCAATCAAAACCCGTGCGACGATATTGACGTTTAAGAACACGACGAGAGTAATTATGTCTGAGGACGCGTCAGCACAATCTCTTCTTCGTCAATTGTTTTCCATCCCCCTCGAGGACAATCGCCACTTGGTGTATGCCCCGCTCAAGCGCTTGGCGTTCATTGCCAACGGCGCGCTTGTCAATCGTCTTTACGATCTGACGGTTCGAACCGCCGACGAACTGAAAGCGGAAACCGTGCCGTCGGAACTCCGGTTTTTGGCGGATCTCGATTTTTTTACTCCGGCGTCTTTGCCGGACGACGATCTGCCCGGCAACCAAACGCGCTACGATGCGGTGATTTTGTTTCTCACCAACCAATGCAATTTGCAGTGCACCTATTGCTACGCCCGCGCCGGCGAGTACGAATCCCGGAGCATGCCTTGGGAAATCGCCCAGGCGGGGATCGATCATGTGTTGCGTGAGATGGACCGAAACGGCGCAACACATTTCACTCTTGGTTTTCACGGCGGCGGCGAGCCGACGATGAATTGGCCGGTGCTGACGCGGGCGGTCGCCTACACCCGCCAAGAGACCGATCGTCGCGGCTGGGGGCTGTCGGTCAGCGGTTCATTCAATGGCTATTGGTCGGAAACGGTCCGGCGGACCATCATCGACACATTTACCGATTTAAGTCTTTCCTTCGACGGTTTGCCGGAGATTCAGAGCCGCCAGCGACCGGCTCGCGGTAATGAAGGCAGCGCCGAGCGGGTGATCGATACGTTACGCGCGTTGGATGAGGCCGAAATGCCGTATGGCATCCGGATGACGGTCACGAGGCAGTCGGTCGATCGACTGCCCGAGAGCATAGAGTTTATTTGCCGCCATTTTCGCCCGCGCACCATTCAGGTCGAACCCGTTTTCCCGCAGGGCCGGGCCATGGACGAGGCGATCATCGACCGGCCCGAGAGGTTTATCGAGGCGTTCATCGACAGCTATGATCTTGCCGCGGCGGCGGAGATCAACCTGTTTTATTCCGGCGCTCGCCTGGAGGCGCTCACCCGCCGGTTCTGCCTGGCGCCCACGCGGGCGCTGGTGCTTACGCCCGAGGGCGACGTGACGACGTGTTTCGAAATCTACAGTCGCCGGCATCCGCACTGCGAGCGCTTTTTCGTCGGGCAATACCAGCCCGACGCGGGATTCGTCATCGACGAAGAGAAACTGCACCGGCATTTCGCGCGGACGGTCGATCGACTGCCGTATTGCGAGGCCTGTTTTTGCAAATGGCATTGTGCGGGCGATTGTGCGGCGAAAACGTTTGCCGAGGACAACGGCGGCTTTCAATCATCGGAGCGATGCCGCATCAACTGCGAATTGACGAAATACCTTTTGTTGAAACGGATTCAGGAATCGCCGGGGTCGATTTGGCTGGGAACGTCTATTCAGCCGGAGGAAAGCCATGAGTAACTTCACCAAGCCGGAATTTCGCTTTCAGCGCGTGATGTCCGACGGCTCGCAAGAAGAGCCGCAGGTGCTGGAACTACACGACATCAAGTACGACTGGAAAATGGGCCGTCGCGGTTTTTTGCTCACCGGCGGACTGGTCGGCGCGGTGCTGGCGGCCGGCTGTTCGATGCCTGCAATCACGTATTTACCCCAAGATAAGCAAAAAAAGGAGATTAACTCGTGCGAAGGCATTTCCGCCCATCGTGCTGATAGCCGCATTAAGGTTGCCTTCACGCCGGACGGGAAAAAAATGATCTCCCGCAACGGCGATTACGAGGAAAAAGAAATTAAAGTCTGGGAATTTCCAAGCGGTCGCTTGTTGGAAAAAATGAAAGCTTACGGCCATTTTATCCAAAGTCCTACGGGTAAATATATTGCCGTAAATGAGGACTCATGGAAAAGAAAGATTCTTGTTTATACGCCGGATGGAGAATCGGTGGCCCAAATAAACAATAAACTGGAAATTGATGCAATGGTCTTCAGTTCTGACGGTAAAATTCTGGCGACTGTTTCAAACTCCAAACTGATTAACATCTGGTCCATTCCGTCCGGTGAATTGCTGCATCAGTTGAAGCCCGGCGGCCCATTTTTGGGGCAAAATCTGGCCTTTTTGCCGACAAACAATACGCTGGTAAGCAGGACGGAAAAGGATTTTGTTTTTTGGAATGCCGAAACAGGTGAAATAACCGACCGCAAGATATGCGAATGCAAGCTAAAAAAAATGATTGTCTCCGCCGACGGCAAATGGCTGATCGGTAAAAGCGATTCGGGTGTCCTATATGTGTTCAACATAGCGAACTCTCGAATCGAATACGAATTCAAAATCGACGACAACTACGCGCTCAGTAAAAACGGGCGCTTTCTGGCTTTCTGCACGCCGGACGGTTATTTTTGCGTTGCGGACCTGGCGACCGGTGAAGAAACATTTCGCGTGAACGTCAATGTCGAAAAGAAAAAATATTGGAGTAGTTACTCTTTTGCGATCAGCAACGACGGTACGCTGGCGGCCTATATCGTTGGCGAGAAGGAGGCCCGGGTATGGGATACATCCACAGCCGAGTTAAAGCAAATCTTTTCCAGTGAATCGGACAGATTCTACAATATATATTTTTCGCCCGATGACAGATATTTCGTCATTACAAACTATGAAAACATTATGATTGGGGATATGAAATACGGACAAATCATTGCCTGTTTGTTCGATAAAGAGACCGTCAAAGAGGATCATGAAGTAACACAGTACAAAGCGACAGACCAATACGGGCAGGTCATTGTCTGCACCTTGCCCTGCGGCTCGCCATTACCGCCGGGGGCTATCTGCACATGCAATTGCGTGGCCGGCACGTATGTTCGTCCCGAGGATAAAGAGAAGAAGAAAAAACCCCGCCGGGGCGGTTCGTATCGGTATTGTTCCTGTAACAAAATCTGCACCTGCGTACCGGTCAAGTAAACAAAGCCTTGCCGGTTTGGCGAGTGTGTTACAATTCCGCTTGTTGTACATCCATGTAAATATCCCGGCCGCAGGAGGTCTACGATGAGCGATTTCGGCAAACCGGAATTTCGTTTCCAGCGCGTGATGTCCGACGGCGCGGAAGAAGAGCCGCAGGTGCTGGAGCTGCACGACGTCAAGTACGACTGGAAAATGGGCCGTCGCGGTTTTTTGCTCACCGGCGGGTTGGTCGGCGCGGCACTGGCGGCCGGCTGCATGATGCCGAAGATCCAATACGATGCAACCGACAACCTCGCCGAACTGCCGGATCCGCTACCGGAACCACAAGTCGGCGGCTGCGAAGATGTCGTTGCTTATCTATATCGAAGCAATATTCAGATCGCCTTTACTCATGATAAAAAATTACTTTCCCGGGGTGCGGATAAGGCCGGAAGAGAAATTAAATTTTGGGCTTTCCCCTCGGGGCAATTGCTGGAAACGTACGAGGGCTGCAAATCTTTTGTTCTCAGCCCTGACGGCCGATATCTGGCCACAACGAAAAAAGGTTGTGAAATCGGCATCATTTATGATTTGACCACGGGACAACGTATCGAAATCGAACACGAAGGATACATTGCCAAAATGGCGTTCAGTCCCGACGGTCAAATAATTGCTGCCATATCGATCGATAAAAAAATGAAACTTTGGGAAATTCCTTCCGGTCGATTGTTAAAAACAACGACCGCCGAGTTAATAATGCCTACTTACCTCGCGTTCGACCCGACGGGCAACTTGCTGCATCTTGTCGGACACCATCAATTGACCTTGTGGGACGTCGCTTCCTACACCGTCAAAAAATCAATTGAACTCAAGAAATTTGCCGATGAGGCGCTGCTCGCTGCCAACGGCCGTCGGCTGATCACCGTCGATCGGTTTGATCTTATCCAAGTATGGGATGTCCCGGAATATCGCCTGCGGCATACGATCGTGTGCACCGGATTCTTCACCCTGAGCCGGGATGGACGTTTGTTGACCTATCAAGGCAAGAACGACATTTCGCACATCTTCGATCTGCTGCTCGACAAAGACATTCGCCAGATAAAAGGAAGTTTGCCTTCGATCAGCAGCGACGGCAAATTGGTGGCGACCTACTTCTTCCGGGACAAGAACGTTATCGTCTGGGAAGTCGACAGCGGAAAAGTGCGCCATGTTTTTTCCGTCGGCGAGAAAAAAATTACCTCGCTGAAATTTTCTCCCGACAATCGGTATCTGGTTGCCACCCGAGACCAACGCATCGGCATCTGGGATTTACAGGCGGACGAGTTCGTCACCTGTTTGTTCGATCGTGAGGCAACGGAATTCGAGAAAAAAGCGGTGCAATTCACCGCGACCAACCAATACGGTCAGGAGATCGTGTACACCCTGCCCTGCGGTTCGCCGCTGCCGCCGGGAGCCGTTTGCACGTGCAATTGCGTGGCCGGCACCTATGTTCCCCCCAAGAAGAAAAAGAAAACGCCAACCGGTGTCGGCGGTTCGCACCAGTATTGTTCCTGCGATAAAATCTGCACCTGCGTACCGATCTATTATTAGAAACGTCTTGTCGATCTGGAGCATCCGTGCGGCGTTGTGTTACAATCCGCCCGGGTTCCGCGCCGAGGAAGGGAGAACGTGCGCCCATGCATCGAATCGTTTTGGCGTTGTTGACCGTGTTGTTGCTGCTGTCGGCCTGCGCGACCACGCAAAGCCCGCTGGCCACCAGCGCGCGCGACCTCAAGTCGCTGGCCGGCGTGTGGGAAGAGGAGTGGCCCGGTCAACAGGAAAAAGATCGTTACCGCATCGAGATCGTCGACGAACGACCGCGCATCACGCCGCTGACCCGTCAGGAAAAGCAACGCGTGCGCGACGTGTACTTCCAGCACAAGCGTCTGACCTTCTACCTCGAACTGGACGGCTCGCCGGTCTATTACGACCTGGTGCTGGCCGACGAGGGCGTGCTGGCCGGGCGCGTCAAAGGCGGTAAGGAAAATTACGACGAACCCGTGCACTGGTATCGCGTGGAGTAAAGCGTCCGCCATGTTCCGCCGCATCGTTTGGTTGCTGACCTGCATCGCGTTTTGTGGGCTGAACGCCTGTGCGTCCGCCCCCGCGCCGCCGGTCGTCGAGGTCCCGGCCGAATTGCCCGCGCCGCCGCCGTCGCCGGAAGTGTTGCGCTGGGCCGGCGATTGGGTCGAGCACTGGCCGGGCGTGCCGGGCGAGGATCGTTACCGCATCACGCTGACCGACATGGGCCGCACGCTCAACCTCGAACCGCTCACGCGCACCGACCGGCAGGTTTTCGGCGACTTCCAGTGGGACGGCGTGACGTTGGGTTTCGTCCTCTACCTCGACAACAGCCCGCTGCATTACCGACTGGAGATGGACGAATCCGGCGACCTGCTCCACGGCATCGTGCAGATGCCCGACGGCGCGATGAAACGCTGCGAATGGCGCCGGCGCGGCACGGTGAAGCCCGATCCCGTCGCCTGGGAACCGACCCCGTCGCCGACCGAGGATACCGACGTCTGGCTCGGCCTGTGGGAGGAATCCTGGCCCGGCCGGCGCGAGCATGATCGTTATCGCATCGCGACCGAAGACGACGCGCTGGTCGTGCGTCCGCAAACCGACCGGCGTTTCCAAACCGTTTCCGACCTGCAATTGCGCGACGGCGCGCTCACCTTTCGCCTGCAGTACGGCGGCAACGAGGTCGTCTATCGCCTGACCGTCCGCGACGCCGACACCCTGCACGGCACGGCGCGGATGAAAAGCGGCAAAGAGGTCGAAATTCTCTGGACCTTCATCGAGCCGTAGTTGCCAGCGCCCGCCGCCGTCTGCTACCGTGGACCCTCATTGAATTGCCTCGAGGCGACATGAAAACGATTCCCTGGCTCTTGCTTCTACCGCTGGTTTGCCTGTTGGGCGCGGCGTGCAAAACCGTGACCGTCGTCGAGCAGCCCGTCGTGCCCGTCGCCGCCGATCCCTGGCTCGGCGAGTGGGTGGAATTCTGGCCGGCGGAAACCGATCCCGACGTCTACAGTCTCGATCCGGACGACGGCGAGCTGCGCGTCACGGCGCGCACGCACGTGCAGGCGCAACGCATCGAGCGCGTGCGTCGCGAGGGAAACGAGCTGTCGTTCGTCGTCCACGTGACCACCGCCGCCGGCGCGGTCAAGGAACTGCGCTATCGTCTGACTGTCGAGGACAACGGCGAGGTGGCCTACGGCACGGTGGAATTCCTCGACGGCAGCACCAAGGAAGTGCAGTGGCACAAGAAGCGGCAGCGGCTCGACGGCGACGCGCTGCTGCAGCCGCAATACGACATGCGCACCGAGGATTGGGTCGGCGAATGGTCCGAGGATTGGCCGGGCAGCGCGACCCACGACCTGTACCGCATCGAGGAAAGCGGCGACGATCTGGATTTGCACCCGTTGTCCAACGCGGGCAAGCAGACGGTGGAAAACGCGACCTTCGGGGCCAACCGCCTGCGCTTCACGCTGCATTTCGGCGAGATGACCTACGACTATCTGCTGGTGCCCGTCAGCGCCGGCGTGCTCAACGGCCGCGTGCAAATGAGCGGGCCGGCCACCGAAGGTCGGCCGCTTGTCGAGTTCGTGCAGTGGCGCAAGGTCGAACCGTAACGAACGCCGGGGCGATTTGTCCGCGGGTGGGCGAATGGTTACAATAGCGGGAAAGAATATCGGGAAGGTGGATTTCATGAAACGATTTGCCTTGATCGCGATGGCGGTGCTGTTGGTTGCCGGTCTGGCCGGCTGCGCTTCGATGGGAAAGCCCGTTGCTCCAGCCGGCCTGACGCTCGACGCCTGGGTCGGCCAATGGGTGGAATACTGGCCCGAGGGAGACGATCACGACATCTACTCGGTGATCGTCGCCGACGACGGCCGCACCCTGCAACTGACGCCGGTGACCAACGCCGGGCGGCAGGAAATCTCCCAGATCGAATGGGATGGCCGCACGCTGAAATTCATCTTGCGTTACGACAATAAAATCTGGGCGTACAACCTGACCATGTCCGACGACGGCAAGATGCTCTATGGCATGGTGCGTCGCGAGGACGGCGATGTGCGCACGCTCAAGTGGGTCAAGGAAGGCAACGAGCCGTGGCCGCCGCGCCATCAATTGTCGATCGACTACGAACTCAAACCCAAGGAGTGGGTCGGCGATTGGCTCGAACAGTGGCCCGACGCCAACGACCAGGATCGATACCGCCTGGCGTTGCTGCCCGGCCGCGATACGCCGGTGCTCATGGCCATCACCCGCCCGGAAAAACAGGCGCTCAAATCCGTTACGTGGGACGGTCGCCGGCTGACCTTCATCCTCGATCTGGATTACAACCTCATCCATTACGAGCTGGTCGCGAAAAACAAAGACCTGCTGATCGGCGTTGCTTCCAGCCCCGAGGGCAAGGTGAAGAAAATCACCTGGCGGCGCGTCGCGGACGTCAAGCCGGTGAAGTTCGAACTGGCGTCCTGGGCCGGCACTTGGGAAGAGACGTGGCCCAACCGCGAGCCCAACGATCAGTATCAGTTGAAGCTGGTCGGCGAAAACGGCATCGAAATTCTGCCGCTGTCCAACGCCGAAAAACAGACGATCGAGGCGATCCAATTCACCGCCGAATCGTTGCGGTTCAAGCTGACCTTCAACGACAACCCGATTCTTTACACGCTGCTGCCCGAAGACGCCGACACCTTGCGCGGCACGGTCGAACTCAACACCGGCCGCATCCGCACCATCACCTGGAAACGCACCACCGGCGGCAACGGCGGCAAACTCGCCCTGCTCACGCCGTAGGGTAGATTCGTACCCATTTGTTTTCCAACACAGCTTTCGCCGGGCGGCGAAAACTGTGGCACACGGGAAAAACAGTCATTCTGAGTCACGCGTTTCACGTGACGAAGAATCTATGTACGCCAACGAGAGATCCTTCGCTGCGCTCAGGATGACTTGCCCGTGTGCCACACTTTTGGCGATAGCCAAAGGTGTGCGGAGCGTATAGGCCGAGAATGAACCGCCGTGAAAATTAATTCTCCCGCCGTCTTTTCCGCGCCGCGCGGATCGTGTAAAACATGCACGCCATGACGTTGTTAGCCGCCGAGAATCTGAACCTGAATTTCGGTCCCAAGACCATTTTGTCCGGGGCCGGGTTCATGATCAATTGGAGCGAACGCGTGGGCGTGATCGGCCCCAACGGTACGGGCAAATCCACGCTCTTTCGCGTGCTGATCGGCCGGCAGCAGCTCGACGACGGGCGGCTGCATTTCGCGCGCGGCGTGCGCCTGGGCTACCTGCCGCAGGACGTGCTGGAGATCGGCGGCGGCACGGTGCTTTCGTCGGTGCTCGCGGCGGTGCCGAGCAAGACCGACATCGAGCGGCGCCTGCAGGAAGCGGAAGAGGCGCTCAAGGCGTCGCACGACGGCGACGAGCAAATGGACCTCGCGCAGCAGATCGCCGATCTGCACGAACGCATCGAGCGTTTCGAAACCGAATATTCGCAGCACGAGGCCGAGCGCATCCTGATGGGCCTGGGCTTTCGCACCGGCGATTTTCTGCGGCCGCTCGCCGAATTTTCCGGCGGCTGGAAAACGCGCGCGGCGCTGGCCGGCCTGCTCTTCAAGCGTCCCGACCTGCTGCTGCTCGACGAGCCGACCAACCACCTGGACGTGCCCAGCATGGTCTGGCTCGACGAATTTTTGCGCGGCTTCAACAACGCGATCATGCTCATCAGCCACGACCGCACCTTCATCAACCGCCAGGTCGACCGCGTGCTGAGCTTCGAGGTCGAAGGCCTGCGCGCCTACAGCGGCAACTACGACGAATACCTGCGCCTGCGCCGGCAGGAGCAGGAAGTGCTGCGCGCCGCCAAACGCAACCAGGACGCGGAAATCCGTCAGGCCGAGGCGTTCATCCGCCGCTTCCGCGCCAAGAACACCAAAGCCCGGCAGGTGCAAAGCCGCATCAAAAAAATCGAGAGGATGGAGCGCATCGAGATCGACCAGGAGCGCGCGTCGCTCGGCTTCACCTTCCCGCCCTGCGAGCGCATCGGCAAATTGGCGATCACGCTCGAGGGCGTCAGCAAGTCCTTCGGCGATTTGCATCTATATACGAACTTCTCGGCCAACGTGCCGCGCGGCGACCGCATCGCGATCATCGGCCGCAACGGCGCGGGCAAAACGACGCTGCTGCGCATGATGGCCAGGGAACTTGAACTTGACGCGGGCACGGTCGAATTCGGCAGCAACGTCGAACTGGCCTATTACGCACAGCATCACACCGAGAAGCTTGACCCCACGCGGTCGATCCTCGACGAGGTGTGGCGCATCGTGCCCTCGATGAGCCAGACGCGCGTGCGCAACATTTGCGGCGCGTTCCTGTTTTCCGGCGACGAGGTCGACAAACGCGTGGGCGTGCTCTCCGGCGGCGAGAAGGCGCGCGTGGCGCTGGCGCGGCTGCTGGTCAAGCCGGGCAACGTGCTGTTGATGGACGAGCCGACCAACCACCTCGACCTGCTCTCGTCCGAGGCGCTGGCCGAGGCGCTGGAAACCTACGACGGCACGCTGGTGTTCGTCAGCCACAACCGCGCGTTCATCAACCGGCTGGCGACGAAAATCTGGAACATCGAAAACGGTGTGCTGGAGGAGTATCCGGGCAACCTCGAGGATTATCAGTATCACCTCAAGCAGGTCGCCAAGGAGCGCGCCGAGCCGGCCCCCGCCGCGCCCGATCAAACCGCGCGCCCGGCGGCCGCTCCTGCGGAGAAGGCGCCGGTGGTCGACTACGAGGAGCGCAAGCGCCTCAACCGGCAGCGGCAGAAGATCGAGCGGCAGATCAAGGAAACGCAGGAGCGCATCGCCAAGCTGGAAGAGAAGGTCGCCGGTTACGAGGACGAGACCGCGCGCCTCGAAGCGCAACTGGCCGATCCGACGACCTACGACGACACCGAGCGCTACAACACGCTGCTGGACGACTACAACAAGATCAAACAGCGCGCCGACCGCACGACCGTCGAGTGGGAAAAGGTGTTGACCGAGCTGGAAAAACTCGAGCGCGAGTTGGGCAAGCTGCCGACGGTGTGACACTAGGCTTTAAAAACCAAAGCCCAGCATAAGCCGGGCGATAGCAGTGTGGGAATTCCCAGTTGGGCATTGGGTGGTTCAACCATCCCACTGGTATCGCACCCCCTCCAACCGGGCAATACTTGATAATATTATTATACAATAACGTTTGTGTAACAAGCAAAAATGTTTACTATATTATATCATTAAAGTATAAGTGAACGACTTCCGGTTCCCAAAAAAACATGGCGGCGCCTGACTTCAACTCCATCCTCTTTCATATAATGTAACTGCTTATTATTACAAGAGGGCGATTTCGAGATAGGCTGTCCCGAGAAGAAAAACGGTTGACGTTGAAATGGACTTCCGCACAGAACCGTCAAGTCCGCAGAGTGCAGGGCGTCTCTTCAAGCCCGTAGGGCGCAGGTCAATAGCGAAGGGCGAAGCCCTGGTATAAGATAGGGCAAATTCAATCAAACCCCTGAAAGGGGTGCAGGTAAGATTCCTCCGCCCCTGCGGGGCTTGTCGGCTTTGGGCGGGCCGCAATTTCCAGGGCTTCGCCCTTCGCTACTGACCATCCGCCCCTCCGGGGCTCAGGGTGATCCAATTCGGAAGTCGGGAAGGCAATCCCTCACCCCGGGCTGCGCCCGATCCTCTCCCCCGGGAGAGGGCAAAAGCCGGCGAACCCGGTCTCCCTTCTCCCGGTGGGAGAAGGGCCGGGGATGAGGGCGACATACCATCCGCCCCGGCGGGGCTTGTCGGCTCCGCGTGTCCCAATTTCGAAGTCAGGAAAAAGCTTAATATATTATATCATTAAAGTATAAATGAAGGCTTTCAATCCCCGAAAAACATGGCCGCGCGGATGCGGCGCAGGTTCGCGCCCGGATACTTGCCCGTCGCTTTGACCTTGGCCAGCATCTTCTCCGCTTCGGCTTTGGTCGCGCCCGCGTACACGGCCAGGAAATTGTAATCGCGGTTGGTGCCCGGGTAGTACACCGCCCCGTTGATCGAACAACCGTGGCGCGAGGCGAACACTTTGTTGTTCGGGAACAGCTTCTGCGCCGCGCGTCGCTGCCGTTCGTTGAAGTACCCGCCGCATTTCTTTTCGGCGTACGGACCCTCGTCGGGCTCGGCCTTCACGCTTTGCAGAATCACCGCGTAAAACGGCTTGGATTGATATTCTTTCATCCACTCCAACTGCTTGGGCACGCGGAAGGTCATTTCCCACGCATCGAATTTCATCGACTCGGGATCGGGGCACGGCTTTTTCGGATCGCCGCAGACATCGCCCATCGCCGCCCACAGCAGGGCCGGCCCGGCCAGCAGCAGAAAAAGCGTGAGCCGTAATATCGTTCGCTTCATGGCGTTTCCTCCGTTTTCGTATCCCTGACGAAGCAGCCGCGTTGATTGTCGAGCTTGATCGTCTCCCCGTTGTCGCAGGTAACGGTCACCGCTGCGCCGCCGTTTTCCCGCCGCTCCCACTCCGCTTCGAACACTTTGAACATGCACTGATAGTTGCGTTCGCTTCGCCACGCCTGCTCCATCAGTGCGTCGAAATTGGGAATGGCGATCAGCGCCAGCGTGGCTTTGTAGTTGTTCATAAACGCGGTGAGTTCGTCGCCGGCCACGGTCGGCGGTTGCGCCGCGCCGGATTCGAGCCACTTGTTATAACCATCGATGATCCGCGTGATCAGATAGGCGTGCACGCGCATTTCGCGCTTTAGATAAATTGGGGCGATGTGTAGATAAAACCAGCGGGAAAAGATTTTGTCTGTCTGTTCGGCGTTTTTCACGGATAATTCGTGGTTCAATTTTATCAGCAACGGATTGGTTACGGCGATGGCGTTGAGCAGGTCGTTGGCTACGCGGTTCTCGAAAGTGGTGTCAAAAACCATTTTGATTCGATCGTCCTGGGGCAGAATTGGTGCGAGGAAGATGAACGTATCCTCGACCATGGTCTTCATTGCGACGGAAAACATGAGCGGCTCCATGGCCGTCGAATCGCTCAGCCCGTAAATCAAATCGAATAATTTCCACAGACGATCGATCGCTCCGTCGATGTCGCCGCTTTGGGCCTGCAACCGTACTTGCTCCGTTTGCGCACGCACCCATTTGCCGCACTGCGCGAGCGCCAGATCGTCTTCGCTCGGCTCCGCATACTTATCCAATTCTTCCGGAGAGAGCAAAAGCCGTTCGTGATACACGTAAGCAAAGTCGCCGTCGAAGAGGGGCATGATGCGATCGTCGTAGGCGATGACGGCGGCCAGCCTGGCGCGATCCTCGTCGCTGCGCGCCGACGGCGGAGCATCGCAGCTCGGTTGCCAATGCTCCAGTTCGCCATGGGCGTCCAGCGCCGGTTTCATCTCGGCCAGCAGGGCGTGCAGCGCCTCGCGATCGGCCGGCGATTTATTCGCGGCGCGAACGGCCAGCGCAAAGTACTCGTCCATTTTTTTCTCAAGCGCTTGCGGATCCATCGGCGGCTCGGCAATGTAGGGAAAGACAAAGTAGCCCACTGCCGTCAGCGTCGTGATCGCCAGCACCAGCACGACAAACCAGTTGGAGCGCAGCATCGTCATCAAATCGATCTCTCCGATGGGTGGTATAAAGTTATCCTATAAAGAAACTCTCGGTTCGTCCACCCGGATACAAAAACGCGACAATTCCACGCTAACCTGATCGCGGATCGGCGTGTCATAAAGACAACACAGACCCTGCGGGCCTCGGGAGGAAAAATACGATGCAGAAAATTAACCGTTTCCCCACCTTTGTCCTGACGTTGCTGTTGTTGACGCTGTTCATCGGCTGCGGCGGCGATGGCGATGACGACGACGACAACGACGGCGGCGACGACGACGCGACCAACGCCGCTTACGCGATCGTCGACACCAACCAGAACACGTGTTACGACGCCGGCGCGGCGATCTCCTGCGGCAGCGCGTTTGCCGGACAGGACGCGCAATACGACGGCAACCAAGCATCCTACCAGGACAACGGCGACGGCACGGTGACCGATCTGGTGACCGGCCTGATGTGGCAGCGCGACCCCGGCGACAAGGTGAGCTACGCCGAGGCGGTCGCCGGCGCGGACGATTTTTCGCTCGCCGGTTACGACGACTGGCGGCTGCCGACGATCAAAGAGCTGTACTCGTTGATCGAATTCACCGGCGGGGATCCCAGCGGCGAAACGAGCAACGACACCTCGGGCCTGACGCCGTTCATCGACACCGACGCGTTCGTGTTTTCCTACGGCGACCCCGCCGACGGCGAGCGGATCATCGATTCGCAATGGGCCACCAGCAGCATTTACGAATCGACCGTGATGGGCGGCGAGCAGTGCTTTTTCGGCGTGAACTTCGCCGACGGACGCATCAAATGCTACCCGACGTCCAATAAAACCTACTTCGCGATCTACGTGCGCGACGCCGGCGCGTACGGCGAAAACGATTTCGTCGACAACGGCGACGGGACGATCGACGACGGCGCGACCGGCCTGCAGTGGCAGCGGGACGACAGCGGCGAAGCGTTCTCCTGGGAAGAGTCGCTGGCCTATTGCGAAAGCCTCACGCTCGCCGACCACGACGACTGGCGCTTGCCCAACGCCAAAGAGTTGCAGAGCATCGTCGACTACACGCGCTCGCCCGACACCACCGCCTCGGCGGCGATCGATCCGTTATTCAGCGTTTCGTCGATCACCAATGAAGGCGGCGACGCGGATTATCCCTGGTACTGGACCGGCACGACCCACGCGGCGTCCAACGGCACGGGAGGCGCGGCGGCCTACGTCGCCTTCGGGCGCGCGCTGGGTTACATGAACGGCCAATGGATGGACGTGCACGGCGCGGGCGCGCAACGCAGCGACCCGAAGGTCGGCGACCCGGCCGATTATCCCGAAGGGCACGGACCGCAGGGCGACGCGATCCGCATTTACAACTACGCGCGCTGCGTGCGCAACGGCGAGGCCGACGCGAGCGCCGGAGCCGACGACGATGCGACCGACGATGATGCCGTCGACGATGACGACGACACGCCCGCGCCCCCGCCCGACGAGGCCGTCGACGCCTGCGAGGGTCTGAGCCAGGGCGACGATTGCAGTTTCGTTACGCCCGACGGCACGATCACCGGCACCTGCGAGTACATCGAAAACGTGCTGGCCTGCGTGCCTTAGTCCGAAGCCTGTTAAAAAAGAACCGGGGGACGCTCGCCCCCCGGTTTTCTTTTCGTCTGATGCGGCGCTAGATCTGCAGCGCCTTCTCCAGGTACTTGGCGGTGTTGGGATTCTCCTTCTTGAACTGCTCCCACTCGTCCTTGGTGATCATCGCCGGTTCCTTGCCGGTTTCACGTTGGATGGTCTCGTAGGCCGCTTCGATCAGGTCGCGGTTGACCATCGTCAGACCCAGCACCGTGCCGGCGATCTCGCACACGCCGTCGATGAAATCGATGCCGAACACCGTCTGAATGCCGTGCTCGACCAGCACACCGCCCAAAAAGCCAAGCGATCCGCCGACCGCCGATTTTGTCGCTCGATTCATACAAACCTCCTTGGCGGCCGCGCAGATAGGGCCGCAGGGTAATTATCGCAAACCTGATTTAACCGTGCAAGCGAAGAAGGTGAAGCGGAAGAATCTTCTGGAATTACAGGTGGTTGAGGCTGCACTCGTCGGCCACGGCCGCGAGGCATCCCTCTTCCAGTTCGCTGCCCGAGTAGTCGTGGCGATAGTCGAGAATACACTGGGCCACCTGGCGGTCGGCGAGGGTGCCCTTGAAGCAATACTCGCAGGCGCGCTGAATCGCCGAGCCGTCTTCGTAGTCGTCGCACTCGTCGGGATCGGTCAGATTGTCGCAGGCGGTCGGATGGCAGTTCACCTTGCCGCCGCCGTCGTCGTTGTCGTCGTCGTCATCGTCGTCGCCCATGTCCAGCCAGCAGGCGGTCGCGGTCAACGCGGTCAGGGCCAACAAGAAAAACAACACCGCGAGTCGTTTCATCGTTTCGTCTCCTACCAACTGAAGCGGTATCCCACGAACAGCACGTTCGAGGGCGTGATGCCGTTTTCGATTTTGGTGATGTGCAGTTGTTCTTCGAGCACGATCGTCCCCGGCTTCAGGTGGATCCACACGCCGGCCACGGCGCGCGCGCCCAGGCCGATGCCGCGCACGTCGTCATCGTCGATGTCCAGGTTCGTTTCGTCTTCGTGAATGGTGAAGTCGTAATAATTCAGCCCCAGCCCGCCGCCGCCGTAGGGCGTCACTTCGGGCCAGAGTTTGAGCGTGCCGATCGCCCCGACGTACAGCGGCAACCAATGGCCTGACAGATCCGGATCGCCGCCGAAGGCCTGGTTCGCATACAGATACGCGTAGCCGAGCGACGCGGTCAGGTAGACGTCGTTTTTGTTGTCGCGCACCACGCGGCCCCACAGATCGATTTCAAAGGCCGGAGCCAGCACGTCGAAGAACGGCGCGGCCAGACCGACCTTGGGCGTCACGGCGTATTTCGGACCCGGCCGGGGCACGCCGCGGTTTTTCTTGGTCTTCTTTTTGGACGACGATTTTTTCGACGTCGACTTCTTCGTCGCGCTTTGCGTTTCCTGCTTTTTCGTCGACGACGTTTGCGTTCCGGCCTGCGGCCAATTCACGCGGTTCAGGTGGCGCGAGGCCACCCAGCCCCGGCGACCGTCTTCGGTTTGCACCTGGTACCAGCCGGCCTGCGAACCGACGATCGTCACGATCTCGCCCTTGTTGAGCGTGAAGATGACCGCGTACTCGGTGCCGGGACCGCGCCGCACGTTCAGACCGTCGGCGCGCACCTGCGCCTCGCCGCCGTCCGCCCGCGCGATCGTCGCGGGCAGCAACGAAAACACGAACGCCAGCGTCAACAACACGACAAATGAGCGGAGCATGCGAACCTGCAAGGGTTTCTCCTGATTCCGGGTTGTCGAACGTTTTAACCCGTCCGATCCGATCGTTCAAGGCGGGGCCGGTTGCCTGATACAAAATGATGCTTATCGTTAACCCCACGCGGGCGGTGGAGTCCGCAAGCAAGGAGCGACTGGATGTCCGGCGCCATAAAATTATTGCTGGTCCTGACCGGCATCCTCATCGGCAGCGCGTTTGTCTTGATCAATTTTTCGCCCGCCGGCGGAGGGAACGAAGGCATGAGCGGTACGAACAAACTTTCGCCCGAAGAAGAACGGGTGATTGTCCACAAGGGCACTGAAATGCCGTTCACCGGCGAGTACGTCAACCATCACGAAGACGGCACCTACACCTGCAAGCGTTGCGGCGCGCCGTTGTTTCCCTCGACGGCCAAGTTCGATTCGCGCACCGGCTGGCCCAGCTTCGACGAAGCGCTGCCCGGCGCGGTCAAAGAAGTGCCCGAGAAAAACGATTCGCGCACCGAGATCGTTTGCGCCAATTGCGGCGCGCACCTGGGGCACGTCTTCCAGGGCGAAGGCTTTACCGACAAAAACAAGCGCCACTGCGTGAACAGTGTTTCGCTGTGTTTCGTCGCGGCGGGCGACGAGGCGCAGGCGACCCCCGACGCCGCGCCGACCCTGGCCACGGCCTATTTCGCCGGCGGCTGCTTCTGGGGCGTCGAATATTACCTGCAGCAATTGCCGGGCGTGGGCGCGGTTGTCTCGGGCTACATGGGCGGCGCGAAAGACAATCCGTCTTATAAAGAGGTCAGCCGCGGCGACACCGGCCACGCCGAGACGGTCCGCGTGACCTACGATCCGAGCATCGTGTCCTACGAGGAACTGGCCAAACTTTTCTTCGAAATCCACGACCCCACGCAGGTTGACCGCCAGGGGCCCGACGTCGGCCCGCAGTACCGCTCGGCGATCTTCTACAACAACGACGAGGAAAAGCGCATCGCCGCCAAGCTCATCGGCCGACTGCAGGCGAAGGGCTTGCGCGTCGCCACGCAACTGGTTCGCGCCGGAACCTTTTGGGAAGCCGAAGACTACCACCAGGACTACTACTTCAAGACCGGCAAAACGCCCTACTGCCACGCGCGCGTGAAGCGGTTCGAGTAGATTTTTTAAAACGTCGGGAAGAGTATTTGCCGGTCCTGGATGCCCGCCTTCGTTGAAACTACGGCGGACAGGCCCGTCTGCGCGGGCATGACAATGAAAGTCTTTATGTCATCTCGACCGAAGCGCAGCGGAGTGGAGAGAACCCTTTGCTTCATGACACAAAAAGGGATTCCTCCAATCGTCACACCGTTGGTGTTCCTCCGTCGGAATGACAATATTAAGACAGCACACCTTTGGCTTACGCCAAAAGTGTGGCACACGAAAAAGCCATGCGCGCGTCAGCGCCGGCCGAGGCTCCACACAACGAAGCAAACACAGGTCCAGGAATTATTCCTGGTTATTCCTGGTCGTCGATGACGTCGAAGTAGCGGCCCATCCAGTAGGCGTGCAGGTAGTCGGTCCCGCCGCCGTGCGACCATTCGGTGGCCGTGCTCTCGTAACCCAGCGGGCTGGAAACGAAATAGTTGATCGACCCGCTCTTCTCGAACCACGGCTGCATGTACAGGCCCTGGTGCCGTCCGCCCTGGAAGTAGTCGAGCTTCCAGAACAGGCTCGGCAGCGGCGAGGCGCACCACTGCGGATCGATGCGTTGGTCGATGTTCAGGTACTGCTTCGGATACGGGAATTCCCGCAGGCCCCAGACCGCCTCGTCGAGTACGTAGTCCAGGTCGGCGGACGGATTGGAGAATGAATACGACGCAATCGGCCACAGGATCTGCTTGGACATCGAATTGAGCCGCATGCCGTTGGCCCAACCCTCGTTGAGCAGGAAGAGCGTGCCGTTGTCGCCGGTCTCCTTGGCCAGGAAATACAGCACCAGTTGGCCGATGGTGTCCAGGTGCTGCCCCGACCAGTCCGACACGCCGTACAGATAGAACATCCCGCCGCCCGCGAAGGTGTAGGCCTGCAAGAGAATGTTGTACAGATCCTGGTAGCGCTCGCGGTACGCCTCGTCGCCGGTGGTCATCCACGCCAGCCAGGTCGCTTTGATTTCGTTGAACTCGCCGTCCAGCGCCACCGAGCAATGATCGGCCAGGCGCGCGGCGCGTTCGGCGATCTTGGTGCGGTACGTGTCGTACGCCGCGTCCTCCGGCAGGTAGATCCACGACAGCGTATACGCGTAATACAACCCCTGGATCATGTCATTGTTGCCGCAGCACATCCAGTCGTAATCCTCGTAGGGCGCGGCGGCGTGGATCCACTCCTTGGACCCGTCGGCCACGTGCGGCCGCACCGCGCGCGCGAAGGACGTGTCGTCCTGCACGATGTCGTGGGCGAAAAACTGCGCGTCGAGAATCCGCAGCCAGTTGGCCAGCGCCTCGGGCTCGCCGGTCTCCAGATAGCGGAACACCTGCGAGCCCAGATAGCAGCCGTTCCACAGCAGCGCGTCGTAGGACGCGTCCTTCTCCAGCGGGTCCGAACCGATCAGCGTCTCGCCGACGAACCCCGTTTCGTTGAGGAACACGTCGGGAAACTCCGCGTCGAACCACTCGGCCTTTTGCGCCAGCGTCGGGCTGTAGGCCCGCGCGCGCAGCATCGCCTCGGCCATGCTGATTTCGTCGAGCCACTTGTTGGGCACGCGCAGCGCGTTGGGGTGCTCACGGTACCAAGCGAAGTCGGTGCGGAATTGATCCAGGTAATGCACGCCGAGCCAGAATTCGTCACGGTCGCGGTAATCGTCGTAGAAGTCCAGCGCGTGGTAGGTCGACAGCAGCGGGTAGATGATCGAGGTCAGCAGGTCCGGCGCCGGATCGTGGCTGGCGACGAACACGTCTTCGTTCCGGAAGATCGGCTCGTCGTCGGAAACGCCGGAGGAGGTCCAGGTTTCGTTGGCCGTGAACGGATGCACCGTCGAGTCGGTCGTCCAGGCCACGGCGAACGAGCCGTCGCGCTGCGCGCTGATCGTGCCGGTGACGACCACCGGTACGCCGTCGGCCCCGGAGCGCACCGTGTCGCCGTAGGCGGTGATGAAATCGGCCACCTGCAACGACACCGTGATCGTGCCGGCGTAGCGGTCGATGTGGCCGGTCCACGCCGTGTACACGTCGTAGTTGGTTTCCAGGCGCGGGTCGACGAACGAGACGCTGAGCATGTGCGCGGTGCGGATGAAGTTCGCCGCTTCGTTGTCGGCGCGAATCTCCACCTGGCCGCTGTACGCGCCGTGAATCGCATCGGTGCCTGAGATGTCGAAGACGATGTTCTTGCCCAGCAGCGGCGTCGGACCGCCGTCGGGTCCGCCGTCGTCGAAGGTGTCGTCGTCGCCGGGCGTGGCGTCGTCGTCGCCGGCGTCGTTGTCATCGTCGGCGGATGCGTCATTGTCGTCGTCGTCATCGTCGCCGCAGGCAACCACGGCGAGCGCCATCAACAGCACAAGCAAAAGAACCGACCAACCGGCGTGTGCGCGCATGCTTCATCCCCATTTGCGGTTTCGCCATAATGTACCGCAACGAGAAGCGTTTCGCCAGTTTGCTTGTGAGGCTTAGCGAAAAGGTGTGCTTTGCGCGCCGGCCCATCAGAACAATCTTCGGTGGCACTGATACGCCGAACGCAGTGAGGCTTATCAGTGTTTGGACAAAACACCGATAAACTCGCTCACCTTGCTCGCTCGTGTATCAGCGCCACCGCAAATGATTCGCGTTCACTGTTATGCTCACTCAGATGCCTCGCTCGCAAAACAGTGCCACCCGCCGATAGCGAAGGGCGTGAGCACGGGCAATGGATTGATGCCCTGAACCTTCAAGCCCGTAGGGCGCAGGTTAGTAGCGAAGGGCGTCAGAGACTGTCGATAAATGCGCCGATAGGCGACAAACAGCCCCTTCAGGGGCGATAGAGGGTAGCCCGACCCGTAAGCGTCGGGCAAAAAGCCCCATTTTTTCCCGAGTCCCGGAAGGGCGGCAGACGTA